>CEVE01059004.1_pt1 | contig 15126 bp, 14 predicted proteins | sample 356431 | NCBI WGS metagenome assembly CEVE01 (sample SAMEA2622764, study PRJEB7988) | marine metagenome | isolation source: saline water (ENVO:00002010), including
GATAGGAGAAATGGTGGGGATGCAACCCACCGTTCTTGGCATAGATGCAAGTATTGGTAGTGAGCAAATTGGAACAGATTTGAATGAATCAGATTTACTCAAATTGCTTTCAGAACATGATGGTGATGTAACCATCCTACTTTCTCCAATGGGTGGACAAGGCTTCCTAATTGGTAGAGGGAATTTACAACTTTCACCTGATGTTTTGAGAACTGCAGGAATTGATTCTGTTCTTGGAATATGCACCCCGGCCAAGCTGCTAACAGTGCGTAGACTACGAATAGAAACCGGAGATTCAGACCTGGATGCGGAATTTGCTGCAAAGCGCTACATGAAAGTATTACAGGGATATCGTACGACTAGAGTCCTACCTGTATCCGTTGATTGATTCATCGTTACTTTGTGTGGGCCCCTTCAAGAGGACCGAGTGGGATGATTCGAAAGGTGTTGATGTTTTGATGCGACCAGAAATAATGCGCTTTGATGTGGTGCCAGTGGCATGTCTCTCGAATGCCAGGGAGGTCAAGGACACGTTCAACGAAGGCCTGTAGGTTTGGATAATCAATGATGCGCCGAAGGTTACATTTGAAATGAACAACATAGACCAAGTCAAAGCGAGCCAAGGTTGTGAACAAACAAATGTCCGCTTCCGTCAGTTGCCCTTTTGCTGCTCCGACGAGCCATTCTCTTCCCTCCATATGCCTCTCAAGTTCGTCAAGTCGCTCAAAGAGAGCAGTGACGGCTTCATTGTACGCTTCTTGGGTACGAGCAAAACCGGATTTGTAGACACCATTGTTGACCGTTTCATAATTTGCGTCGATCATGGAATCAATCTCTTGCATCAATTCAGGTGGACAAAGACTTGTTCCGTTACCGAATCCTTCCTTTGAAAATTGATCGAACATTCTGATGATTTCACGACTTTCATTGTTGACAATCGTTGCATGCTTCTTGTCCCACAAAACAGGAACTGTGCCGATGCTACGACTCTCTTTCCAGCCTTCGAAAGCCCTGTTGTAGACGTCTTCTAACCCGGCTTCACCGTTGATTGTATCTGCTGTTGCCCCTTCCTCCTCAGGATTGAACGACCAAGACCCGTCTCGATTCATTCTCCAATCAACCACATCGACCGTAATGTGTTCTTCAAGACCGAGAAATGTTCGTGTCATCAGAGTTCGATGTGCCCATGGACAGGCATGGGAGATGTAGAGATGGTATCGTCCACTCTCCACATCAAAAGTTCCGCCTTTGGAAATGGAATCACGAAACTCGCTCGATTTACGTACGAATTTACCTTCATCAAACGCTTCCGTCCAAGCTCCTGCTTGTTCATCTGTGGGCTGCATGATTCAACGTTCGATAGGTCTCTAATGAAGTTGATAGTATCGCCATGTGGGCTTACTCTTCTCCTTAGATTTTCTTTATTGGTCGAGTACACATGAGAGATTAGAATTAGTTTTTCTTGGAATTATCATAGGTGCTTTTGCTATCAAAAAAAGTTAGAATGATGACCCAAAAATCCAATCAATAGTGTATAAAATAAGCGAAGGAATATCCGAAAAAACTAGAATAATGCCGATAGCAAACAACAAGATAATTCCTATTTTTTTGTTGAACTGATTTTCTTTGTCTTTATCCCAATCCTTCGGCTTCAGAGATACATACAGAGCAGCCAATAACAAGAAGCTCAGTATATCGACTAAGAACCACTCCAATACTCCCATGTAAATTCATCGAGATAATGGTATGTTTTGGATTAATTGCTTCCGTGGAATAAATATTAGGTACCAAGTAATCGTCGTATAATCATGGAAGGTAATATTGGAAGGGTAGGCGGGATATTTTTCGGCTTGTTCATGTTCTTCTTTGGATTGCCCTTCACACTAGTGCCTTTCATGATGTTAGGCGATGGCGCCATCGACATAAATTACCCATTCGAATCGTTGTTCATGATAGCTTTCTCGATACCATTCTTGATGGCAGGACTCTTCGTCCAATTTTTCGGCCTGAGTATGATATGGGGGGTCTTAAGAAGAAATGTGACTCTAGAGGCGAAAGATGACGATGAAACCAATTCTGAAGGATCGTGGAATGGCAACCAGGAGTCAATTTCCAAAAATAACTGGATTGGGCCAGATGGGACTGAGAGTGGTCCAGATGTCCCTGAAGATTGGTATTTGACGTACGATGGGCCTGCACCAATCGTAGAGGAGATTTACGATGAAAACTATGCTGTAGACAGGGGAAATGGTACCATTCCTATTGATTTTTACATAAAAACATGGGGCATTCCAGAGGGTTTTGGAAAAACAGACCATGAGAAACTTTGGTCTACTGAATGAACCGAAGATAATTCAGAGGAAGGATGGACTAAGAACTAGGGAATATGATGTCGGGCAAACCTTCATCGTCTAATCAAATACTCAATTATCATGTTAGAAGGCTCTGTAGACCAGTATTCAATCCCCCAACAAGAAAAACAAACATCCACAATCAGCATGATTGTTGGCACCTCAGTTTTGACACTACTATTACCCACGGCGGCTATTGCCCTGCTGGAACTTTTAGACCAGATTGAGATTGGCGAATTTAGGTGGCTAATCTCTTCTATGCTTTCCTCATTAACCATAATTTCGATTTTATTGATTTCAGGACTTTATTTAATTGGATTTTTACAGTCAGATAATCTAAAGATGGGTGCAGGAATTTATCTAATTGCTCTAAGTGGGATAAATTTTCTATTGAGATTCCTTAATTTGAACGACCAGTTGGAAATGAACAAAGAGTTGGGCTGGTGGGGTGATTTATCTTGGTTCGAATTCATGCAATGGCCACAAACACACGAACAATTGGAACTCACCTTTTTGGGTATCATAATTGGAGCCCTAATTATGAAGAAATAATCAATCTTGAATTGCTTTCGTAATGGACCACAATCCCAACGCCGCAGCCGCAAACCAGGCAACTTCGAGAATGAAGAATGCCCACTCATCAATCAGATATGCCCTTACTGCGAGGAGTCCAGAGCCTAGCGCCATGAGCACTAGATATGGCCATTCTTTACTGTTCAAAATATCTCTAGTTTCAAGGAAAAAAGCACTTAGAATCAGCATCATTCCTGCATATGCTACAATTTCATTGTGAGCTAAATCTACGATTTGTTCCCACATCTAATCGCCTGTTGAGAAATCATATCTCTTGTCCAACAGCCGCCTTAAGCAGACCTAGGAAAGGCGGACTTGGTCGATTTGGTCTTGACTTGAATTCAGGGTGATATTGAGTTCCAACGTAATATGGATGATTCTCCAATTCCATGATTTCACACCTCTGTCCAGTCTCATCCTTACCAACATAAACCAGACCTTGGGCTTCAATCCTCTCAATCAAATCGGGATTGACCTCGTAGCGATGTCGATGCCTTTCATCGACATGATCAGCACCTCCATACAAACGCCTCATTTTGCAATCATCGACTAGGAATGGGGTCGGTTTAGTTCCAAGTCTCATAGTTCCGCCCATATGGGTCTTGGAAATTTCCGGCATGAAGACAACCGCTGGATTCGGTGTGTTCTCATCAAACTCTGTAGAGTTTGCATTCTCGAGACCCAAGACATTGCGACAGAACTCTATTGTGGCAATTTGCAAACCAAGACAGACCCCTAAGTAAGGTACATTGTTTATCCGAGCATAATTTGCTGCGGCGATTTTTCCTTCAACTCCTCTATTACCAAATCCGCCCGGAACCAGAATTCCATCTGCTGCTCTTAGTAAATCCCAAGCCTCATCATGCTTTTCAGTAACATCATGAGGGTCTAAATCAGTAGACTCAATCCAGTCAATTACCAGTTTCCTATCAACTGCATATGCACTGTGTTGTAAGGCCTTGATAACAGAAAGATAGGAGTCAGAGAGGCCGGTGTATTTGCCGACCATAGCGATATGAACTTCCTCCTCTAATCGGTCTACCTTGTCGGCCATTTCTTTCCAATCATCAAGCATTGGTAGAGAATCTGGCACCTCAAATCCAAGATGGTCCGAGACTTTGCTCAAAACCGATTGTTCGTAAAGAGAAATCGGAATTTGATAGAGATTTGAAACATCGTGCGCGGAAACAACAGCGTCTGTACCAACATGACAGAATGCTGCAAGTTTTGCCCTGGTCTCATCTTCTAGTGGCACTTCTGATCTACAAACTAGGATGTCTGGAATAATTCCTAGACCTCGAAGTTCTTTGACGGTGTGTTGAGTAGGCTTGGTCTTCTGTTCGCCAACTGGCCCCATAACCGGAACAAGGCTGACGTGAACGAAGCAAACATTCTCTTGTCCAACTCTAAATTGGAATTGCCTCAATGCTTCAATGAATGGAGCACTTTCGATATCACCCACAGTGCCTCCTAATTCGATTACACAAGCATCAGGAGTTTCTCCCGATCCATCTGCGCTGACGTGTGCCACACGCTCAATCCAATCTTGAATTTCATTGGTTATGTGAGGAACAACCTGCACAGTCTTTCCGAGATAATCGCCTCTACGTTCCTTCTCAATGACATTTGCATATACCTTGCCGGTTGTGATATTATTCTCTCGAGTTAGAGCGACATCGAGGAATCGTTCGTAGTTCCCAAGGTCTAGGTCAACTTCTCCACCATCATCCAATACGAAAACTTCTCCGTGTTCGAACGGAGACATGGTCCCGGCATCGCTATTTAGATACGGATCTATCTTTACTGAAGTTAGGCGCAGTCCTGCAGATTTTAGTAAAACTCCGATGCTTGACGCTGTGATTCCTTTACCTAGTCCAGATAGGACCCCGCCCGTGACTACGACATACTTCATGCAATCAACGGGGTTTGAAGCCGACATGTCTCGCATATCAACATTGGCTCTGTGGATTACAAAATTACTCGCTAAAGCGCGCGTCTCGCAAGTCTAAGTATCGTCTGACTCCCGAAGAGTCATGGCCGGTGCTACCCACTCCAGGATTTTAGTTACCGGAGCACTCGGCCAGATTGGTACAGAATTGGTTGAAGCACTGCGCGCTCGCTATGGCGCAGATGCTGTTGTGGCTAGCGATGTGCGAGATATCCCCGATCATCCCTGTGTGGTTGGAGGTCCATACAGGCATCTGAGTGTAATTGACGCCAATGCCTTTGATGAGGTAGTAATCGAGGAATCGATTGGAACCGTATATCACTTGGCTGCTATCCTAAGTGCAACGGGAGAAAAGAATCCCGAATTATGTGAAAGAATCAATGTGGGAGGGACAGTTACTGTTTTGGAAGCTGCTCGAAAACATAGATTGAGAGTTTATGCTCCATCATCAATCGCAGTTTTTGGCCCAGATGCTCCAAAACATGCTCCTCAAGTTTGTCCCCTCAACCCTACTACCACGTATGGTAAAACCAAGGTAACTGGGGAACGTTTGGCAATGAATTATTGGAAGCAATACGGCGTTGACGTTCGAGGAATCAGATATCCCGGTTTGATTTCCTACAAGGCTCCCGCAGGTGGAGGAACTACCGATTATGCAGTAGATATCTTTCACGCGGCACTTGAAAATGGCCACTACGATTGCTTCGTTCGTGCAGACACTCGCCTCCCAATGATGTACATGGAAGATGCAATACGTGCAACTATCGCTCTGATGGATGCTCCAGTGGAGTCAATTGGCGATGCACGTGGAGGCTACAACCTCTCGGGTTGTTCATTTACAGCCGCTGAAATCGCAGATGCGGTTGCAGCAAGGGTACCTGGATTTACTTGTGATTTCAAGCCCGACATCAGGCAAGAGTATGCTGATTCATGGCCTGATTCGGTTGACGATTCCGCAGCCAAGCAAGATTGGGGATGGAAGGCCGAGTTTGATTTAGATGCACTTTGTGATGCAATGATTTCCGGCCTTCAATCTTCATCAATCTGATTCGACCAATCGGGAGTACTCGGCTCGACATTTGCCCATAGAACATCATCTATTCTCAGGACTGTAATCGCCGCTTCTGTTGCACCAGTCAAGGCCTGACGAGCTACGAAAAGAGGGTCATGAATTCCTAATTCGGCCATATCTGCCTTTTCTCCACTCATCGCATCAAGTCCGAACCATGAACCATTTTCTACTTGAGCCGCTGAAAGCGCCAATATCTCGTCAATTGGATCTAGTCCTGCATTTTCTGCTAGTACCCTAGGGATTACTTCTAGAGCGTCTGCAAAGCCCTCAATTGCCAATTGCTCTCTCCCTTTCTGGGTAGTAGCATAGGAACGTAAGTGACGAGCCAAATGAGTTTGAGTTCCTCCTCCACCAGGAAGTACCTTCGGCTCACGAACTAGTCTGAACGCTACACCAAGAGCATCATCGAAGGCTCTGCTTACCTCTTCTCGCATGGTGGATGTAGTTCCACGTAGAAGAGCGGTCATAGCACGACCTTCACCATCGATTCTAACATACCAAGCATCGTCTATCTTTTCCGCTGCACGATTGGTGTAATTTCCTACATCCTCGGCAGACATCCGATTCGCCTCCCGAACCATCTTTGCTCCAGTAAGAATCGATAATCGTTCCAAATCTTCTCTTTCGAATCTTCGATAGGCGGTTATTCCAGCCTCTTTCAACAATGGAACAGCCTCGTCTTCTATCCCGTCTCGGACGCAAAGTAGGTCAATACCCAGTGAAGAGAGGCTGGCAACCTGTTCGGCTAATTTCGCTCTCTTCCTCTCTTGGAATCCGGAAAGCACACCAGTGCTTCGAATCTCTATTTGGGCATCCAACTCCAATTCTCGATTTTCAAACCCACCATCAATTATGGCGATTTTGCCACCATCGGAATGAGTCTCTGTGGTAAAATCGAGTCGTTGTTTTTTCAGCATTAAGCCATGAATGATTTCAGATTCTGCAGCTCCGCCACCAGTCATTTGTAAGCGCTTTACTCGAATTCTCTCAAGGTCGTCACCGCCTTCTTCATTTTCCAATGCATGAGCGGCTTCAAGCGCTAAACCAGTCATTTTCTTAGCCAAGGCAGTATCGATCTTTCCAGCCATCGTTGTCGAAGTAGTAGCAATCAAATCATCATCTGAAGCATCTCTGCAAATTTCTTCTAATTGAGATAGTGATTCTTCCACCGCAATACGATATCCATTGACGATTATCGTTGGATGAACTCCAATTCTGGATAATTCCAGTGCGTTGCGCAATAGTTCTGCTGTAAGGAGAACTGAAGTTGTAGTTCCATCCCTAGCAATTCTATCCTGAGCCGAACTAGTAGCGATGAGAAGATTAGCGGTCGGATGCTCAACCTTTGCAGTCTCAAGGACGGTAACCCCATCATTGGTGACGACAATTTCTCCATTCTCGTCAACTAGCATCTTGTCCGAGCCTCTAGGGCCTAAAGTTGACCTAACAGCGCTTGCAAGTGCTAGAGCCGCATTGGTGTTGTTTACTAGAGCAGAGCGCCCCTCTATACGGTCGGTATCCTCCAAAGCAACATCCTGCTCCGACTCAACCATGTGCATAGCGAATCAAAGGCCCGCTTTCAATGCGATGTCGTGTAAATCGCAATGTATTCACTCGTCGCCCGTGCGGTCGCTCGCACGCACGCGCGAGTGCCCTATTCACCGTTTGATTCAAATATGGCAGAATACTCGGACTATACAACCTCAGGTTGAGTAGTGGTATAATGAGTACATCAGAAAGAGACGAATTCGAAGAGAGAATGCTCGAACAAATGGCCAAAATGTTCGCAGACATGGGTATGCCGATTGACGTCGAATTGCTTCAGAATATGATGCGACAGGTTCGTGATCAATTCGAGGAGATGGGTCTTGATCCAGATCGAATGGCCTCTACTGAGATAAAAATGGGAACAGATGTAGATCCCGAAGAGTTCCGTAAGCAGATGGAATCCATGCTCAATGGTCCTGGTGGAATGGGTGAGATGTTCCGAAATATGGGTATAAAGGTACAATTTGAAGGCAATACCCCTGCTGAAGTCCCAGAGATTGAGGTTGAGGAAGAAGTAACCGAAGAGCCAGATAATGATCTTCCATTAGAAGACGTATTCATCCATGAAGACAGGATGTGTATTACAGTAGACATATCCAGATTCACCGACCTCCATCAAGAAGAGGTCGAGCTTAACCTAACCAGTGGTGGTGAAATACTACAACTGATGAAAACCACACAAATGCGCCCTCTGAAGCGCTATACACTTCCACATTCGGCAGAGAATATCGTCGAATGGGATCTAAACAACGGAATTCTTGATGTCAAATTCGACATCAATTCGGAAGCTACAACAGCCGACGAAAGCGAATGAAATCAACATGGAGTCAATAAAATGAGCGCCGCAGTAATTGGAATAGACCTTGGAACGACAAATAGTTGTGTTGCTACCCTAGAGGGTGGCAAGGCCACAGTAATACCGAACTCAGAAGGAAGCAGGACTACCCCTTCGGTAGTGGCTTTCACAAAAGATGGAGACCGCCTTGTTGGAATCACCGCGAAGAGACAAGCGGTCACCAATTCAGAACGTACAATCATGTCCGTAAAGAGAGAAATGGGTACCGATTGGAAGCAAACAATCGGTGATGAGGAGTACACTCCTCAAGAAATTTCAGCATTCGTACTACAGAAGCTGAAAGCAGATGCTGAGGCATACCTCGGGCAAGAGGTAACACAGGCAGTTATTACATGTCCAGCATACTTTACCGATGCTCAAAGAAAAGCAACCCGTGACGCAGGCAGAATTGCCGGTTTAGAGGTACTACGGATAATCAACGAACCTACCGCTGCCGCACTGGCTTATGGTGTAGACAAGGATGATGACCAGACTATTTTGGTATACGACCTTGGTGGCGGTACATTCGATGTTTCAATTCTAGAAATCTACCTAGTTGACGACCAACCTCAGATCGAAGTAAAGGCAACTAGCGGAGATAATAGATTGGGTGGTGACGACTTCGATGAGGTAGTCATCGAGTGGATTCTATCAGAATTCAAGAAGACTACTGGAATAGATTTGTCTGGCGATATGCAGGCAATGAGTCGTTTGCGAGAGGCTGCAGAGAAGGCAAAAATCGAATTATCAGGAACAGGAACAACCCAGATTAATTTGCCATTCATCACCATGCGTGATGGACAGCCGGAACATCTTGACCTATCGCTTTCAAGGTCAAAATTCGAGGAATTAATCGCCGATTTAATTGAGCGAACAATGGCTCCTACTCGTCAAGCGATGAAGGACGCAGGCGTCTCAAAGGGAGAGGTCGACAAGGTCATTCTAGTAGGTGGCTCGACACGCGTTCCTGCAGTACAAACTGCGATTGAGAAGGAAGTAGGTAAGGCTCCATTCAAGGGCATCAACCCCGATGAGGCGGTTGCTGTAGGAGCTGCACTTCAGGCAGGAATCATCGTTGGCGATGAAGGAGTAACCGATGTACTACTTCTTGATGTCACTCCACTTACTCTCGGAATCGAGACCCTAGGTGGTGTAACTACAATGATGATCGAGCGTAATACTACAATCCCGAGTCGCCGCTCAGAAGTATTCTCTACCGCATCTGATAACCAACCAGCTGTAGAGGTTCACGTCTTGCAAGGAGAGCGAGAGTTCTCCAAAGACAACACTACACTGGGAAGGTTCCACCTCATGGGCATCCCACCAGCACCTCGTGGAATTCCACAGATTGAGGTGACCTTCGATATTGACGCAAATGGAATTGTGAATGTATCGGCCAAGGATCTCGGAACAGGGACTGAACAATCGATTAAGATTGAAAGTCAAACTTCTCTATCGGAAGATGAGATTCAATCAAAGATTGCAGAGGCAGAGGAATTTGCTGAGGAAGACAAGCGCCGTAAGGCTAGAGTGGATCTACGCAACCAGGCTGATAGCATCGTTTACCAAACTCGAAAGATGATGGAGGATTCAGGGGAGAAGTTGTCTGACGATGACAAGGCTCCTGTGAATGAGAAGTTGGATGAACTTGAAGCTCTCATTATGGATGAAGGTCAGCCTATTGATTTCGAAGAACTCGACGAGGCTGCAATTCAAGCCAAGATGGGTGAATTGGAAGAGGTCATGCACGGTGTCTCCACCAAACTATACGAGGCTGCTGCTGCGGAAATGGCTGAGCAACAGGCTGCTAACGAAGCAGCTGCCGATGGCGATGGTGTCGTCGAAGCAGACTTCGAAGTGGTCGATGGCGAAGACGCCGACGAGTGAATCATCCCTGAGTAATCAAGTGATGCAAGGTTCGCACGTGAACCCCCGTTCCCCCGTGAGCGACGCATGCGTTGGTGTCTACATTCCAAGCGGTTCCTGCTATGTCTAGATGAGCCCATGGAATTTCTGACTTATCGCCATTTTCATCCTCTCGGTCCTGAATGAATTGCTTGAGGAAAGCGGCTGCGGTATTGGCCCCGCCATAACGTCCCTTACCGCCATTTCTGACATCTGCAAATTTGGAACTGGTCATTTCCTTCTCAAAGGCGGGTAGAAGCGGCATAGGCCAAGCCAATTCGTCTACTGAATTACCGGCTTGATGAATACGATCTCTCAAGTTGTCATCATTTGACCAAAGTCCAGAAGCCTCTTGTCCCAAAGCAACAACACAAGCCCCTGTTAAGGTAGCAAGATCAACGATGTATGATGGATTTAGCTCTGCGGCCTTCCAAAGTCCATCGGACAGTACATTTCGACCCTCTGCATCGGTGCTGAAAATTTCAATCGTCTTTCCTGAATATGTATCGATAACATCTCCAGGTCTGTAGGCTTCTGCGCTAGGCATATTTTCGGCCATACATGTGATTCCATTAACTCGACCTTCATATCCCGTAGCCCAAAGTGCTTGGAATAGTCCGAAAACGGTGGCTGAACCGTGCATATCGTACTTCATATCCCACATACCTTGACTGGGTTTAATCGAAATTCCACCTGTGTCAAAGGTGATACCTTTTCCGACTATACAAGGCACCTGTTCGCCTGATTGTACGTTTGGATTTAATCGGAAGAATACCATACAGGGCTTGCGAATGCTACCTTTTCCGACAGCGATTACACCATGCATTCCTTCCTTCTGTAGTCGTGCATAATCCCATACTTCAACCTCGACATTATCCTTGCCTTCAGCCCATTCAAGGGCTCTACGACCGAACTCTTCAGGGTATAATCGGTTTGCTGGCTCATTTGCTAGGTCCCGACTTAGGTGAACACCGGTTGTAACAAGACTTGCTTTCTCAATTGATTCACTCAATGCTTCGAGATGGCGGTCGTGTGCTTGACATTCTAATGTCCAACCATCGTGATTGTTTTCTTCGTCCTTTTTCTGATATTTATCAAACTGATAATCTCGTAGCATCATACCCTCAGCAAAAGCGTTCATGTTTTCTGTAGACCATCCCGAAGTAAATCGGATTACGATATCACTACCTAAGTCCTTAGAAAGACTCGAAAGACACTTCGCGCCAGTATCCCGAGCGACTTTGTGAGTAAGTTTGCCTTTCTTTCCAACCCCGATGAAAATAACCGTGCAGCCCTTGGTCCAAACACTGAGAGATTCCCCAACCTTTCCCGAAATTGCATCACTTGCAGCTGCGGCCTTCACAGCAATACTTGGCCCCCGACCGAGGCCAACGGTGGTATTGTTCGGGGCCTTATCAAAGTCCTTGAATACAGGAATAATCATTATGTCCCCAGTTCGGTCAAAATTAGCACAACTCACCTTCATGGATAGGGGGAAAAAGTTCCAATATACAAATAATTTCAAAATAAATTCTTAATTTCAATAGGTTTTTTGAAGTAAAAAGTTAATTTTTACTCAAAAATCATTATTTTTTCTACTTCCCGCAAAAGCCGCCAATAGTATTGAAAATAGATGGATAAACATAGAGGGAGCGGGTAGTAATCCTTCTTTATTGTTCGAGATTTCTACTACAGAGTCGTCAATATTTTCTTCTACCCATTGACTAGCATCGATTACTCTCTTCTGGTAGTATATACTCCAGTTTCCATCCTCGATTATGGTTAGATTTTGAGCGTCTAATGTAATCTTGGTTTGATTCGTAGCGTTTACTCCAAATAGGGATGAATTCCATAGCAATCGGCTACTTGAATCAGAATATTGTAAGGTGATATTCGACGTACTCGCTCTTCCAAGATTTACTACATGAGCATCGATTTCATTACCTCTTATCTCGATGCTTTCCACAACCAGTCGAGCTCGCCAATACCAGACGTTCTCGATTAGATAGATCATTACATCGAGTTCCTCACCAAGCCTTTGGGATAGCGGTTCTATGGTTCCAAGGAGGAATTGCTCGTCATCGGTCTCGAAGGTGAATGTTGGATAACCCATCACTCCATATCCATAATCACGACTGGTTCCACAATTAGGGTATAGTCCTTGGTTAGCGTTACGAATAGGAATATCTGAAATGTTTGAATTTACTTCATCTCTAATGTGATGGTACATTTCCCAATCCGATGGCTGTTCTGGCCATTTACCCCATGGATAGAGCATTATCCAGACACCGGTATGCATGGTGATGTATAGGTCGGCATCGGGCACAACTTCGTTCATGTAAATCGAATTTGCCAAAGTTTCGGATTCACTGAAAGCACTACTTCCAGGTTGGGTGGTAGGGCAAGTATTCCAGTAGTGGTCGTAATTTCTGTTTAGGTCAACTTGGTTGATATTCCATCTTGTGTCGTGGTCATTACCATCCGCGTTTAACATAATCAAAATGTGTAATTCAGTATTGGCTAATACATCGAGAACGTCTTGTTGTCCGTCTGCCCAACCCTCGATGTAATACTCGGCAACTAGGAAAGCAAGTTCAGTTCCAAGATGTTCGTTGCCATGATGTCCTCCATCGATGTAAACAACGTCTTTTTCGCTTCCATCTAGCTTGGTTTCTTGGCTCCAATCCGAAATTTGCAACATCCAAATTTCTCTCCCCAGTTCAGTCTGGCCTATGCTGAACATCTCGACGATTTCGGGATAGTCATCCGCCCATTCGTTTAGATCTAAGGTTAGAGTTGCATAGGAATGATACCAATGCTCTTGGATAATGTCTGGCTGACCAATTTGTGCTGTAGCCGCAGGTGAGGTTGATACAGCGAGCATTGATACTACAATCAATACTGTAAGCCAGCGGCGCATGCGCCGCTGTAGGGGTCATTGCATAGAATCATTCCCATGATTAATTTACAAAATTTTAATCAATTTTAATTGGCGATATGTGCGGCAATAATCTTCGTTGTGATTAATGCTGCATTAAATTGCGTTATACGATCATCGCCGGGAGCAATTTCATTCACATCAGCTCCAATTATCTCAGCGCTGCTGGCAAACAACCCTTCGATAATTTCCACCGCACCCCAATGAGTCAGACCCCCAGGAACTGGGGTGCCTGTATCGGGAACCAATGAACCATCTAATCCATCGATATCAAAAGTCAACCATATAGGTCCACTCAATTGGCTAATTCTTTCAATTAGAGAGTTCCAAATAGTCATTCCAGCAGACGGACTGAAGAGGTCTTGGGCATAGAACGTCTCAATTCGGTCATCGGTTTCCGCAAACTCCGCTTCATCGAGTGAATATGCGCGAATTCCAATCTGCAAAAGACCGCCGATTCCACAATCCAAAGCGCGCCTTACAGCAGTACCATGACTGAATCGCTCACCATTGAGTGAATCTCGAAGGTCGGCATGAGCATCGACCTGAACTATCGTGAGTTTGGACAGGTCACCAGCGATAGAGGGGTGATTTTGTAGAGCTTCCACAACCGGTGGTAAGAGCCCATGCTCTCCACCTAACACAATAGGAAATTGTTCTGAGTTAAACCACGGCATAAGATAATCCCGAATAGAATCTAGTTGTTCCCTTAGAGTCCCTGCCTCAGAACTCCAAGGTTGGGCGGTGTGAAATGCTAGTCCACAAGGCAACTCATCTTCCAGTAATGGGTCGTACAATTCGACCTGCGAACTCGCCTCGATAGCGGCCGCGGGTCCATGTTCTGTGCCCTCGCCCCAACTAGTAGTCATCTCAAATGGAATAGGAAGAATCACCACATCCCATGGCCCTTCTTTTGACTCTGAGAGCCCGAGGAAGGTTGGGTTAGCCTCACCGTCCATGGGTTGTGCCGAGTCATTATTCGATTAACCACTTCGGGTCTAATCCACACGAATCGTGGACTCGATGTGCGATTGTTGATAAAGAACGGGCTTCCATATTCTACCACAGGAGGGGGATGCGATGGGTATGACGCTAGCAGAGTTAACTCAGGCTATCCGCCGCAAAGTCGATTCGGAAATGGAAGTAATCGTCGCCGAATCGATTGCTGAACACGCCTTAGGTTTCTTCGGTTTTTCAAATCGTATTATCGACAATGCGCTAGAACCTACAGATCGTAACCTCTTCTATCAATTACAAGACTATGACTTGCTTACTACAGAATCCGAGGAAACCACACTTTGGGACGGTAGGGAATGGAGAATTCACTATTGGAAATTCAAACCCGATGCTAGGGAGTTTGCCAGGAGAGCAATGTCCGAGGCTGAAAACAAGGAAGACGAAGACCCCTACGCAGGAATTTACGATGACGTTCCAACCTCTCTATGGCGAGAAAGAATGACCGATGAGGACGAAGAAGACGATTGGGAAGAACCCCTATTCTGATTCAAATAGCCCAATCGTGACGGGCAAATGTACAAACAATATCACTGAAGGGTATAGTCGTGGACAACCGATTCCAGAGCGCCTTGTTGCTGACGCTATTGCTTCTCGCACCAATGGCTGGCATTGCTGGAGCTGACGAAGTTGAGCCCGCTCAATCATGCGAAATCCTCGTAGATTGGGATTATGATTGGGCTCTCGATGAAAACGGAACATGGCAAGAAATGGTAATTCATCGATACAGAACCACCTACGAGCCGGCTTTCCAGAATGGCACTTCACCAAGCGGGGTAACAATCGATGTTCAACACATAAGAGAGGGCCAAATCATCGCTACTGAGGCTGACTCTAGCTACGTCGTAGCGGGTGGCGAAATCGATATTGTGCTATCGGATGAGCCGGCATTCCTTGATCAGGTATTTATCGAAGTCAGTTCGACTGAAGCAACTTGTTCGC
>CEVE01021787.1_pt1 | contig 15102 bp, 17 predicted proteins | sample 356431 | NCBI WGS metagenome assembly CEVE01 (sample SAMEA2622764, study PRJEB7988) | marine metagenome | isolation source: saline water (ENVO:00002010), including
ACTTCAAAATCAATTTCATTAATGTATGCAGATGTATCAGCATAAGTTATAGATGATATGCCAAATTGCATTTTTGGACTGAAATAAGTATTCAAAAAGATTCCTGATCCCTGATTTCTAGGAGAAAAGTTGTAGATCTGCGTAGAGCCTCCAACAGTAAATAATTTTGTTATAGGCTTTGATGTTCCAGTAGGAATCTTTATCATTGACCCTAACCTTGTAAATGCTACTCGTGAATTACAAAATATAAATCCAACTAACAACATTAATACAATCGATAATTTATATTTTTTACTTTTCATGATTTGTTAATATTCTTTTTTGTATTTGTGCGCTTTCGTAAAACTCACTATTTGGATAATCCGTTGCTAACTCTGTGAAAACACTTAAAGCTTCCTGCCTTTTTCCTTGTTGCTTCAATATCATTCCCTTCAATAAAAGAGCATCATCTGAAAGACTGTTTGATTCATTTAATAAAATTGAGGATAAGATTTTTTCAGATTTTTCATATTCCCCTAAATTAAAATATGCATTTGCCTTTAAATAATCTATTTTGTCTTTCTCAATTTTATTTATTTCGGAATTGTTTATTGTATTTAAATATTTTATTGCGTCTTTATACTTTCCAGATTGATAAGAATTTAAACCGACTTTTGTTTGGTTTTTCTTATTTTCTGTTTTGTTAAAAACCAATGTTGGGGCTTTGTCTTCCGTTGTAAGTTTTTGTTTTATTAAATTGCTTTCTTCTCTAACAACACCTTTACTTATATTTAATTTATTAGATAAGCCTTTAATTTCAAGATAGAGGTCATTGTCTTTTTTTTCTTTTATTTCTACCGTTTCCTGAAGCTTTTCTTTTTCATTCTTTCGTATTTTTACACCTAAATCCCAAAGGTTTTGGTCATTGGAATAAACAAATGAAACAATTAAGATCACTTTAACTATTTTTTTAAACAATTTTAAAACTCTTCCCAGTTAAGGCTATAGGAATAACCTATAAAATAACCAAACGAACTTGGTATTATAAGCTCAAACTGTGCCGTTGCTCCTGGAAGCACGCTAGAATCGGTTACTATACCAGTTTCAAACTCATGTGTACTGCCTTGAACAAATGCAGTAAGGGTCTCTGTTTCGCCTTGCCAATCTTTTCGAAATATAAAATTAATTTTTGCAAAATCAGACCTTCTATTTCCTATATTTTTTACTTCTCCTGTCAATATTGTATTTCCTGTTTTATCTTTAAATTCATTTATATTCCCAAGAAGTATTACGTTTGCCCCGTCTTTGCCTTGTTTGTTTTTAATGAAGTCAACTCCTGATAATTCATTGTTTTCCATATTGACTTCATCTATGATTTGTTGATCTATTTTTTCTGCAGGAGTATCTGTTACATTTTCTACAATCCTTACAACAGTTTTTCTGTTTATCGTCAAATATCCTATCAAAGTTTCTGCTTTAATTACCTCTTTATCTTGATAAACAATTTTTCCAAAAACCGTAGTTCCATTATTTAATATTATTTCTTTATTATAAATTGATAGTGGATTAGTCCAAACCTCACTTTTTGCTTTTAATTCTCTAATTTCATTTTTAGCATGTTTTAACTCAGCTTTTAGTTTCTTTAACTCAAAACTGACTTCTTCTGCAATATATGAGCCCATCACATCTTTATTTGTTGTTGTTTTTTCTGGCTCTTTTTTTTCTTTCTTTTTTAAATTTGATTCTTCTGAGATCTTTATGGTTTTCTCTGTTTTATCGACGGAGTTGCTCTTCTTTTTATTAAAGAATGGTATTTGGGCATTGAGTGTACAGTTCAGGACCAGAAGTATGAATAGTCTTGTTATTATTTTGTTAATGGATATCATGTATATACAATGTCTCCTCATATTTTGAGATAAATTGTTTATTTTTTTCTACGCTTGAATATATTAGTAATAAAATGCAATACCAAGAAAAAATCTATTGAAAATATATCAATGATTTTTTATCAACACTATATGTTGTGGTATGATTAAAATTTAATACTATTAAATACTAAAATCTTTAGTATAAGTGTAAGTATTTTTCGTTATTATATTTTATGTCTATTTAGACAATTATGTTTACAATTATTAATGATAGTTTTATTTATAACTATTTTATAAATATTTCAAAATACAATAAAAAGCTTTTATTTTATAAACACTATGAATAAAAAAATAACAATAAACGATATTAAAAAGCTAAAAGATCATCCATATCCTTTCACTTGTATCACTGCATATGATTTTTCTTCGGCAAAGATTATAAACAAGTTGGATATTCCTATAATTTTAGTAGGCGATAGCGCTTCTATGGTGATGATGGGTTATGATTCAACAACTTCTATTTCAGTAGAAGAAATGCTTGTTTTTGTAAAGTCTGTTACTCGGGGATCTAATAATGCCCATGTAGTTGCTGACATGCCTTTTATGTCTTATCAAAGTTCTATTGAATTAGGAATTAAAAATGCCGGTCTGTTTTTAAAAAAGGGGAATGCTCAATCTGTTAAAATTGAAGGGGGTGAATGTGTTCATGAACACATTCGATCTATTGTAAACTTTGGCATCCCCGTCATGGGCCACGTTGGTCTTTTACCTCAATCTATAAACCAGCAGTCAGGGTACAATCTGCAAGGAAAAACTATAAAAGATGCGGATAAAATTTTAAATGATGCCTTATCAGTGCAAGATGCTGGCGCATTTTCAATTGTTCTAGAAGGAATTCCTTCTAATTTAGCTAAAAAAATAACTGAATCGCTTAATATTCCCACTATTGGCATTGGCGCTGGTCCTTTTTGTGATGGGCAAATACAAGTTTTTCATGATGTATTAGGCCTCGATGATACTTTTTTGCCTAAACATGCTAAGAAATATATGAACTTATCCAAAGAAATTGAAAATTCCATTTCTAAATTTGTAAATGAAGTAAAAGAAAAAACTTTTCCTTCAACTGAAAATTTTAAGTAATTAGTCTTGGAAAATAAATTACCTATTATATTCAAAACTATTTCTAGTTTTTTGTATTGGAGAAAAAACATTTCTGGCTCTGTTGGTTTTGTTGCAACAATGGGAGGAATTCACAAAGGCCATCTTTCATTAGTTAAAAAATCTCTTTATCTTTGTGATTTTACCATTGTTAGTATTTTTTTAAACCCTTTGCAATTTGGTAAAAAAGAAGATTTAAATACATACCCAAGCAATATAAAAAAAGATTTACAACAGCTGTATGATTGCAGTGTTTCTGCCATCTTTATGCCAAGTCCTAAAGAGTTTTTTTCTAGCAACTTTTCAATGAAAATTATTGAAAGTCATTTGTCCAACTGTTTAGAAGGCCAAAAAAGGCCAGATTTTTTTCCTGGTGTTTTAACAATTATCACAAAATTATTCAATGTTGTTTCTCCAACATATGCCTTTTTTGGAAAGAAAGACCCACAACAATTACTTATAATTAAAAAACTCTGTAAAGATTTCAATTTCAATATAAAAATTATAGCTTGTTCTACAATTAGAGAAAAAAATGGTTTAGCTATGAGTTCCAGAAATGAATACCTAACAAAAAAAGAAAAAGCTGATGCTTCTATCATTTATAAATCTATTCAAAAAGCTCAATTTCTTATTCAAAATGGTGTTTTTTCTGTTAGCAAAATTAAAAAAGAGATGAAAGATCTTTTATTAACTTGCCCAAACTTAGAGATTGATTATATTTCTTTTTCTGCTTGTTCTAACCTAATAGAATATGATAAAATTGTTAAAAAAAATTCTTTAATTAGTGTTGCTGTTTTCATAGGTAAAACTCGCTTAATTGATAGCTTTTTTCATCCTGAAATATAATGTCTTTTTAAAAAATTTTTTATTTCTAAATAAGATTTTGCTATCTGAATATCTTTGCTTATATTTTTTATTTCTTGCCCTCGTAATGTAGTAGTAATTCCAACAACTTTAGATTTGGTTTTCAATGCTGACAAAAAACCTGTTTTAGAGTCTTCAATAATTATTGTATTTGTGGGTATTAAATTTAACCTTTCCATTGCTTGCAAATATGGCTCAGGGCTTGGTTTTGGTTTTTTTGCTTCTGTCACAGTTATGCTATAATTGAAATATTTATTTATATTGACAATTGATTGAATTTTTTCATAAGATTTTCTTGTAGTGTTTGTAACGACAGCTGTTTTGATATCGCTATATTTAATAATATCTTTATGAAAACTTTTAAATCCATTTATATATTTTAAATCAGTCTCCATAAGTTTATATAAGTTTGTTCTAATTCTTTTTCTGATTAATTCAACTTCATCTCTGATTTTAAATTTTTTGGTAAATTTTGGGTAAAAATCTTTATAAGATAGCCCTTTGAATATATTTAATTCTTGTGATTTAATAATGATGTTTTTTTCTTCCAAAAAAATTTTTATTGCTTTATCAAACAATCCTTCTGACGCAAGCACTGTTCCGTCCATATCAAATAAAATTCCTTTAATTTGGTTCATTTTTATTATTTTTTTTAAATAATTTCTAATCTTATATCAATGTTTGGAGCACTATGAGTTATTTCTCCCATTGAAATTGCATCTACACCTGTTTTTAAATATCGTTTTAAAGATTCTTCTTTGATTCCTCCTGAAGCTTCAACAAAAATTTTTTCATTATTATTTTTTATTAGTTTAACTGCTTTTTTGATCTGGTCTGGACTCATATTATCTAATAAAAAGCCATCAACACAACATTCCAAACCTTCTTTTATTTGATGATAATAATCAATTTCTAATTCAATCTTAGCATTCTTTTCTTTTTTTCTTATTTTATTAATTGCTTTTTTTATTCCTCCTGCTGCTTTTATATGGTTGTCTTTTATCATTATTCCTGAGGACAAATCCAATCGATGATTCCATCCTCCTCCCGTTCTGACCGCGTATTTTTCTAGGAGTCTTATTCCAGGTGTTGTTTTTCTTGTATCTAATATTTTGACATTATATTTTTTTGCTTTTTGTGCTATTTGATTCGTTTTTGTTGATATTGAAGAAAGTCTTTGGATTAAATTGAGCATTACTCTTTCTTTTTTAAGAATTTCAGCTGCTGGACCTGTTATAACGCCAATTATTTGATTTTTTCTATGGCTTTTCCCATCTTCTGATATTTTTTTCACCATACATCTTTCATCAAACATATTTATTACAATACTTTTTCCGCAGAAAATTAATTCTTCTCCTGCTTGTATTTGTGCTTCAATTTTTTCTTTTTCATTATAAATATTATCTGTTGTTAAGTCTCCCCTAGGGACATCTTCTTTTAAAAACTCTTTTATTTTATTTTTTATATATTTTTTTGGAATTTTATCTATTTGTCTATAATTCATTTTTTTTCCCTAACACAACCAATGTGCTTTCTTTCTTATTTACAGGTAATTGCCAATATTTGACATTTTCATAGCCTACTGATTTTATTAAATCAACCCACTCTTTTATTGATTTTGTGTTCATAAAAACACCACACTCTTTAGGCCAATTTAAACTAGGTTTGTTCTCTTCATAGTGATCTATGCCCATAATGAAAATTCCATCATCTTTTTGCATATTTCTAAAAGCATGTTTAATGAATTTTTCTGGATTTTCTAAATAGTAAAGAACTTCCATTGAATGAATAAAATCAAATTTTTCTTTATATTTATATTCAATTATATTCTCACAAAAATATTCTCCTTTTGGATCTTCTTTTTTGGCATTTTGAATCATTTTTTCAGATCCATCTATTCCAATTATCTTATCGTAATTTAATTCTTTTTTCATTTTTTTTACTGCCCATCCATTGCCACACCCAATGTCAATTCCTAAATTTGCTTCTGGTTTATATGTTTTTAAAAGCTCTATCATAAATTGAACAGATTTATTGTGACCTATTTCCATGCCTTTATCTTTTCCTGTTTTAGCCCATTCATTGAAAAGCTCTATTGGTGTTGTTGGGTAATCTTTTATATTTTTCATAATTAAATTTATACATTTATTCTAATATTGAAGTATGATTAGAATTATTAATATCCTTATTTTTACATCTTCGTTAATTTAATATTTTAAGTTATGCACAAAAATACTTTTAGAAACATTGCAATTGTTGCTCATGTTGATCACGGAAAAACAACCTTGGTTGATGGAATGTTAAAACAAAGCGGCATTTTTAGTAAACATCAAACAGTGGAATCAAGAGTTATGGACTCTATGGATCTTGAAAAAGAGCGAGGTATAACTATTACTGCAAAAAATACGGCTATTTTTTATGATAACGTAAAAATTAACATCATTGATACCCCAGGACACGCTGACTTTGGTGGTGAAGTTGAAAGAAGCTTAAGCTTAGTGGATGGTGTTTTGCTTTTAGTTGACTCAAGTGAAGGTCCTCTACCTCAAACTCGTTTTGTTTTAAAAAAAGCATTAAAAAAGAATCTACCTGTGATTTTAATCATCAACAAAATTGATCGTCCTGACTCAAGAATTAATGAAGTTATAAACGAAGTATATGATCTTTTTATTGATTTAGGAGCAAATGATAAACAAATTGATTTTCCTATCATATATACTAACGCTAAAAAAGGCATAGCACATTTAGAACTTAACGACGAGTCTGAAAACCTTGAACCCCTTTTCAATTTAATTATTAATAAAATTTCTGGTCCAGTTGCAATTGACGACCATATTCCCCAATTTTTAATCACTAACTTAGCCTATGATCCTTATGTTGGTCAAATTGCGGTTGGTCGACTTCAAAATGGTTCTTTAAAAATTAACTCTCTTTACTGTTTATGTTCTAAAGATGGCTATAAACATAATCAAAAACTTTCTGGTTGCTATACTTTTAAAGGACTCCAACGAGTTCCAGTTGACAGACTAGAAGCTGGTGACATCATTGGTATTGCTGGTATTGAAAATATCAACATTGGCGATACAATTTCTTGCAATGAGAATCCATTACCATTGTCAAGAATTGAAATCGATAAACCAACCGTTTCTATGAATTTTCATGTTAACAATGGCCCTTTTGCTGGAAAAGATGGAAAGTTTTTAACTTCTAGAAATCTAAACGATCGCTTTAACAAGGAATTATTAAGCAATGTTTCTTTAAAAATTAAACAATTAAATGATACAAATGTCTTTGAAGTTCGGGGTCGCGGTGAATTGCAAATGGCCATTTTAATAGAAACCATGCGTAGAGAAGGGTTTGAATTTATGGTTTCTAAGCCAGAAGTTATTAAAATATTTGAAAACGATACTACTTTGGAGCCTACTGAGAAAGTTTTTATAGATGTTGATGAAAACCATGTTGGTGTTATAACAGAGAAATTATCGAAAAGAAAAGGCAAAATGTTGAATCTTCAAAACAATGGTTTTGGCCGCGTTTCTTTAGAATTTATAATCCCATCTAGAGGAATGATTGGATTTAGAAGTCAATTTTTAACTGATACTAAAGGATCAGGAATTATGAATTCTTTGTTTGATTCTTACAAACCTTGGTTTGGACCTATTCCACAAAGGACTAATGGCGTCATGGTTGCTGATAGGCCTGGAAAAGTAACTGGCTATGCTAGCCTTGCTATGGAAGATCGTGGGGAACTTTTTTTAGACGTTGGCGAAGAAGTTTATGCGGGAATGATCATTGGAGAAAGAAATAAAAAAGATGATCTAGAAATAAATATTACAAAAGAAAAAAAACTTACTAATATGAGATCTTCCACATCAGAAGCAACTGTTACATTAAAAGCTTCGAAAAATTTATCTTTAGATCAATGCATAGAATTTATTGCTGAAGATGAACTTATTGAAGTTACTCCTAAAAAAATTCGTTTAAGAAAAATGGAGCTTGACGTTAACAAAAGACTTTCTAAAAAACGTAAAGAAAAATTAAATAAAAAATGATTTTTTTATTATTTTACGTTTAATATCTCTTTCCATTTTGTAGTATATGCTGGGGATAGCCGCTGTTGTTTTTCTGATTTATATTTTTTTATTCCTTGTGTCCCTATTTTTATTGTTTCCTTACCATTTAAATAGTTTATTTTATCTATTGCATTCATCAATTCTTTTCTTTTAATTCTATTTATTTTATCAAAAAGATTCATTTGTATTTTTTGTTCTGCTATAATCCCCCCTAATACCACTCCTGCTTTTTTATATTTATAATTTGGTCTATATATCTTTTTTAAATTTTCTACCGTTTTTTTTACTATTTCTAAACTATCATTTGTTGCTACATCAAAAATTATACTTTTTGCATTGCTGTATCTTTTTTCTTTAAATCTATTTGTTTGTATAAAGACTGTTAATGTCTGTGCGCACCCTTTTTGGTTTCTTAGTTTTTCAGCGCTTCTCATTGAATATGATATAATTCTTTTTTTTAGTTTATTATATTCCTTTATTTCTTTAGAAAAGCTTCTTGAAGTACAAATATTTTTTTTCGTTTCTGGGTTTACATTTATGTCATATCTTTTTTTTCCTTTCAATTCCTCTTGTGTTTTTAGCATATTTATTGAAAATACTTTTTTTATAAAATTTGGTCTAGCATTTTTGAAATTTATAGCTGTTTTTATTCCATAATATCTTAATTTTATTGTTGTTCTATTTCCTATTCCCCAAATACTTGAAACATCTTTTGATTCTAATATATTTTTAATATCTTCTTTAGATTTTAGACTATATATTCCTTCTTCTTTTTGTTTTGCTTTAGCATTTGCAATTTTTGCCAATGTTTTGGTTGCTCCTATTCCTATTGAAATAGGTATTCCGGTCCATTTTAATACTTTTTCTCTCAATTTTTTTACAAATCTTTCTTTTTCTCTTATTCCCTTTAGATTAAGAAAGGCTTCGTCGATTGAGTATATTTCTATTTCTGGTGATTCTTCCATCAATATGGACATTACTCGATTAGACATGTCTCCATATAAAGCAAAGTTTGATGAAAACATTTCTATTTTATTTTTTTTTATAAATTCTTTTTTTTTAAAAATGGGTTCTCCCATTTGAAATCCCATTTTTTTTGCTTCATTACTTCTTGCAATTATACAACCATCGTTATTAGACAATACTAAAATAGGCTTGTTTTTTAACGCTGGATTGAAGACTCTTTCACATGAAGCATAAAAATTATTACAATCTGCTAATGCTATCATTTGTTTTTATGAATCGTATATGTTACAACTCCCCAAACTTCAAACTCTGCATCTTCATTTATTTCTATGTTTGAATACATTTTTGAATTACTCTCCGCTTTTAAAATTATCTTTGTTTTTTCTACAATATATCTTTTTACCGTAAACTCACCATTGACATAAGCTATTACGATGTCTCTATTTTTTACCTCTTGTGATTTATCTACAACCAACAAATCTCCATCGTATATTCCTGCTTTTTCCATTGAATATCCGCTTGCTCTGACAAAATATGTTGCTGCAGGGTGTTTTACTAAGTACTTATGTAAATTTAATTCTGTATCTATATAGTCATCTGCAGGAGAAGGAAATCCTGCTGATATTGTAGGTTCGTGTATGTATATTTTTTTTAAATTTTCCCCATCTACAGTAAAAAATTCTAATTTTTGTTCATTTTTTTTTGTGTTTTTTTGACTTTTCATTGCAATAAAAATAATAATAATTTTAAAAAAAATATATTCTTATATTTACAAACTATGAATCAAAAAAGTTTACAAGAAACGTTTGCTCCAAAAGGAATTTGTTTTGGTTGCGGATGTTTAAATGATAAGGGTTTAAAAATAAAAAGCTTTATTAATAAAAATGAAATTGTTTGTGATTGGAGAGCTAGCAAACACCACGAGGCTTTTCCTGGAGTTTTAAATGGAGGAATAATAGGCTCTGTCCTTGACTGCCATTCTAACTGGGCTGCTGCTTACTTTTTAATGAAACATTTGAACCTAGATTCAACCCCCTGTACTGTTACAGCGGATTATTCTGTTAAGTTAAGACGTCCAACACCTTCTAATGCTTTGTTACATATTAATGCAAAATTAGAAAGTATAAATAAAAATATTGCTGTTATTAATGCTCTTCTTTGTGTTAAAGAAAAAATTTGTGCCTCTTTTGTGGGAACTTTTGTTTCTGTTAATTCTGATCATCCTGCTTTCCATCGCTGGTAACCTTTTTTTTCTTTATCCAATCTAAGAAAGTTTTTGCTGTTTTAAAATATTTCGATAAGATCAATAATCCTGCCATACCAAAAATCCATCCTTGAAATATTGGAATTAATCCACCCACTAAGCCCACTATTATCAAAATAAAACCCATTATTATTTTAAAAAGATCAATTATTTTCATGTTAATAATTAATTGTTATAGCAGCTTTTCTATTGGTTGGTTGGTTTCGGTGTTCACAAAAATATATTCCTTGCCATATACCTAAACTCATTTTTCCTTCATTTATAGGAATTTGTACTGTGTTTCCAATTAAAATTGTTTTTATATGAGCAGGCATATCGTCCGATCCCTCTGTTGTGTGTTCATAGTTAGGATCATTTTCTGGTATATTTTTGTCTAAATAATATTGTAAATCTTTTCTTACTAATTCATCTGTATTTTCATTAATACATATTGATGCAGATGTGTGTTTTATAAAAATTGTCATTAAACCTTTTTCAATATTTTTTATTTCTTCACATTTTTTATAAATTTCTTCCGTTATTAAATGAATTCCTCTAGTCTTTTTTTGTAATATTATTTCTTTGTAAAAGCATCCCATAATGTTTATAAATTTAACGATATTATTTGGAGATTTAAATTGAAAAAAATTTCTGTTAAAGTAAATTCTTTTGTAAAAAGACAAGTCAAAGGTTCTGGCAAATCATATTCAATAGGTTTTTCTTTTGATAAAATGGCAAAGCATGCGGAAGAACGACTAAATAAACCTGGAAAACATATTTTTAAAGGATATAGGGATGGAGTTTGTTTGGTCCGTGCTAAAAAAAAATATTCTAAATATTTTTTTTGTCCTCTTGTTAAAATAAATTCAAAAACTTTATTGTCTTCTAAAGTTGTTAAAAGAAGAAAAAACGAACAATTTTATATTCAAACTCGCGCCTTAAACGGAACCCCAGAAAAGGCTTACCACGTAGATTTCATTCTTTATCGCCATGATGTTTTAGCAGAAAACAATGAAAACTCTACTTCTGCAAACTGGGAACTTATAAGTTTTAACGTTTTACCTAAAGGGTTTGAAAGTATGCCTATGGGGCCAATTACAATGATGAGAAATCAGCTTCAACTTCCTGGTGGTACTGCCGCTTTTTATTCATCTGAAGAGTGGGCTAAATCTGTTAATTTTTGGCAGCAATATGCTTTTTTAGATTGTTGATTTCTTGATTTATTAAAAATCCAGTTATTTTTTTTATTCCTAACGATCTTGCAATTATGGCAAAATAGCAAAAATATTGTGTTGGGTACTCATATATTTCTTCTTGTAGGAAATATTTTCCTCTTGATGTTGTTACAATCGCATTTTTATGTTGTTCATAGATATTTGTCATGTCTGGAAAATTTGTTTTTATATTTTTTTGTTTTCCAATTAAAGGATTATATCCTGAAAAATTTATATGATCTTTAACTTGTAAAATTTCTTTGTTTTTATATTTTTCGGTAGCTGTTGCGCCCCAAATTTCTATGATTTGATTTTTTTTTATTTTTATTATTTCTTTTTTTGTTTTTTCAAAACTTTCATTATCAAATATTTTTACACCTCTCTTGTGTTCTATTGATGATAAAAGTTTTGTATAAAAAATTGTTTTATTTTCTTTTCCCAAAAAGGTTTGTTCCTATTCTTATGTATGTAGCTCCTTGTTTTATAGCCAACTTATAATCTCTTGACATGCCCATTGATGTTTCTTTGCATGTTTTTATAGTTTTTCTTATTTCTTCTTGAATTTCTTTTGTCTTTTTAAAAATATCGCTAAGCTCTTTATCTGTTTTATTTTTTGGCGGAATTGTCATTATTCCAATTATTTCTATATTTTTATATCCTTTTAACTCAACTTCATTTAACTCTTCTAATGAAAACCCATATTTTTTTTCATCTCTTCCAACATTAACTTGAAGCATAATTTTTTGTTTTTTTTCTAATTTTTGTGCTTCTTTATTTATACTATTTATTATTTTTTGAGAGTCTGCTGTTTGAATTACATCAAAAAGCCTTACTGCTTTTTTTGTTTTATTGCTTTGTAAGTGTCCTATGAAATGTTTTTCTATTTTTTTATCTATTTGTTTAAATTTTTTTTCCGCTTCTTGAATTTTATTTTCACCTATAATTGTAATCCCATTTTGTACTGCTTCTTTTATTCTTTCTATTGGTTGTGTTTTTGTTACGGCAATTAAATTTATAAGTTGTCTATTTTTGCTTCCTTTTTGCGTTTTTTTTATGTTTTCAAATATTAATTTTATTTTATTTTTTATTTTTATTCTTCCTTTTCGTTGTTTTCTTCTTCTTTTTCCATTACTTTTGTTATCGAAGAAATTTGTGTTCCATCATCTAGTCTTAATAATTTTACTCCCTGTGTATTTCTTCCAATTATTCTTATATGTTCTACTGACTGTCTTATCATTACACCTTTGTTTGTAATAATCATCAAGTCATCAGTATCAATGACATCTAGAATTGCAACCATTTTTCCAACTTTATTATTTGTTTTTAACGTTATAACTCCTTTTCCTCCTCGTTTTTGAATTCTATATTGATCTATACTTGTTCTTTTTCCAAGGCCTTTAGTTGATGCAACCAAAACTGTTCCTTCATCAGACGCCACAATCATTCCTATAAGACGATCTCTTAATGAACCGAGTTTTATACCTCTTACTCCCATTGTTTTCCTTCCGGTTGCTCTTATGTCTGTTTCTTTAAACATTATAGATTTTCCTGAGCTTGTTCCAAGAACAATATTATTTTTTCCATTAGTTATTTTGGCTTCTATTAACTCATCATTTTCTCTTATTTCTATCGCAAATATTCCACCTTTTCTTGGTTTTGAGTAAAGCTCCAATGATGATTTTTTTATCATTCCATTTTTTGTTGCCATAATTATGTAATGATCTGAATTAAAATCTTTAACCGATACAAAAGCTTTAACTTTTTCTCCTGGTTCGCAACCTATTAAATTAACAACTGCTCTTCCTTGTGAGGCTCTACTCCCTACTGGAATTTGGTGAACTTTTAACCAATAGCATTTTCCTTTATCAGTAAAAAACAACATGTGATCATGTGTTGAAGCTACAAACAAATGTTCTACAAAATCTTCCTCTTTTGTTTGAGCGCCTTTCATTCCTCTGCCGCCCCTTTTTTGAGTCTTCCATCCTGAAGATGCTAGTCTTTTAATATATCCATTATGTGTTATTGTTATAACCATGTCTTCTTCTGCTATCATATCTTCAATTGAAAGTGTTCCTGAGCCTTCTATTATATTTGTTTTTCTATCATCTCCGTATTTTTCTAATATTTCTTCAAATTCTGTTTTTATTATTTCGCTTTGTCTGTCTTCACTCTGTAATATTTCTTTTAAATCTTTTATTAAAACTAATAGCCCATTGTGTTCTTCAATAATTTTATCTGTTTCTAATGATGTTAGTTTTTGAAGCCTCATATCAAGAATGGCTCTCGCTTGTTTTTCTGATAACTCAAAACTTTTTTGTAATGAATTGTTTGCAACTATGGGGTCTGCAGATTTTTTTATTATATCTATTATTTTATCAATATTATCTAAAGCTGTTTTTAAACCTTCTAAAATATGTGCTCTAGATTCAGCTTCTTTTAATTCAAAATTAGTTCTTTTTACAATTATTTCTCTTCTGAATGTTAAAAAATGATTTAAAATTGTTTTTAAATTCATCACGCCAGGCACCCCCCCTGACAAAGCTAGTAAAATAACACCATATGTTTCTTGAAGCTGTGTTTGGCTGTAAAGATTATTTAATATTACATTTGCTATAGCGTCTCTTTTGCATTCTACGACAATTCTTATTCCTTCTTTGTCTGATTCATCTCTTAAATCCGATATACCTTCTAATTTTTTATCTCTTACTAAATGTGCTATTTTTTCAATTAAATTTGATTTATTTACTTGATATGGTATTTCGTTTATAATTATTCTTTCTCTTCCCGTAGATGTTTCTTCTATTTCTGCTTTTCCCCTTATTAATAATTTCCCTCTTCCTGTGTTATATGCATCTTTTATACCATCAGTGCCTATTATTGTTCCTCCTGTAGGAAAATCTGGTCCTTTTATATGATTTTCTATTAATTCTTCAATTGTAATTTCTTTGTCATCCAATAATGCTATTAATCCTGATATTAATTCTTTCAGATTGTGCGGGGGTATTTTTGTTGCCATACCTACGGCTATTCCATCAGCTCCATTCATTAATAATGTAGGAATAACTGTAGGAAGAACTGATGGTTCTTCTATTGTATCATCAAAATTAGGTTGCCAAGATACTGTTTCTTTTTCAATATCCCTTAGCATTTCTGATGATATTTTTTCCATTCTTGATTCAGTGTAACGCATTGCTGCTGCGCTATCTCCATCAATTGATCCAAAATTTCCTTGACCATCTATTAAAGGGTATCTCAAAGACCATGGTTGTGCCATTCTAACTAAAGCATCATAAACAGAGCTGTCTCCATGAGGATGATATTTCCCTAAAACTTCGCCAACTGTTCTTGCACATTTTTTATAAGGTCTATTCCAATTTGCTCCTAATTCTGAAGAACCAAACAAGACTCTCCTATGAACCGGTTTTAAACCGTCTCTTACATCTGGCAAGGCTCTGCTTACTATCACAGACATTGAGTAGGTAAGATATGATTCGCTCATTTCTCTAACAATATCTCTCTTTTGAATGTTTTCTGGAATTATTTCATCATTTTTGTTTTCTTCTGTCATTTTTATATATCCAAGTTTGTTGCAAATTTTGCATTAGTTTCTATGAATTCTCTTCTGGGTTCTACTTCCTCTCCCATTAATTTAATGAATGTTTTATTTGCTTCTTCAGCATCATCTACTGTTACCTCTAAAAGAGTTCTGTTTTCTGGGTCCATTGTTGTTTCCCATA
>CEVE01069714.1_pt1 | contig 14839 bp, 13 predicted proteins | sample 356431 | NCBI WGS metagenome assembly CEVE01 (sample SAMEA2622764, study PRJEB7988) | marine metagenome | isolation source: saline water (ENVO:00002010), including
AGCAATAGAAGTAATTTTTAAAAATTTCATGTTTCCTCCGAAAATATAATTAATCGTAACATTATTATGTAACTACAAGCAAGAGAGTTTTTATTAGATTTGCTAGTTTTTTACAGCCCCTGCGGTCAATCCTTCAACAATATATTTCTGAAGGAAGACAAATACTATTAGAACTGGGAAAACACCAACAATTGATGCTGCCATCATTTCATTCCATTTAACTGATTGATAGCCTATGAATTCAGTTAATCCAGACACTATTGGCATATATTCTCTAATCGAATTAAATGTAATCGCAAAAAGAAATTGCTGAGCATAAGCTTGAATAAAGGCATATATAGCGGTAACAACTATTCCTGGTGTACTTAAAGGCGCTATGATTTTTGTAAGAATATCAATTCTAGAGGCACCGTCAACATAAGCAGCTTCTTCAAGCTCTACTGGTATTTTTTCAAAATATGCTTTCAGTAACCAAATTGAAGTTGGAATACAAAATGCAATACCAGGAACGATCATTGCAAAATAAGTATTTAATAAATCGAAAGTTCTTAACAATTTAAATAAGGGAATTAAAAGTACAGCACCAGAAAACATATTAACAGCAAGGAGAACCCACAAGCTACCTTGCTTAAATGGAAAATTAAATCTAGCATATGAATAGGCAGCTGGAACAACGAACAAGAGAGTAAAAAAAGTAACTGTAACAGCCATAAAAAAACTATTAAAAATATATCTTCCTAATAGAGGAACTGTATTCCACATTTCTTTGTATGCCCAAAAGGACAGATCATCAGAATAGAATTGGTAAGGAGATCTAAATAAATGTTTTAATGGTCGCAATGATGCATAAAACATTTCAATAAATGGGAGCAGTATGAAAATAAAAAATATAAAAATACTGAAGTACATAAAAATTTTTAAAGGCAAACTATATTTATCCATGAGATACCTTTTTATTTATTCTTGAGAGTAAATAGAAGTAGAGTATCGCAAAAGTACTTATCATTAATACTATCATTACTGCTCTAGCTGATCCTCTTCCAAATTTATAATTACCTAATGCCATTTTATAAGTATCAATAATTAATGTTGTAGTTGCACCTCTTGGCCCACCCTCAGTCATAATAAATATAATGTCAAATGAAACAAAAGTTGAAACCGCTGAAATTAGTGACATCGAAATTATCACAGGCGTAATCTGAGGAAGTGTAATATGAAAGAAACGTCTAAATCTTCCTGCTCCATCACAATATGCTGCCTCATAAAGGTCTTTTGGAACAGCTTGCATTCCTGCTAAAAAAAACAGAGTTACAAATGGTGTTCCAACCCAAACATCTGTAATCATTGTAGCGATGAATGCACTTTTTTTGTATGCTAAAAAGCTAAATGGGCCATCTAATATACCAAGCCTGATACCAATTCCGGATAAAATCCCAAAATGACCATTGTAAACCCACATCCATCCAAGTGCACCAATTGCAATTGGGACAACCCAAGGAGGTAAAACCAATATTCTAAAAAAAGTTCTTCCTCTTAAGCTTGCATTTAATAATACTGCACCTATCATTCCAAGAATTAATTTCAGCAAAACAGAAAAGAAAGTCCATACAAAAGTTCGTATTGCTATTTTACTAAATTTAGAGCTAGACATAAGTTTTTCATAGTTTTCAAAACCAACATAATCTTCTCCAGCAATGCTAGCATTTGTAAATGATAATCTGAATGTTTCAAATAGAGGCCATCCTACAATACATAGAAGATAAATAACTGCAGGTGCTATTAATACATAGGCCAAAAATGTTGGTGAATTAAAAGATGCTAGTTTGGTTGTATTTTTCATTTATTTTAATAAGTTGTCTAATTTATTCCATGTGCTAGTCAAATCAATAATGGAATTAGTTTTTATTGATTCATCTAATTTCATGGCAACAACACCAGCCTCCATACACTCAATAACTCCAACAGGTAGATTAAAATTTTTACTGACCAGATGTGTATTAACATCATTTGCCATCATACTGTCTGCACCATAATGACCCTTAACCTCTTTTCCAAATGCTGATCCATAATTTTCATTTAAAATTATATTATTATTTTCATCATGAGCTTTTAAATATCCTCTAACAAAATCACCTTCTATCATTCCCTGAGAGCCCATTATTGCAAATCTTCTGTACTCATCTGGAACTTTCATATTTGTATGAAATGATAATACTGCTTTATTTTCATACTCAATTATTGCAACCTGATGATCAACAATATCAGCATCACTATCAAAAACATTTTTTTTAGACTCCCACCCTACTAGTCTATCCTTAGTATACTGTTCTAATGAAGAGGATGGCAAATTTTTAGGAATGAAAGATCTACGTGAGCCAAAACTTGCAACTTTGATTGGTCTACTTTTTGTAATCATTGAATAAAAATCAATATCGTGACAACACTTCTCTAACATAAAGCCCCCAGAATATTGTTTTTTCCTTCTCCAATTTCTCATAAAAAATGCACCGTGTGAAGGTACTATATGTTCAGAACCTTCAATAGAAATTATTTCACCAATTTTTTTTTCATTTAATAATTCATTTATTGATTTAGCATGTTGAGAATAGCGTAGAACTAAGCCAACGATTATTTTGTCTTGACCATATTGTTTTATTAATTTCGCTAAAGCAAAAGTTTCTTCTTCATTAATAACAATTGGTTTTTCAGCAAATATTTTTAGTCCAGCCTCTAAACCCTCCTTAATATGTTTAAGATGTAAATGATTTGGAGATCCAATCATTAATAAATCTAATTTTTCATTTTTTATCATCTCAGATAATGTTTCATATGATTTAGATGGTAAAAAATTGTTTTTTTGAGCTAATTGTTTTCCTATAGGAAATGGATCTACATAGGCAATCATATTAATATTTGAATTTATTTTTAATGAATTATTAAAAACAGTTGCTGTTCTTGATCCTAGTCCTACTGCGCCTACTTTCATAATATGTATATACTAAACATTAAAATTGATGATAACTCCAGCCAAAGTTTTCTAATAATTTTACAATATTTAGGAGAGTTGATCTAAAATTTATCCAGTCTCTTGAACTTTTACCTTTCCATGCTATTTCGGATAAAGTTGCTAATCGAGGATTAATCATTTTATCTAAATATTTTTTATCTGTTATTGTTTCTGACCATAGCTGCCCTTGAATACCTTTTATTAAACTTTGCTTTTTAATATTCTCAAATGGATTCCAATCAAAAATATCTTTAACCTCTATTGTTGCAGCCCAACAAATACCTCTCTCATATGTTGAATTGTTGTAAGCCATATCTAAATATGTTTTTTGACCTGGACACATTATTGTTTCAAAGCCTTTGTCAGTCACTTCTTTTGCAACTGTTGAATGTTCCCAAGAAAAAATTAAACAGGACTTGTCTATATTACCTGCGCTTCCTCCAACTTCGTGATCTATATGAGGAGAGATTGCTGCTTCATTCCATGCTGCTGCAGTTTTATTATTGGATTTTAAGATTTTAATTATATTATTCATATAGTAATCTTGATACTCCTCTTGGGAATTAATATTATTTTGCTTCATAAATTCAATAATTGCAGGTGATCCCTCCCAAGAATTATTTGGTCTTTCATCAAGCCCTACATGAATATACTTAAATGAAAAAAGCTCACTAATTTCATAGAAAATATTTTTTAAGAATTTTTTTGTTATTTCAAGACTTGGATTAATAGTATTATTTTTATAAGAACCTACATCTTCCGAAATTATATTAGAAGTTTTCTCTTTTAATTCAGGCATAACTTCTAACAATGTCCAGGAGTGTGCTGGTAGATCAATCTCTGGCATAATTTCTATATTTAATTTTTTTGCATATAATATTAATTCTTTGATTTCCTCTTGAGAATAATACCCGCCTTTTTTGTCATAACCACTTCCGTAAAATGGAGGAATTTTTTGATTGTAACCTCTATATGATCCTTCAGTTGTTAAATTGGGGTATTTTTTTATTTCAATCCTCCAAGCTTCATTATCTGTTAAATGCCAATGAAAACGATTCATTTTAAATATCGACATGTAAATTAATAATCTTTTAATTTCTTTAATTGAATAGTATTGTCTTGCACAATCTAAGTGCATGCCCCTCCACGAAAATTTTGGCTTATCATTTATTTCACAAATTGGTAATCTGTTATTGTAAAAGAAAATTAATTGTAAAAAAGTAATTAAAGCATAAAATTTACTACCATAATCATTAAAATATATTTCAATATTTTCTTTTGAAATATTTATTGAATATTGATCTTCTGTATAATTTGTTTTTTTTAAGAGAATAGATATACCTTCAGTTTTTGAAAATAAAACACCAATTTTCTTTGCTATATCATTAATATTTTTGATTAATTCATCATCTTCAATTCTAAAAATTTTAGTATTAATAGTAATGTATTCTTTTTGAAATGAATATTTAAGTGGCTCAGGAATGATTGGTATAAAATCATTTATTTTATCATTGGAATAATTAATCCTTTCAATTGGATTTTCGAAAGTAAGATCTGCAACTGAACATGTTACTAATTTATTTTCGTTATCTATTAAAAATAAACCTTCTGGACCACATGATAAATTGTATGTTCCTGTTTTTGGTGTTTGTAATTTTATATAGATTGTTTCATTTGAAACTTTAAGTTCGTAATATCTTCCAATTTGTTTTATAACTTTTGCACCATCTATTTTCTTAATGGAATATACTAAAGAGAAGCAAATTTTATATTTATTTTCTAAAATATCTGAAGAAATATTTAATTTGAGTATGTTATTTTTTGTAAAACATGGTTGAATTTGTGTTATCATACAGAATATTAATTAATGAGCTTTGAAAATATATTTAACCATAAACATCAAGTAAAGGAAAGTGCTAATGCACGAGTTAACTTAATTGGCGAGCATACAGACTATACAGGTGGTTATGTTATGCCTACATTATTAGGTTTTAAAAATACTATACAATTATCAAAAAATAATAACAACGTATTTGAAGTTTATTCAGAATATTTTGATGAAAAAAAAATATTTGATGATTTAATTAAATCACAGAGTAATGAATGGGTAGACTATGTCAAAGGATGCTTATTTGTTTTTTTTGATAATTACAAAAATATCAAGTTAGAACATTTTAATATCTATATTTCTTCTACTATTCCAATGGAAAGAGGCATTTCATCATCTTCCGCTTTGTGTGTATCCACACTCAAAGCAATAAATAGTTATTTCAATACACAGATATCAGAGAAACAAATAGCAATATTGGCAAAAAAAGTTGAACACGATTATATTGGAGTTTCTGGAGGCATAATGGATCAAATGATATCTTCTATTGGTATTTATGGAAAAGCTTTTTTTCTAGATTGTTTAAGTTTGGAGTTTGAACTTATTGACTTTCCTAAAGATTGGAAATTTTGTCTTGTTGACTCAGAAGTACAAAGAAATCTAAGAAGTAGTTCTTATAATGAAAGATTTGAAGACCTTAAAATTGCTGAAAAAGAACTAAATGTTGAAAATTTAGGTAGGGTAAAAGTAAATGATTATTTGCCTTCAAAATTTACTAATCCTATTGTTGGTAAAAGAGCAAAGCATGTAATTTTTGAGAATTATAGAGTTCTTAAAGCCAAAGAATATATTTTAAATAATAATATTATAGAGTTTGGCAATTTAATGAATGAAAGTCACTTATCTTATTCTTTTGACTTTGAAGCTTCTACTAAAGATGTAGATAATATTGTTAAAAATTCTATTGATTGTGGTGCTCTCGGCTCAAGACTGACTGGTGGTGGTTTTGGAGGTTTTACTGTTTCTTTAATTAAGAGAGATCAATTTTCTAATTGGTATAACAAAATTAATCAAATATATCCTTCTGAAAAGATATTTGAAGTATAATTTAAGATTTTACTAGCCTTCTTAATTTTCCCTCTGTTACATCATGATCGATATAACATCCTTGCAAGTGACGAAATCCAGTGTTTGGATCAAATTTAGTTCTACCGTGTAATAGTCTTAAGTTATCAAACATAGATATCATACCCTTTGATAATCTAAATTTAATTTTGAAGTCATCTGAATTACATAATTGATATAAAAATTTTCTAGCTTTATAAAAGATTTTAAGTTGATTATCTTTTAATAGAGGCACGTAGTCTAGTCGTCCACTAAAACGAATTTGCTTAAAGTTTCCATTTGAATCTAATTCAATGAGCTTAGCTCTATCTTGGAGTATAACATCAACATCTGTAAATCTAAAATTAACCTCGGTTTCTGTTAATATTTTATAATAATCACAATAATTATTTTTAAGATAAACAGATATGCTGTACCCATCAACTAAACTTGAATCTCCCCCCGTGGACTCATTAGCTATGCAGTGCAATAATTGTATACCTGGAACTGGTTTTCTATAAGGATTATCTGAATGTGATTTTAATTCTATAGCAGTGTAAGCTAAATCATTAGGGTTTGGTTTAGATACAACATTAAATAATTTACCAAAATTTGTTGACCTTACAGGTCCCAATTTTTCAGCAAAATTTATAACTTCATTTTCTTCCGCTTTTGTATTTTTAATTACGACATATCCATACTCATAAAAAGTATTTAACATCTCAATTAATTTTTTATTATCTGAAAAAATTTCATCATTATCATAAATATTTAACTTATGACTTTCATCCCATATTTTTTTTTCTGGTATTACATCGATTAAGTTTATTTCATCATATAAATCATTAATTGAAAAATTTCCTGAGGATCCATCAGTAAATTCAACATTTAAAAAATTTTCATCATAATTATATTTTTTAATATGCAAATCTTCATCTAATAGTGATGGCTCATATAATCTTTGAAGATTATTTTTATCAATATATTTATCTCCAGACAAGCGTTCTCGAAGCCATAAACTATTTAGCTTTATGCCTTTTAATTTGCCATCCTCAATTGTTATATATTCTGAACTCATTAATTTAAATATTAAATAAATTTAAAATTCTTGTAAAATAAAATTATTATATTTATCAAAATATTTGAAGATAACTTACTAAATAAATTTTAATAATTTAATTTGAGTTTTTTTGTATAATTTGTATTTTTTTATTGTTCTAAATAAAAAATTATTCTCCTAGCAAAGAGTCATCTAGTATATTTGTATCATAGGCAGAATATGAGTGCCATCCGTGAACTGTCTGATCAAAATCAATAACGCTACCAGTCATTAAACCAGATTCATCTGAGCACATAAAAGCAAGACCTCTAGCCACATCTATTGGTTTTGAAAGTCGTTTAAATGGGACATTGCTCTCATCTTTTTTTAGCCAGTCTTTTGATTTACCATGAACTTTAGTTTGCACATCATGCTCTGCAGGAGTATCGGTCCATCCAATATTCAGCGCATTTACTCTTATTTGATGTCCTGCAACAGCATTCGCTACATTTTTTGTCATAACAGATAAGGCTGCTTTTGAACCGCTATAAGCAACTATAAATGGCATTCCACTATACATAGCCATAGATAGAACATTAGCAATTGTGCCTTTGTTTTTATCTCTAATCATAATTTTAATACACTCTTGCATAAGAATAAAAGGAGCTCTTGTATTAATATTAAAGTTATTTTCAAAGTTTTCTAATGTTGCACTTAATATAGTTCCTCTTTGTGTGTAACCTGCAACATTTACCAATGAGTGAACAGTTCCAAATTCTTTATCAGTTAAAGAGACTATTTTTCTACAATCATCAACATTCGATAAGTCAGCTTTAACAAATAGACATTTTGAACCTAAAGTTTCAATTTCTTTTTTTACTTCGTTGCCCTTTGTTTCTTGTCTACCACAAATTGTGATTGCTTTAGCTCCTCGTTTAGCAAATAACCTTGCTGTTTCAGCTCCACTTCCTTGAGTGCTTCCAGTGATAATTACAACCTTATTCTTAAATTGTTCTTCCATAGTTTTATTCAAAATTGATATTAATAACTTTTCCAGTATTTAAACTCTCATATGCAGCATTAGCTAAAATTAATGCTCTTCGACCGTCTTCAAAATTTACTTTAGGGTTGCTTTTATTTTTAATCATTTTAATAAATTCCTCTAACTGAGTTTTATAAGCTTGTTCATACCGTTCTATGAAGAAAAACTGAACTGGATCCTTGGCAAATGTTATGTCTTTTGTATATTTTTCTATTGATGACTGAGTTTGATTGTTTGAAATAATCATTCCCTCACTCCCAAATGCCTCTACTCTTTGATCATATCCATAAACAGCACGTCTAGAGTTGTTTATGTGTATTAGTACTCCAGATTTTGATCTCATTGTAATCATAGCTGTATCTTGATCTCCAACTTTTTTCGCATCCTCAGAGACCAATTGTTCTCCAAATGCCGATATCTTTTGTATAGGATCATTTCCTAAAATAAATCGCGATAGATCAAAATCATGAATAGTAGTATCTCTAAAAAAACCTCCCGCAGCTTTAAGATAGTCTAAACTTGGTGGTGCTGGATCTCTACTAGAAATTATTAACATTTCTAACTTTCCAATCTCATTATTTTGAGAAGCAGATTTTACTTTTGCATGACTTTTATCAAACCTTCTATTGAAGCCAATTTGAATTGGAACATTTTTATCTTTAATTGCATTTCTGCACTCATCAACTTTACTAATATCTAAATCTATTGGTTTTTCACAAAATACAGGTTTACTTGAATTAACTGCCATGGTGATAAACTCAATATGAGTAGGAGTTGCAGAAGCAATGAATACTGCATCAGTGTTTGAATTTGTTATTGCTTCTTCGGGAGAGGATGCAATTTTTGCACCAGTTTGCTCAGATACTTCTTCTGCAAATTGTTTGTTAACATCATAAACATATTCTACTTTACAATTAGGATTTGAAGCAATTAAACTAGCATGCATTTTACCAATACGCCCTGCACCCATTAATGCAATTTTAATCATAGTTTTTTTAGAACAGATTTAAAAAATAAAATCAACATTTAACTTTTTAATTTTATCCAAGCTCCATTTTTTTGTGAAGAATCCTTAGCAGCATTTACAAAGTTTATACCTGCTATTCCATCATTAATATCAGGATGGGAGTATTTAGTTTTATTTCCTTTTTTGTTATTAAGAATTGAGTCTGCAAATTCTGAATACAAGTTTGCAAAAGCTTCAAAAAAGCCCTCGGGGTGTCCAGCAGCAACTCTAGAGGCTCTTAATGATAATTCGGATACTGTATTACTAGCTCTTGTAATTATTTTAGTTGGCGAATTTAGTTCTATAAATTTTAAGTTATTTGGATCATCTTGGAACCATTCCACAGCCCCTTTAGTACCATAGACTCTAATTTTTAGACCATTCTCACCACCAGTAGCAGCAGAAGATACCCATATGGAGGCTTTAGCTTTATTATTCATTCTTAAAATTATAAATGCATTGTCATCAACTGTTATTTGATCAGAAAGTGAATCTACCTCTGCAGACAATTCTTTGGCTTCAAGTGAAGTAACATATCTCATAAGATGATAAGCGTGGGTTCCTATTTCTTGTAATATCATAGATCTGCCACTTATTTTTTTATCCAATCTCCATTTTAATACATTTTTTTCTTCTTTTCTTTTTAAGCCAACGGTATATCCTTGCGGGTATTCCACATTAATTAGGTTAATTTTACCTATCTTGCCTTTATCTATAATATTTTTTGCTTCTCTTAACATTGGATAAGCTGAATAATTATGTGTTAGAGCAAAAACAGTCTTATTTTTTTTAACAATTTTTTCTAGTTTTAATGCATCTTCAAGTGAAGCTGTCATTGGTTTATCACAAATTACATGTACCTTCCTTTTCAAAAATTCTTTACATATTTTATAATGATATCCAGCTGGAGTCATTATTCCTACAGCTTCAATGCCATCTTTTCTTTTAGATTCTTCTTTTGCCATATCTTTATAATCAGAATAACATCTCTTAGGATCAATCCCCAGAGATGCTCCAAATATTTTTGATTTATTTTGATCAGTTGAAAATACTCCAGCAACCATTTCAAATCTATTATCAAATCTCGATGCTAATCTATGTGTGTAACCAATAAAAGAATTAGGCCCTCCACCAACAAACCCAATTTTTATTTTTTTATTATTATTAAGTATATCGTTCCTTAGAAGATCCAATTTTCCAAAAGCTAATTTTTCTTTCTTTTTTTTCATTGATTTACGTCTCCACCATCAACAACATAACTTTGAGCAGAACAACCTGAACTCTGATCAGATGCAAAAAATAGTACAACCTTAGCTATATCTTCTGGCTCTAACATTCTTTTAATTGATTGTCTCGCAAGATTATCTTTAATAATCTCTGGTGTTAACCAAAGTTTTTTTTGCCTTTCAGTTGCAATCCAACCTGGGACAACACAATTTACTCTTATGTTATACTCACCCAAATCTTTTGCTAAAGTTCTTGTCATACCCATTATAGCTGATTTAGCTGTAGTATATGCTGGCATACCTCCTATTCCTTTCATCCAAGAATAGCTTCCGATATTAACAATTGATCCTTTGCCCAAATTAACCATGTCCTTGTAGACAGCTTGTATAGCGAAGAAAAAATGTCTAAGATTAGTATTCATTCTATCATCCCAAAATTCTGGAGTAACTTCATCTATACTATGTCTTTGATCATTTGCTGCATTGTTAATTAAAATTGATATCTTTCCTAATTTTTTACTAACTGTAGATATCGAATTTTTTAATTGATCAATATCTTTTAGATCACATTCTTGAAATAATGGTTTATATTTAAATTGAGTTAATTCACGTTCAAGTTTTTTTCCCAAGTCAACATCTATGTCTAAAAAAGCAACTTTTGCACCTTGTTCTAAAAATTTATATACAATGGTTGATCCAATACCTGATGAACCACCACTAATTAAAACAACTTTATCTTTTATAGATGAATATTTAACAATTTCTTCATTCATTTTTAATGATAATAGCCTATGTTTGTGCTACTTTACTACCATAATGTTTAATATAATCAAATTAAATGAAAAAGATAATGTTGGTGTTGCTCCAATGGATATTCCAAAAAATAAGAAAATTGCTAAAGAATGTATCACAAAAGAAAATATTCCTTTTGGTCACAAAGTTAGTATTAAAAACATAGAAAAAAATTCTTACATTTTTAAATATGGTCAGATTATTGGAACTGCAACTCAAGATATTGGAGTTGGAGAACATGTTCATTCTCATAACTTAAAGTTTTCAGAATTTACAAGAAATTATAATCATAAAGAAATTAAAGAAGAAAAAAAACATAAAAGCGATTATTTTTTTGATGGATATTTAAGATCTAATGGTGAAGCTGGAACTAGAAATTATATTGGCATTATTAGTACAGTTAATTGTTCAGCAACAGTAGTTAATAAAATTGCAAAAAAAATAAATGACTTTTTAAAAAATAAAACTTATAAAAATATCGATGGTGCAGTAGCATTGAAACATTCTTCAGGATGTGGCTCAAATACATCTGGTTATGGAATGGATTTATTTCATAGAACTATTGAAGGTTTTAAAAAGCATCCAAATTTCGGAAAGGTCTATGTTATTGGATTAGGATGTGAATGTGCACAATTATCAATGTTTCAAAATAAAATTAATAAAATTAATACTCAATATTTTAATATTCAAGATGAGGGTGGCACATCCCAAATTATAGATAAAATTTCAAAAAAGATTTTGAAACAACTTGATGAAGTAAATTCAATTGAAAGAGTTAAAGTTCCTATATCTAAATTAAAAGTAGCTTTACAATGTGGTGGTTCTGACGGTTACTCTGGAGTTACAGCAAATCCTGCTTTAGGATATGCTTCAGACATCATTGTCAATAATGGTGGTTCTACTATCTTAGCTGAAACACCAGAAATTTATGGAGCTGAACATTTATTAATTGAAAGAGCAAAAAACAAAAAAATAATTGATAAATTACAAAATCAGATTACGTGGTGGAAAAAATATGCTGATATGAATGGAGTAACTTTAGATGGAAATCCTTCACCTGGAAATAAAAAGGGAGGCCTTACTACAATCTTAGAAAAATCTCTTGGCGCTGTTGCTAAGGGAGGTAATGCAATTATGTCTGATGTTTTAGATTATGCTGAAACATTAAAAGAAAATGGTTTTAATTTTATGAATTCACCTGGATATGATCCAGTATCTGTAACAGGACAGGTTGCTTCTGGAGCAAACATTATTTGTTTTACTACTGGTAGAGGGTCTTGTTTTGGATTTAAACCTTCACCCAGCATAAAAATAGCAACTAATACAAATATGTATAACAAAATGATTGAAGATATGGATATTAATGCTGGGACAATAATGGATGGAGAAAAAAAACTTGAAGAAACTGGGATTGAAATTTTTGATGAAATAATTGCAGTTGCTTCAGGAAAAAAATCTAAAAGTGAACTTAATGGTTATGGAGATGATGAATTCAATCCTTGGATAGTTGGAGCTACACTATAGTTTATAATGGTAAAGGTGATCTTTTATCTATAAGCTTGTTATCATATAAGTGTCGCCAAAAATCATTAGGGATATCCTTATAATAAAGATTAACATTTTCCTCGACTTGAGATATGGAAGTCATTCCTAAAATACAACTTGATACTATTTCATTAAAATAAGGAAATTTGATAGCTGCCTCTCTTAGCTGAATATTAAACTTTTTACATGCATCGTTTAGAGCATATCCTTTATTTAACCAATAATCTGCTGACTCATGCTCCTTTGGAATTCTTACTAAACTCTCCTTTAAATTTATTATCCAATTTTTGTCTAATTTAGAGTAATCGAAATGTGTATCTGGACTGGGGTTTATTAATAGACCACTATTAAAAACACCGCCAAGAATCAAAGTTATATTTTTTTCTTTACAGATAGGAATTAAAGTTTCCAAACTTGTTTGATCTGCTAAAGTGTATCTTCCAGCTAAAAGAAAACAGTCAAACCAACCTTCTTTAGCATATTCTGTGAGCATTTCATTTTGATTCATTCCGCATCCTAATGCTGTAACTACTCCCTCATCACGTAGTTTAAGCATAGCTTGGATAGCACCTTTTTTAGATTGCTCAAAATGATCAGGGTGATTATCAGGATCATGCAGATGTAAGATATCTATTTTATCAATGTTAAGCCTCTTTAAGCTATCTTCAAATGATCTCATTGCACCATCATATGAAAAATCAAATTTAGAATCTTTATCTATAGGAGAGCCAACAAATTTTTCTACAGCCTTTGAATTTTCAACATCAATTATAAGTCTTCCTACTTTTGTTGATATAACATAATCATTTTTATTTTTTTTACTTAGAAAATTTCCAAGTCTTTTTTCAGACATTCCAGAACCATATAGGGGTGCTGTGTCAAAGTATCTGATCCCCCTTTCCCAAGCTGCTTCAATTGTTGAATAAGCATCTTCCTCTGTCACTAAAACTGGCCAACCTCCTATAGGAGCTCCTCCTAAACCAAGTTCTGAAACCTCTAAATTTGTTTTGCCTATCTTTCTTTTTTGAATACTCATTATAATTTTAAGTTACCATTAAATGAGTCTTGATACAATTTCAAAAAATCATCTTTTTTTAATTCTACAGGATTTGTTTGAGTAGAAGGATCAGCTAATGCCATTTCACTCATTTTTTCAAAAAGATCATCTGTTTTTATTAAATCCTTTAATGTATGAGGAATATTTAGTTCTTTTCTTAATTCTAATATCCATTCAATAAAAGTATTAAAATTATAACTTTTTAAATTCAAGTATCTTGATAGATTAATAATTTTATCTTTAATTACTTCTTTATTTCTAACTAATACATATGGCATAAAAACTGCATTAGTTAGACCATGATGGGTATTGTAAATTGCTCCAACAGGATGGCTTAAGGAATGAATAGCTCCGAGACCTTTTTGGAATGCTATTGAGCCCATGGAAGACGTTGCCAACATATTTGCTCTTGCTTTTAAATCTTGTCCATTTTTGAATGCAGAAATTAAATTATCCTTAATCATTTTCATTCCTTCTAAGGCAATCCCTTGTGACAATGGATGAAAATTGTTTGATGAATAAGCTTCAAGACAATGAGCAAGGGCATCCATTCCAGTAAATGCCGTTAATGTTGGAGGTAAAGGGATTGTTAAATCTGGATCTAATATAACTACAGAAGGTAACATTTTTGGATGAAAAATAATTTTTTTTTCTTTTGTATTTTCATTTGTAAATACCGATGCTCTTCCCGTCTCTGAACCTGTTCCTGCTGTAGTAGGTACAGCAATTATTGGAAATATAACTTCACTTTTGGCACGAGTCCACCAATCTCCAATATCTTCAAAGTCCCATAAAGGTCTTTCCTGTTTGGACATAAAGGCTATCCCTTTTCCCGTATCCATACCAGATCCTCCTCCGACTGCTATTACACCATCATGATTGTTAAGATTAAATACTTTGACACCTTCTTCTAAATTCTTGCCAGTAGGATTTGATTTAACATCACTAAATATATTTGCTTTTTGATTTAAGGCATTATTGATTTTATTTATTATTTCAGTTTGTAAGATGCCTGGATCAGTAACTATCAAAGGTTTCTTAATATTTAATTCATTGCATGCTTTTTGAATATCTTTTATTCTATTTAAACCAAACCACATAGTTGTTGGATAATTCCAATTAACATTTTGAATTAACATTAAATAGTCCTTATATGATAACTTTTTGCTCTAGTTAGATGATCAAATCCTAAA
>CEVE01009590.1_pt1 | contig 14824 bp, 11 predicted proteins | sample 356431 | NCBI WGS metagenome assembly CEVE01 (sample SAMEA2622764, study PRJEB7988) | marine metagenome | isolation source: saline water (ENVO:00002010), including
TAGTTTTTCAGATTATTAGAAATGAATAAAGTTCTTTGGACCCCATCTAATAAAAAGTCTGATGCGTCAAAAATGACTCAATTTATAAATTTTATTAATCATAAATACAATACTTCAATAGATGATTACTTAAAATTACACGATTGGTCAATCAATAATATCTCATTATTTTGGGATTCGATCTCCGTATTTTTTAAAATTAAATTTTCAACTTTATCAGATTCCGTGTTTAAGCCTGGTAAGAGAATATACGAATCAAAGTGGTTTAATGGAGCTAGGCTAAATTATGCGGAAAACCTTTTAGACACTGAAGATACTGATAAAATTGCTATTGAATTTTTTAATGAATTAGGCGATAAAAAAACCATCACATATGGTCGCCTTAGTAAAGATGTGTCTTTGATTTCGAACTTGTTTCAAAACAATGGTCTTAAAAAAGGTGATCGAGTTGCTGCAATGATGCCTAATATTCCGGAGACAATCATATCATCTTTAGCATGTGCTTCGTTGGGTGGCGTCTGGTCTTCATGCTCTCCTGACTTTGGAGAAAAAGCTATTTTAGATAGATTTGAGCAAATTAAACCAAAAATCCTAATTGCTTGCAATGGATATACCTTCAAGGGTAAAAAATATTCTACTGCTAGTAGAATAGATGTTTTAGTTTCAAAACTTAAATCTGTAAAATGCGTAATTTTAGTTGATTATATAAATGATAATTCTGTCCTTTCTTCGAACTATATTCATTGGAAAGATATAGACTTCTCTTGCTCAACTGAAAGCAATTATTTTGAGCAAATGAAATTCAACGACCCCTTGTATGTTATGTTTTCATCTGGTACTACTGGAAAGCCAAAAAGTATAGTGCATTCAATTGGCGGAACATTGATTCAACATGTTAAAGAACTTGGCTTGCATACAGATCTAAAGTCTGATGAAAAAATTATGTATTATACAACATGTGGATGGATGATGTGGAACTGGGTGCTTTCAAGCTTATATTTTAATTCAACCCTTGTTCTTTACGAGGGTAGTCCTTTTTATCCAAATAAAGACAGTATGCTTGAGATTATAGACAAGAATAATATCAATATTTTTGGTACAAGTGCAAAATATATATCATACATTCAAACCGAAAAACTCTCTTTAATTAATAAATTTAAATTTAAAAACCTAAAAACAATTTTATCAACAGGCTCGGCACTCACCGAGGATAATTTTCAATACATAGTTGAAAATATTAAAAAAAATGTTCAAATTTCCTCAATATCTGGGGGGACTGATATAATATCTTGCTTTGCACTTGGCAATCCTATTGTTAATGTTGTAAGTGGAGAATTGCAATGTTTAGGGTTAGGGATGGATGTTGCAAGCTTTGACAGTAATGGAATTCCCGTTAAAAATAAAAAAGGCGAGCTAGTTTGTAGGAAACCTTTTCCTTCAATGCCAATATATTTTTTAAACGATTCCAATGGAGAGAAGTATTTCAAATCATATTTTGCAAAATATGAAAATATTTGGACCCATGGTGATTTTATTGAAATTAATGATAATGGTGGTGCTGTAATTTACGGTAGGTCCGATGCAACGTTGAACCCGGGAGGTATTCGAATTGGTACTTCTGAGATATATTCTGCGATTGAAAGCCTTGATTTTTTAGAAGATTCTATTGCTGTAAATTTGGTAAAATCTGATTCATATATTTTGTTTGTTAAGCTTGTCAATTCCTTAAGTTTAGACGATGATATTGTTTCTAAAATCAAGAATTCTATCAAAATAAATTTAAGCCCTAAACATGTGCCGGCAAGTATTTTTAGTGTTGCTGATATTCCGTATACAATAAATGGGAAAAAGGTTGAAATCGCAGTCAAAAATATAGTTAATGGAGAAGAGGTAGAAAACATAGACTCAATATCAAACTCCGAATGTTTAAACGAGTTCTTAACAATAATTAAAAAAAATAGGTTGACGTAATTATGGAAAAAATACTTACAATTGATTTTAAATCTAAAAACGCTCCTGTCGATTTTGTTAAATCGCTTTCCTCAACAGGCTTTGCAGTTATTCAAAATCACGGAATAGATTCCTCATTAATTAATGACACATACAAAGATTGGAAATTATTTTTTGATTCAGATATCAAACACGACTATTTGTTTGATTTGGATAAACAAGATGGGTACTTCCCTTTTAAATCAGAAAATGCCCAAGGTTCAGATACTAAGGATCTCAAAGAATTTTTTCACATATATAGGTGGGGAAGATATCCGAAAGAAATAACCCCCATAACTAAAAAGATACATCAGTCATTAATAGATTTGGGGTCAAATTTACTTGACTACTTAGATGAATATGCTCCGGATTATGTTAGAGATAAATTTTCAATGAAATTATCTGAGATGATTAATGATAGTGGTCAAAATTTACTTCGAGTCATTCACTATCCACCTGTTAGAAAAGAAGATGTTTTAGATGGAGCTATAAGGGCAGAGGCTCATACTGACATAAATTTAATTACAATTTTGATAGCTGAACCAGGACTTCAAGTTGTAGATTCCTCTGGAAATTGGGTCGATGTGGAGCTTTCAGAAAATAGTATTGTAGTTAACATAGGTGATATGCTTCAAAAATGTTCAGGTGGATTTTATAAATCTACAATTCACAGAGTGGTAAACCCCAAAGGTGTAAATCGTTCACGATACTCTATGCCACTATTTATTCATCCTCGCGATGAGGTAAGGTTGTCATCTGATTTTACGGCAAAAGAGTACCTAGACCAACGACTTAAACAGATAGGTTTAAAATAATTTTTAATTTTTACTTTAAAGTCTTGTAAGTCTTTTTATAAAACTATTAAATTAAGAGACTATATATAGGTTTTTTTAAAAGGTTTTTAATTAAAGGATTTCGTTACGGCACAAATATTTCCAAAGTGGTCTAATTTTGCTCCTCTCATAGGATTGGTTATTGGCGCTTCTACAGTTGGTGGAATAGTATTCTTTTTTACTTACTATGGCTCACCTAAGTATACAGACGTTGGCTATCAACCTGATCAGCCAATAGACTATTCTCATAAATTTCATGCTGGTACTTTAGGTCTTGATTGTCGATATTGTCATAGCTTCGTTGAAACCTCATCTGAGGCTAATATCCCAGCTACTGAAAAATGTATGAATTGTCACCAAAATATACAGAAGCAAAGCGATGAACTTGATAAATTAAAAGCTAAGTGGGATAACGATGAAACAACTGAATGGGTGCAGGTACACTTATTGCCCGATTATGCATATTTTAATCATAGTGTCCATCTAAATGTTGGTCAAAAACTCGTAGATTTAAATGAAAATGGTGTTTGGGACGAAGGTGAAGATTATGAGGCTCTTGGTGTAGGTGTTGGCTGCGTAGAGTGTCATGGGAGAATAGATCAGATGGAAGTTGTTTATCAGGCAGAGCCATTAAGTATGTCATGGTGTCTCGATTGCCATAGAGATCCTGCTCCTTATCTTAGACCTATATCAGAAATAACTAATATGGATTGGGAGCCGTCAGATTCCTGGTCTGAAAGCGATGAGTTTATGAGAATACATAGAACCGTTGAGCCATCGCAAGAATGCTCAGCTTGTCATAGGTAGAATATGGAAGAAAATAAAAAATATTGGAAAAGTATAGAAAGTCTTAATGACCCTAAGACCTTTAACGAGGCTGCAAGAAATGAATTTCCGGATGATATCATGGAAGCTCCAGATAAAATGACAAGGAAAAAGTTTTTATCTATAATGGGCGCATCTATTGCCTTAGCAAGCCTATCTGGATGCAGAAAACCGGTTCAAAAAGTTGTTCCATACGTCAAAGCGCCTCAAACAGTTATACCTGGAATATCAAATTATTATGCTACCACTATGCCCTTGGGTATGAATAGCTATGGTGTTATTGTAAAAAGTAACGAAGGCAGACCTACATTCATTGAAGGTAATCCTCATCATAATTCGAGCTTAGGTGCAACTAACGGTTTTGTGCAAGCATCTATCCTCGACTTATATGATCCAGATAGGTCAACATACATAAGAAATAATGGCAAAAAAGACTCAATTAACAAGCTTAAGCAAAAGCTGACTCAATTATCTGATAATGGAAAGCAAATTAGATTAATTTCCTCATCTTTTTCTTCGCCTTCTATTAGAAAAATAAAAGACTTAATGGAAAAAAATAGCAATATTGAATGGGTGTGCTATGATAGAATGAATAATGAAAATGAATATGATGGTATCGAGCTCGCTACAGGTAAAAAATGTAAGGCAATTTATCATTTTGATAGAGTGAATAGAGTGGTCTCTATCGACTCTGATTTCCTTAATATGGATGAAAATCCCGTCTACAACACAAAGAAGTTTTCTTCTAGAAGAAAAGTTAGAGGAGTTGATTATAAGAAAGCCACGATGAATAGACTTTATGTTGTTGAAAGTAATATGACTCAAACTGGTGCCATGGCAGATAATAGGTTGCGATTAAAACAAAATCAAATTGACTCTTTTGTTTATGAGTTGTGGCAACGATTTAATGGAGTAAAAAGTGGTAAAGAGTGGATCGATAATCTTTACGATGATATCAAAGTTGGTAGTAGGTGTAAAATCACTGGAGAAAAAAATAAATCTGTCATAAAAGGTGGATCTAGATTGTCAAAAGAATCTCATGCTTACATAGCTCAAATGAACAATATGCTTAAGGCTTTTGAGTCAGATAAACCTGCTGTTCAATATATGCCCCTTAATAAGAAAAAAGTTAACAGTTGTCCTTCAAGTTCATCCGATTATGCGAACCTTCTGAATGATATCAAAAATGATAAGATCGAATGTGTGATATTTTTAGATGTTAATCCTGCGTATACATCTAATATGAGCGATTTTGATAATGTTCCTACTAAAGTCCATTTTGGAATGTATTATGATGAAACTGCAAAGCTTTGCGATTGGCATGTCCCGAAAGCTCATTATTTGGAATCATGGGGAGACTGTGAGTCTATAGATGGTACAATTTCAATTATTCAGCCTCTAATTGCGCCACTTTATCCAGACTCCTTTTCAGAGCTTGATTTTATTATGACTACTTTAAGAACCCTTTCTTCTTATGAAAGTGATACGAAAATATTAAATGATACAGAATATATTGGATACAATCTTATCAAGGATACATATTCAAGAAAATGGAATAAGTTTTTGTATGATGGTAAGGTTAGATCTGGCTATCCTAAGGATGTTTATCTTAACACTAAAGATTGGAGGCCTAAAAAAATTAAATATCAAAATAAGTCTGATATGAATCTTGAATTGGTATTTTACACATCTGGAAACGTCTATGATGGAAGATTTGCAAACAATGGATGGCTTCAAGAGAATCCTGACACTATCTCTAAAATAACGTGGGATAATGCGGCTATAATGTCGATAACAACAGCAAAAAAACTTGGATATAAAAATAAAGAATTAATTTGTATCGAAGCGAATGGAGCTAAAGTAGATCTGCCGGTTTGGGTACTTCCTGGTCACGCTGATAACCAAATATCTGTTCAAGTTGGTTATGGTAGGAATTTTGAATCTAGAATTGCTAATGGAGTTGGTGGAAATGTGTATCCATTAATGAATGGCAGCTACACAACATCATGTGAGCATAGATCAAAAGGTGTTGAATATACAATTGCATGTACTCAAGATCATCATGGCATGAATTCAGAAAACCCGTCTGAAGACGCTGCAGATAAAGAGGTTCAAAGCAGGTTGCCTGACTTATTTCGTGAGCTAACACTTGAAGAGTACAGGGATAAAGGGCCTTATAAAAAGGTCGAAAAAATTGATAAAAACAAACATCTTAACACTTATAAAAAAGATGAATATGGCAACTTGTTGAGAGATGAAAAAGGAAAGAAAATAAAGGGTGAGAGAAAAACTTTATTTGATCACCCTTATCAAGAAGTTTATGATAGACCATATTCCCCAGACAATCCTCCTCAATGGGCTATGTCGATTGATTTAAATTCTTGTACTGGGTGTAATTCATGCGCAATAGCATGCCAGAGTGAGAATAATATTCCTATTGTTGGTAAAGATCAGGTAGAAAAAGGTCGTGAAATGAATTGGGTTAGGCTTGACAGATATTACAAAGGTGCAGATATCGATAATCCTGAAGTTGCTTTTCAGCCGGTTTCATGTATGCATTGTGAGAGCGCTCCATGCGAACAAGTTTGTCCTGTTGCAGCCACTGTTCATGATGATGAGGGTTTAAATGTTATGGTTTATAATCGATGTATCGGTACTCGATATTGCTCTAATAATTGTCCTTATAAAGTTAGAAGATTTAACTTCCATAATTACACTTATGATACGCCTGAAATTGTTCAAATGGCTAATAATCCAGATGTTACTGTTCGATTTAGAGGTGTTATGGAGAAATGTACATACTGTATTCAAAGAATCAAAGAAGTTACACACAAGTCTAAAGTTGAGAAAAAGCCTGTGGCGGACTATAATCTTGAGGCGGCATGTCAAAGGGCTTGTCCTGCTGATTGTGTAGACTTTGGAAATAAGAATAACCCTAAAGAAGAGATTTATAGTTTAAGGAAGGATGATAGAAGTTATGGTCTTCTACAAGAATTAAATACTGTTCCAAGAACAACATATATGGCAAAATTAAGAAACCCTAATAATAATATTACAAAATCTTATGAGGTACAAGCGTGAGTAGTTCAGCTCCTAAAGAAGTTTTGATTAAAGGCAACCAGACCTTTGGATCTGTAACAGAGAAGATAGCTGGTGTTGTAGAGATGAAAAATTCTAAAGTATGGCTTGCAGGATTTGGTGTGTCTTTAATGTTTGCTGGACTTTTGCTTGTATCTATAGCTTACTTAGTATGGGAAGGTACTGGAATTTGGGGTTTGAATAATCCTGTAGGATGGGGCTGGGCTATCGTTAACTTTGTTTTTTGGGTTGGTATAGGTCATGCAGGTACGCTTATTTCTGCAGTTCTATTTCTGTTTCGTCAGTCATGGCGTACTTCAATTAATCGTTTTGCTGAGGCAATGACAATATTTGCGGTTATGTGTGCGTTAATTTTTCCAGGTGTTCACGTTGGTAGAGTATGGTTAGCTTATTGGATGTTCCCTATACCTAATCAAATGGCAATGTGGCCCAATTTTAGAAGTCCTTTATTATGGGATGTGTTTGCTGTTGGTATTTATTTTACAGTTTCTCTTTTATTTTGGTATACTGGACTCATTCCTGATTTAGCGACTTTAAGAGATAGAGCTAAGTCCAAAGTAAAAAGATTTGTATACGGAATACTATCTCTTGGATGGAGAGCTAGTAATAGACACTGGCAAAATTATGAACTAGCATACCTTATGCTTGCAGGTTTGTCAACGCCATTAGTATTATCTGTGCACAGTATCGTTAGTACAGACTTCGCGATAAGCTTGTTACCTGGATGGCATACTACTATATTTCCTCCATATTTCGTTGCTGGGGCTATATTTTCAGGTTTTGCTATGGTTATTACATTAGCAATACCAACCAGAAAAATCTTTGGATTGGAAGATTTTATAACTGTTACTCATTTGGAAAGAATGGCAAAAATTATATTACTAACGGGTTCAATGGTTGGTTATGCGTATGCAATGGAATTCTTTATTGCCTGGTATAGTGCCAATCCATACGAGCAGTTTGTTTTTATGAATAGAGCTTTTGGCCCTTATGCGTGGGCATACTGGATAATGATAGCGTGCAATGTTATAACTCCTCAATTATTTTGGTTTAAGAAAATTAGAACTAATATTAAGGCCTTATTTATTCTTTCAATCTTCGTGAATATTGGCATGTGGTTTGAGAGATTTGTTATTATTGCCTCATCTCTTCATAGAGACTTTCTTCCTTCTTCTTGGGATTATTATACTCCAACATTTTGGGATGTGTCGTTATTTGTAGGGTCTTTTGGTTTGTTCTTTACTCTATTCTTGTTATTTATCCGTTTTGTACCAATTATTTCAATTGCAGAAGTAAAGGCTGTCTTACCTCATGCTCATCCTCATCTAAAAGAGGAGGATAAGTAATGAGTTCTCAAATATACGGATTGCTCGCAAGATTTGAGTCTCCTGAGGATTTAATGAAAGCAGCGGTTAAGGTTAGAGATAAAGGGTTTCAAAAATTTGATTGTCATACGCCATATCCTGTTCACGGTATGGATGATGCTATGGGCTTAAAAAGATCTATACTAGGATATATTGTTGGTGTAGGTGCTGTTGGTGGTGCTACTGTTGGCATGCTGCTTCAGTGGTATGTAAGCACTGTCGATTACCCTATAGTCATATCAGGTAAGCCTCTTTTTTCTTGGCAGGCCTATATGATTATAACGTTTGTTCTTATGGTACTTGGTGGGGCTCTCTCATCCTTACTAGGCATGTTTCATTTAAATAGAATGCCAACTTTTAGTCACCCCCTTTTTAATTCTAAAATCTTTGAAAAGGCAACTGATGATTATTTTTTTATTAGCATTGAATGTGAGGATCCGCTATTTGATGAGAAAAAAACAGTTGATTTTTTAAGCTCTATTGGTGGCAAGGATATAGAGGTTGTGAATAAATGATGATTTCAATGAGAATATTATCCTTACTTTTAATTTTACTATTCGTTTCGTGTAGAGGGACAACAATGAAAGATCCTCCAATTCATTTTAATCCGAATATGGATGATGTGGAACGCTTAGATCCTCAATCTACAAATCCAGCTACTTATTTTGATGGAGATACTACAGTTATGCTAATACCGAACGGTGCTTCTATGCTGCCGCTTGAAGAGGGAACCGTTCCTAGACTCAATGATAAATCAGAATTTGATGAAAACAAATGGTATTTAAGTATGGGGCGTAATCAAGATGGAGCATTGATAAAAAAAGTATCTGATCACTTTACAGTTGATAAGGAATTCGTTATGCGTGGAAAAGAACGTTATAATATTAGTTGTAGCCCTTGTCATGGAATAACTGGTGATGGAAAGGGTATTGTTGCATCTGATAATTTTTCTTGGAATAAAAATGCTTTACCAGCTAACCTTCATACAATTTCATTAGAAAGAGATAGTATGGTTTATGATGGGTATATCTACAAAGTAATTTCAGAAGGATACGGAGCTATGATGGGTTATAAAGATATTAGTGTTGATGATCGCTGGAGAATCGTATCCTATGTGAGAGCTCTTACACACAAGTCAGGGGATGGTAAATGAAGATAAATGAGAAAAACTATACCCTAGATGGCAGTAGTCATATTACTCGTAGGTTTCTATTGATATCCTTTATTGGGATTTTATTGTCGTATGTAGGATACAAATACGACCCTAAATTTATTCACTCTTACTTAGTATGTTATTTGTTTTTTACTACCCTAGCTCTTGGAGGTTTATTCTTCGTACTTGCTCATCATATTTTTGGAGCTGATTGGAGTGTTTCAATACGTCGGTTTGGTGAAAATTTAATGGTAGTATTGCCTTTAATGCTCTTTTTATCATTTCCTATTGTATTGAATTTTGACAAGATTTATGAGTGGACTGATCCATTACCTGAAAAAAATAAACATGTTAGCTATAACGATAAGCATGATTCTCACTATCAAGCTAATCATGGCGACGAGCCGCATACTCATTCAATTAATCAAAATGATGAAGAAAATAATCATTATGATAAATCTAAAAAAGGACATACTCATAAAGATGATAGTCATGGTCAAAATTTCTGGAAATATCATCCTACAATGCTATCTAAAGCCAGTTATTTAGATAAAGATTTCTTTTTTGCACGAATGATTTTTTATTTTGTTGTTTGGTTTGGGCTCGTAACTAAATTGTATAGGCTGTCATTAAATCAGAGGACTGAAGAAGATAAAATTAAAATGAGAAGAGTAAGTGCCGTGGGTATTGCTCTTTTTGCTCTAACAGGCTCGTTTTTTGCTTTTGACGCAATGATGACACTCGATCCAACATGGTATTCTACAATGTTTGGAGTATATATATTTGCAGGAGCTTTTTTATCTGCCATAGCGTTAATCCTTTTAGTGTCACTATACTTGAGGTCAAAAGGAGTCTTTGTTGATGAGATTAATGAAAAGCATTATTCCAACTTAGGAAAAATCGCCTTCTCATTTACAGTTTTCTGGGCCTATATTGGAGGTTTTCAGTACTACATTATTTGGTATTCTAATATTGGTGAGGAAATCAATTGGTTTTTACAGCGATGGGAAGGACCATGGAAATATGTTAGTTATTCTTTGATTTTTGGACATTTTGTTATACCATTTATTACGCTAATATTTTTTAGGTTAAAGAGGAATAAAGCTGTACTTACAGTTATTGGAATCCTAATATTGACAATGCACTGGCTCGATATGTACTGGATTGTCATGCCGAACTATTTTAGAGTTGAGGAAGCAGCAGTTACTAGCTTACTTTCTTGGACAGATTTTTCATTAATTCTGGCTATGGGAGGTCTTTTTATGGCCATATATTGGAGATTGTTTAAGACTGTTCCAATTGCCCCTATTCATGATGAAGATTACGCTCAATCAATTTCAAAAGAGGAGTCCTGATGTCCTTTGAAGTTAAAAATATAGAACAGGAAAATATAAACTTTAAAATGATAGGTCCTTTAACTTTATTTGTAATCGTGACAGTTGTCGCATCGATGGTTTTTGTTTACTATTATTTTATTTTTGAAAAAGATAGTATTATGAGAGAACAATATTTAGAAGCTGAATCAAAAATAGGAAATGATTATAGACTTGAACAGCAAAAACAGTATGATGCGTTAAATATTAATAAAAATATTGAGGAGGTTGTTTCTAACTATTCAAAAAAAGAATCTATTGAAGATAGGCTTATAGGTCTTTCTTTGGAAGAGCAACTTCTGTCTGATGCATTTGCTGAACTAGTAAAAAGAGGTGAAAATAATTTTAAAAATAAAATTACCCCTTATAATGGTGTTCAAGATCATTATACTAAGAAGCAAATAAAAAAAATTCAAGTAATTGTACAAGACCCTGATTGGACCTACAAGGAAAGAGGTGAAATTCCTGATGGAAAATGGGGCGCTGATACTAAGTATGATTGGAAAAAATGGAAAAAGGCGCAGAAATGATAATTATGAAAAATTTTTTCATTTTCTTCATGGTTTTGTTTGGCGGCCTATTTTCACAAAAGTTTGGCGGTGCGAACGACCCCAATGCGTTTAAGGGAATTAATTTGAATAATCCATATGGAGTTGATATACCGTTGAGCACAAAAATATCCTACAAAAATAACGACAATGCAACATTTGATGATATTTTTAATAAAAATGGTATTCCTAAATTATTGATAATGGGATACTATGATTGCGATATGATGTGTGATGCAATTAGAGAGATACTATTTGCTGATTTAAATTCAAATGAAGATGTGAGGCTTGGAATTGATTATGAAATTATAATGCTAAGTATAGATCATGATGAGCCTTTGAGTATGGCAATGAAACAAGAAGAAATTTATTTTAATAGGTATTTTTCTGATTTAGATAAATCTCTGTTGAGCCATATAATGTTCGCAGTGAGCTCCAAAGAAGATATTGAGTCGTTTACATCAGAGATTGGTTTTGAATATAGATTCAATGACGATTACGAAGAATTAAAGCATAGGGGTAGACAAAAATACGATCATCCTTCTTTTGTATATGTTATATCAGATCAGGGTAAAATCACTAGCGGAACCACATCGGGTAGGTTTCATGAAGATATTATTGGAAAATTAAAGGATGCAAAAAATAATTATCCTAGTATTGATTTTGATCAGCTATACGCAATGACCTGCTTACAGGGAAATATTGAGAATCAAAATCCTCAGAATGCATTTGATTTAGTGAAGTTTACGAGCACATGGTTTGTATTAAATTTAGGTTTTATTTTTGGTTATAATTATTTATCAATAAGGAAAAGGTCTTAAATGGGTGAATTAGAGCAAAATATATGGCTTCCTCCTGCAGCCTCAACTGCTGCAAATGAAGTTGACCCCCTTTATTATTTTATATTGTGGGCAAGTACAGCATTTTTCGCAATTGTCTTGGTTGCTATTATTTATTTTGTTAAAAAATATAGAAAAGATGGTGTTAGAGAAAAATTAGAGCCGCAAGTTTCTCATGATTCAAAGTTAGAGTTCTTTTGGACCGCTATTCCTACTATATTAATCATTATAGTCTTCTTCTGGGGTGCACGAGGGTTTTTAAGAATGCAAATTTGGCCTGTTGATGCTATGGAAGTTCAGCTGTATGCCAATGCATGGAAATTTGATTTTTTATATTCTTATGATGATACTCAATTCAAGTCAGACTCCTTAGTTGTTCCAGTTGATACACCTGTTAGAGTTACGATGACCGCAGAGGAGTCTCAGCCTATCCATAGTTTTTATGTTCCTGATTTCAGAGTAAAGAAAGATATTATGGCTAACAGATATTCGCAGACATGGTTTGAAAGTAATTATGAAGGAACTTATGATTATTATTGTACAGAGTACTGTGGTGAAAAGCATTCCTTAATGAATGGTCATGTCGTTGTTATGCCAGAGTTAGCTGAAGAATTTGATGATGCAAACGGCAATCAAAAAATAGATTCAGATGAGAAGTATACTGACTCTAATGGAAATGGAAAATGGGATGATGGCGAGCAGTTTGTAGATATTGGTAATGGCCTTAGAGATGAAGGTGAAGTGTTTTTCGATTGCGATCAAAATAGAGATTTATGTGAAGGAGATGATGGTTGGATTTCTACTATGGGTGATGGCGAATATAACCTAGGTGAGCCTTTTATAGATGTGGGAGATAAAATATGGACCTCCGCAGAAAAATACATTGATTCTAATGGAAATGGAAAATGGGATATTGGTTATGATTATTGGTTTAAAAGAAAGATAGCTGAACATAAAGCCTCTAACCTTTTAGCTGGTGCGGCTTTAGGTGAAAAAGTTTATAAAGACTATAATTGTAATACTTGTCACTCAAATGGAATGAATGCTGGTGGAGTAGGCCCGTCTTTTGTTGGTCTATGGGAAAGGAAGCTTAAAGAATATGGTTCATCACAAGATCCCGAGCTTGATGCCAAGAATTATATTAATGAATCAATTAGATACCCTAATAGATATATCGTACCGGGATATCCTGATCAAATGCCAAAAACATATACAGAGGAAAATGGATTTTCGAACGAATATATTAGCGGTCTTATTGAATATATTAAAACACTAAAATAAAGGAAATATGAGAGAATACTTAAAAGAAAACTATTTGAACACACCAACTGGAATAAAGTCTTGGATATATACTTTAGACCATAAACGAATTGGCTTGATGTACTTATTTGCAATTCTATTTATGTTTGCAGTTGGCGGTTTCGCTGCAGTTGGAATGAGAGCTGAACTCATGACCGCAAAAGCGGAAATGAGCGCAAAAGCATATAATGTGCTTATGACTTTACATGGTGCAGTTATGGTATTCATGTTTATTATACCATCAATACCAGCTGCTCTTGGAAATTTAATGATGCCTATTATGATTGGAGCCAAAGATGTTGCATTTCCTAAATTAAATCTTGCCAGTTGGTATGTTTATGTAATTGGTTGTCTTTTTGGGGCATATTCAATTATTGTAGGAGGAGCAGATACAGGGTGGACGTTTTACACGCCATATAGTTCGACTACAGATAGCGCTGTATTTAGCATGACTATGGCTGCGTTTATTCTCGGCTTTTCTTCTATCTTTACAGGTATTAACTTTATTGTTACAATACATAGAATGAGAGTAAAGGGTATGGGCTGGTTTAAAATGCCTTTATTCGTTTGGGGTTTATATGCTACTGCCATTATACAGATATTGGCAACTCCTGTTATTGCAATCACCTTGCTTCTTTTAATTATGGAAAGGGTGGCAGGAATCGGAATATTCGATCCTGCTTTGGGTGGAGATCCTGTTCTATTTCAGCACTTTTTCTGGTTTTATTCACATCCAGCTGTTTACATAATGATTGTCCCTGGGTTGGGCATTATCAGTGAGCTAATAGCTACTTTTTCTAAAAAGAGAATTTTTGGTTACAAGTTTATAGCTGGTTCGTCTATGGCAATTGCTCTTCTTGGTTTTTTAGTTTGGGGACATCATATGTTCCTATCTAATCAATCATCTTATGCAGCCCTAGTTTTTTCATTCATAACATTCTTTGTAGGTGTACCCACAGGAATAAAAGTGTTTAGTTGGTTAGCAACACTCTATAAAGGTAGAATAACACTAGAGGCACCTATGCTTTACGCTCTTATGTTTCTTTTAACCTTTACTATTGGGGGACTTACAGGGATATTTTTGGGAGCTTTATCAGTAGATGTCCACCTACATTCGACATATTTTGTCGTAGCTCATTTTCATTATGTAATGATGGGCGGCACAGTTGTTGCATTTATTGGTGGGATTCACTACTGGTGGCCAAAAATTTTTGGAATAATGTATGATGAATTTCAGGCTAGGATAGCGGCTGCTTTAGTTTTTATAGGTTTTAATTTAACATTTTTTCCTCAATTTATTTTGGGAGCCCACGGTATGCCAAGAAGGTATTCTCAGTACTCTGAGCGAGAAGTGTTAGAAGATGGGACTGTGGTTACTCCATATCTTAAAAAAGAGATATTCGAATTTTATCATAGTATGTCGACATATGGATCCTGGGTCCTAATATTAGGATTTGTATTGATTGCATACTATCTAATAAGATCTCTTTATAATGGAAAGG
>CEVE01042257.1_pt1 | contig 14762 bp, 14 predicted proteins | sample 356431 | NCBI WGS metagenome assembly CEVE01 (sample SAMEA2622764, study PRJEB7988) | marine metagenome | isolation source: saline water (ENVO:00002010), including
GAACTCTATTACACAATTTTCAGAAATAAAATCTTTAATTGGGATCCTGTATTGGGCGATTATCAAACTAGGTATGCAAATAAAGACAGATTAAAAAATGTATCTACTCAAACATTCGAACTACTCGAGGAACATTTGGGATCTCTTGATGGCAAAAAGGTTTTAGATATAGGTGGAGGAGCAGGCAACTATTCGTTTAAATTTTTAGAATATGGAAGCGAGGTAGCGTGGACTGATATTTCACAAAACATGATGAAAATAGCACAAGATAATTTTATTCATTTAAATATGAAAAATTCTAAGATAGAGTTTTATAATATAAATCCAAATTACATTGAAAAAATTAAAGGAGATTTTGATTTAATTTTTTTAAGATTAACTTGGCTTTATACATTTAACGATAAAAAATTTGCAATTAAAATATTGAAAAAATTAAAATCTAATGGGTTTGTTTATATCCTTACAAATAATGTTAGTTTTAAAAATGAAGAGCATACATTTTTTGACAAATTAAAAATATTTTTATATCTAAAAATGGGGATAAAAATAGGACACCCACATCCACCGATTGGAAAATTAAAAACACTTTTTCCTGGTGCTCAGCTTAAATACTACAAAATTAATGAATCAACAGAGGAATTATTATTTCAAAAATTAATATGATCAAGACACAAATCTTAGAAGATTTAGACTTTTTTAAATCTAACAACCAAAAATTAATAATCTGGAAAAGTTTTGACAGATTGCAAGAGTCAGTCACTGGGAGAACAGATTTCGACTTGTTTTTAATTGATGGAAACTTTAGAAAATTTGACAACATATCACATCAAGTGGGATGGGCTAAATTTAAAGCAGAGAAATGGAGAAGTTTTCAGGGAATTTATGATTATTTCAAAATCTTTAAAGATGAAAAAAATAATAATTATTTAATTCATTTTCATGTTCATGAAACTATTAGAACTGGTGAAAGATTTACTAAATCTTTAGTTTTAAATCGAGAGATATTTGATAATAAAATTGAAAAAATAGACGACTTTTATACAACAGATAAACATCTAGATCATGAACTAAAAATAATAAGAGCATGTTTCAAGTTAACTTTTCTAGACATAGTTATATCTATGTTTAGGCTTAATAGTTTTCCTATATTTAAGTACAGGAAAGAAATAGTTTGTATATCTAATAATAAATTGTCGGGAGATGATTTGATATTAGATAAATATATAAGTGAAAAATCAATAATTAAATTTTTAGTTATAAATTATAAGATTAGAAAAAAATATAGATTTTATAAGAAAAAAAGACTATATAAAAATTACTACTACAAATTAATTCGCTCAAAACTTTCTAAGGGAGGTAAGTTAACACTTAATAAATATTTGTTTTCATTTATTGGAGTAGATGGGAGTGGTAAAACTACCACAATTGATAATGTCTATAAATTGCTCTCAACTCAATTAAAAGTTAAAGTAATTTATTTTGGAATACCTAAATCAATTAAAAAAATGAGATTTCAATTACATAAGTTTAAAAATTTTGCAAAAAAATCAGAAACGAAGAAAAAAATTAATCCAACATCTGAAAATAAGAATAAATTAATTGATACATTTTTTTCCACATCTGTTTCACTTATTAAATTAATAAAAAACTTACAAGTTAAAATCTATCAAATTAAAGGATATATTGTACTTACAGATAGATATCCTGTTGAAAATATTATTGATGATTTGCCACAATGGAGAAACTCTTATTTTAATAATATTGAAAAAAAGTTAAACAGAATTTTTAAAGAACCAAATAAAACATTCCTTCTGTATGCCGACGAAGAAACTTTACAAGTCAGAAAACCTGACAGTTATCAAGATTTAAAAAAGAATAAGTTAAGTCTTCAAACAAAATTGATAAACAGTTTTAAATCTAAAAGTAATTTAAATTTAGTATCTTTGATAGAAAATTCTAAAAGTAAAAACAATAATGAATTTAGAATTATTAAAGAAATTTTAGAGATGATTGCAAATGATAATTGAATTGGTTGGTCCTCCATCAAGTGGAAAAACTACATTAATAAAAAATTTAAAAAAATTAAACAATTCAAACCTTGTATTTAGGGAAGATTTTCAAAAAAAAAGTTTTCTCTATTTTTTTAAAATTTCAAATTTTAAAATAATATTTGTAATATATATAAAAATATTTTTACTCAAAGAATTATCCTTCAAAAACAAAATGTTTTATTCAAAACATTTATCTAAGAAAATTATTTTAATGAATAGCTATGACTCAGAATCTGAGCTTTTGGTACCTGATGAAGGATTGGTGAATATATATTTATCGATTTTATCAATCCATGAAGTATCAATTTATAAAATTGTTAAACCAATTTTAAATCAGCATAATTATTTTTGCATATTTATTGATGTCAATTCCTCTACTCTCAATAAGAGATTACAAGATAGAGGATTTCCTAGGGGTTGGAATGAAAGAAAAATAATAAATGACTCTATGAATAAATTTGAAAAATTTTTTCAAATTCAACAAAAATTTAAACTTGAATATTTTGCATTAAAAGAAAAAGTAGAAATTAAAATTAATTTTTTTGAGGTAGATAACAATCTTGAAGTAAATTCAGGGTTAAAAAAAGTAATTTCAATTATAAAAAATATATGATTATATTTTTTTTCTGAGCTCAAAATCTGATGTTACATATTTTTTGTAAGCAAAAATTAGTAAACTTCTTAATCTGGTCGACATTAAATATTTAAAAAACTTACTATTTTCAAAATAAAACTCAAGGAATGATATTTCTTTTTGTATGACGTTAAATTCAGAAAATATTTTTAATATTTCATGGTTCTTTCTGTAGATTGTTTTATTTTCTAAGTAATCAATCATATGATCTACCCATTCTTTTCTTGTACCATGTTTTTGTCTATTTACACCAAAACCAAGGAAAAATGCAAAATTCATATATAGTTTTAATAATTTTTTGTTTTTAAATCTATGTGTCAATAGTATGCCAGTGTGTCCTTCTCTGATAATCTCATAGCTCGGAAACCTTAAATAAGCTATCCCATCATTTTTTAAAACTCTAAAAATCTCGGATGCTGCCAATTCAATATTAAAAACATGTTCAAAAACCATATTTGAAACAATAAAATCAAAATATTTATCTTCAAAAGGTAGAGTATCTTTTTCAGTAATAAGTTTTAATTTATTTTTTTCAACTAATTTGTTATCGAGATATTTTTTATTATTTTTTGTATGGTTTATATCAACACCATATGCATCAAAATCATTTTCGATTAAAATATTTAATAGTTTTCCTTCACCACAACCAAAATCTAGGACTTTACTATTTGCAGTGTCTTTATTTTTCATTAGATAATTTAAAAAATAGTTATAGTTTTTGTTCATTTAATTACTTTTTATTATCAAGTATTAGCTTCCAATCATTTACAGTAGTTAAATTTGTCATAATGAGTTCAAAATTTAAATTGTTATTTTTTAAATATTGCGCAATTTTATTTATGTCTTCTTTTCTACCCCACCTCTCTGGCGAAACAAGGCATTTCTTTAGTTCAGGCAAGGAACTTAAGTTTCTATCATTTATTGGAAATTTTTCAAAAGTATCAACCCATAACCAATCAACGTAATTAAGTATTTTTGAATTTTTTTCTATTTTTTCAAAATGAGAATATCTAACACTTAAATGCTTATTTTTATTTTTATCTTTATTAAATAAGTAAGGAATTTCAAAATCAAGCAAGAAAAAATTTTCAGTATATTTTTTTAATTTTTCTATAACTATGTCTTCTATTCCAGAATCTTTTATATTTGCGACAATAAACATATGCTCATATTCAGATAAAAAATTATCTAATCGAGTTGTATCTTTAAAATTTTTTATTGGATCATGTGAGAGGCATAGGGTTCCACTCTCAATTCTGATATCTATTTCTACACCATAGTTTTTAGGTATTTTTTCTAATTCACTTAAAGAATTTACTTTATGTATGACAGGTACAAAACTCATCAACTGTAATCTAAGGATTAAATTATAAAAAATCAAGTAGAATAAATTTAATGATAAATCTTGATAATACTAAAAATATTGTTTATGAAATAAACTATAAACTTTCTAAATCAGAGTTAGTCATTCAGAATTTTGGCAATGGTAGTCAAAGAGTATCAAAATCTGAATATGTAATAAAGCCAAGTGGAGTAAATCTTGATGAAGTTACAAAACATGATATGTCACATATATTTATAGATGATTTTTCTAAAAACACTGGTTTAAAACCTTCATCAGATGAACCAACTCACAGAGAAATTTATAAAAATTCCGATTTTGTTGGCGGAATTGTACATACACACTCACAATATGCAACTGCATATGCCCAAGCTATGCTTGATATAGAAAATTACGGAACAACACATTCTGATTATGCCAAAAATCCAATTATTTGTACGAGGCAACTTACTAAAGATGAAATTCAAGAAAATTATGAAAAAAATACAGGAATAGTAATTGATGAAAGTCTAAAAAAACACAATTTAGATTATGCTGATCTACCAGGAATATTAGTTGCAAGTCATGGTGTTTTCTCATGGGGCCAAAGCTTGGAGGATGCTTTTAAAAATGCAGAAATAATTGAGTATCTCGCAAAGATGAACTTTTTAACTAAATCTCTAAATCCAATGCAAAAAAATGTTCCGGACTATTTATCTTCAAAACATTTTAATAGAAAAAATGGACCAGACTCATATTATGGGCAGTAAGAAGAGTTCGAAATCTTTATTACTAATATACAAAAATCGTTATTTACTCATCTACATAATAATAGGTTTTACGAGCCTCATAATAGAACAGATAGTAACGGAAATATTTTTTATATATATTCAGAATAGTTTTTTAAACAATGCTTTGGGTTTTATCGCAGGTGTTTCTTTTGCATTTGTTTTTAATGCTAAATTTAATTTTAAAGTCCCCCGCAGTAGGCTAGTGAAATCTATGATATATTTTTTTATGATTTCATTCTTATCTTTAATTACTCAAACACTACTTAAAAATATACTTGAAATTAATTCAAATATTGATAGGTATGTAATATCTGGTTCAATGTTTTTCTTTTTTTATTTACTTCATAGAAAAACTTCTTTTAAAAATAGAAAAAAAGTTGGATTAGCAATTCATCTGAATGACTCACAAGATATTGACAAAATTTACAAAAGGGTCGGAGACTATCCTGATTTTATACACGTTGATCTAATTGATGAATCTATGAATAGTAATAATATCTCAACTGATCTTACAATTTTAGATAAAATTATTGAACTTTGGCCAACCAAAAATATTCAATTACATCTTATGTCTCACAACCATTCTTTTTGGATTTATAAACTTAAAACCTATAGTGACAAATTAAAAATATTTATTCATGATGATAGAGGTAACAAAATTAGAAATTTACAAAACGAGTTTAAGAGTTTAGAAATTTCACTTGTAATTACATCACAGTCAAGCATTGATGAATCTATCTTAGAAAACCTCAATGAAATAATATGTCTATGTGTTGAAGAACCAGGTTTTTCTGGGCAAATTTATCATGAATATATGGACAAAATAATCGAAAAATATATTATTTTAAAAAAAAGGTATGGTTTTGAAATTACTTTAGATGGTGGCATCACAGAAAAGATTGCAACAAAATTTGATGTTGAAAATTTTGTTTCAGCTTCATATGTTTTAAACAGTGAAAACTCAAGAAAAAAAATAGTCGATTTACAAACAGCCAACAAATACCAATACAATGAATAAACGACTTATAGATTATTTACTAAGTTATTTTTATTTTGACGATTTCATAGAGAATGTAACTATAGTTGGATCTTTAGAAGAAAAAAAAATTTCGGATGTGGCTGACATTGATATTGTCATAGTAGCTAACCAACTAACAAAAGATTTGTATCAACAAATAATCAATCATGCTCATAAAATAGATTTAAAAAGTATTGGTATTGATTTGAAACCAAAACTTAATCCAACTTTTGGTCCTTTAAAATTTGACGAAGAAGACTCTATAGTATTACACCTTATGATTTACGATGTTGAGAGTCATAAACAGCATGTAATAAATAGTCCTTTTACATGTTTTGACTGGGAGCGCTCTAATAAATATGTAGGAAAAAAACTAGAAGAAATTTTTCCAGTTATTCAACTTTTAGTAAGAGATTTTAAAGTCTCAAGGAGAGGTTATGATGATTATTTAAATGATCTAGAAAATTCAACAATCACATACCGTGAGTATGATTTTGAAGGTAGTACTCCAATTTTAATTACTAAGAAATTTAAAATAAACCCGCAACACATTACGGAGTTTTGTTTTCATATAATTTTTAATACAATAAATAATTTTATTAAATTAATTGAAAAAAATAATATTAAGTATTTCGGTAATAATTTTTTACAGAAATGGTCGTATATATTTCCTGATAATTACAAGACTTACAATAAGCTTTATAAAACTTTAGAAAATAAGAAAAAAAATAAACAAGATTCAAACAAGATAGACATAAATCAAACAAAAAAGTTTTTAAAAGACTTTTATCATGAAGTCTTATCTGAACATTTTGTAAACAATGGTTTGTTTGTGAGACATTTAGAGACAGAAATGAATGATGGTCGCTTTTTAGGAAAAATTCACAATCCAGATATTTTAGAATCTAATACAGCAAACAACATTCAGATTGAATACAATAAAAAAAATATTTCAAAATTCGTATCTTCACCTCTAAAGAGATGCACCCAATCAATGAAAAGTTTAGGTATTGAGGAATTTGATACATCTGAAATGCTTTTAGAAATGGACTATGGAGATGCTGACGGTTTATTTATTGATGAATTTGAAAACAAATATCCAATGATTTTTTCAAGTTGGAAAAACGGAAAGGATGAGCCATTTCCAAATGGTGAGAATTATGAGATGGTCAAAAAACGCTTATCAAATTTTTTAGAATCAATAAAAAATGAAAATTGTTTTATCATGACACATCAAGGTGTAATAAGGTCTTTTGTTGGTCATAATTTAAAAATTGATACTAACAAATGGTTTTTGTTACAGATTCCACACCTTGACCCAATACATTATTTCAGTATGAATAATGAATACTATGTGGACATTGATAGAAAATTATTATATAAAATATTTTGTAAATACATAAAAAACTAATCATGAAACATTTAGGAATTTTTATTGAACCAGTTTCTGAATTAAAACAATTTATCTTAGAGGCAAAAAACTTTATAAGTAAATTTAATAAAAATTGTACATATGAAACTCATCCACCACATATGACTCTCCTTCATGGAAAATATAAAAATGAATCTAAAGTCTTGAATGCATTAAATCAAGTTCTTAGCGAAATTGATGAAATTTTCATTAATTGTAAAAATTTAAATTCTTTTAAAAATGACCAGTTGACTGGTCTAAATACGCTCTATGTAGAAGTAGAGCCGAATGAAAATTTAAATATTTTGCAAAATGAAATAATTAAAAATATTAAACCTGATGAACATTCTTTTGTGAACCTATCAAATTCTAATTCAAAAATTATTGAAAATTTAAATGTTTACAGATATCCATTTATTTATCCAGACTGGATTCCTCATTTTACAATTGCTTCTGTTGATCAAAATATCGAAAATAAATTTAATAATACTTTTAAAGAAAAATTTGAGTTTACAAATAAAATAGAAAAAGTATCATTATGGGAAATTTCAGGTGATAAGCATGATAAAATCAAAGATTTGAAAGTTGGTACATGATAGGGATATTATTAATGTCCGGAAAGGGGAAAAGATTTTCAGACGCAGGATACAGTCTTCCAAAACCTTTAATTCCAGTATTAGGTTATCCCATGTTTATAAAATCCTTACAGTCATTCCCCAAACTTGATAAATGGTTTTTTGTAATTAGCGAAGATATACTAAATAATGAAGTTTTTGTAAAATCTGTAAAGGAATTTCAATTTAATTATGAGTTAATATCACTTAAAAAAACTTCACAAGGACAAGCTGAAAGCTGTTATTTAGCTGTAAAAAAGATAGAAAAAGATACACCATTCTTTGTTGGGCCATGCGATTTAGAATTGTTAAATGAAATTGATTTGAATACATTATTTTTAAACAATGAAGAGATTGTAATATTATCGTATAATCCCAAAGAAGTTAATTTTAAATCACCTGAGCACTACGGCTGGATTGAAGATAATGAAACTTTTGACGTTGAAAAAATTGAAATAAAAACTATTAAAACAATTGATAAAGCAAATTCAAAAATAATATCCGGAGCATTTATTTTTAGAAACAAAGATATATTTTTGAAATATTATCAGGCGATGGTATTAAAAAAAATTAGGGTAAATAATGAATATTACATAGATACTTTGTGTAGTGTTGCTTTAAACGCAGGAAGCAAAATTGTTAGTTTGAACATGTCGGAAGTAAAAAGTTATGGTACGCCAGAAGAATTAAGAACACTTAATGAATAACAAAAATGTAACAGTTTATATACCTTGTTTTAATGAAGAAAAAAATATTTCAACGCTTGTTAAAACATGGGATAAAGCGATTTCAGATTTTCAAAATATAAATGTTTTATTTATTAACAATGGTTCAAGTGATACCACAATGGAAATGTTGAAGTACAATATAAAAGCTTCTTACAATGAAAACCTTTCATGTTTTGATATAAAAACAAACAAGGGTTATGGATATGGAATTTTAGAAGGTATAACAAATGATGATTCTACACATATATGCTGGACGCACGCAGATCTTCAATTCAGAGCGCAAGATGTCGTGGAGATAATTAATAAGTATTTAAAAAACCCAGCCGATTGGAAGGTTTACAAAGGTCAAAGAACTACAAGGTCTTTATATGATACGATTTTTACAAATTTAATGTCATTTATCGGAATTTTTTTTAAGAGAGCTTATATTTCTGATATTAATGCTCAGCCAAAAATATTTCCTAGAACGATATTTAACTTAATTTCTAGCTGGCCAACCGATTTTCTACTTGATGCACACCTGCTTTATGAGTCAAAAAAACATAAATTCGAGATAGTTAATGAAAAGATTGAACTGATGCCAAGGTTTCAAGAGGAGGCAAAAGGCGGTGGAACTCTTAAAGGAAAAATAAAATTAAGCTTATCTTCAGTTAAGTATTTTTTAGGTTTATATGAAAAATATTAGAAGTTCAATAAATTTTTTTAGTTTCACTTTTATATTAATCATCATATTTTTTCTCAACAGAGAAAATATTATCCAACTACTTTTTGGTTTAGCTTTTTTAGGATTGTTATCGTTTGTTTTATTTAAGGAAATATCTATAAAAAATTTAACTTTTTATTCTGTAATTTATAATCTTATTCCTTGGGATCCACTTTTTTCTTCAAATCAATCAATTTACTTTCCTAAAATTTTAAAGAATCTTAATTATTTAGGTTTAGAAGATGATTGGTATTCAGGATTTCCCGCACCTTATCCAATTTTTAATTATTTTACTGAATTTTTAATCAATACAATCAATTTGGCAGCTGTTGAACTTATCCCTTGGATTATTATCTCAATGGGATTTATGGCAATTCAAAAAATTTGTTTACTTTTACAAATCCCTTCAAATAAAATATTTTTAATTTCTTTCACAATAGCTTTTTTAGTTATATGGAGCAAACTACCACCTGTAGGAGACAATAGAATTCCTGAAATTTTAAGTCCAATTCAAGAATTGATTGGCATTACACAAATATTTTTGGGCGGTTTAAGCTCATTTTCAATTTTTTCTTATGTTTACGAGCCTCAAGCTTTCGATATTTTATTTTTATTTGGAATCGCTTATTTTATGAAAAAAGAATATATTATCAGTTTTCTAATATGTGCTACTTTGGCATTATTTCACTACTGGCTTTTTTTACCAATTTTTGTAATGTATGCAATATATATTACTACAGAAAACAAATCAAAAAATTTTACGTATTACGGAATACTTTTATTGTTACCTTTAATATTTGTATTAATTTTTAATCAAATTACAAATAAAGTCGACACGAATCAAGCCAATGAAATCAATTCTGAGAATTCTCTAACTTTAATTCTCGATGAAAGATTAGGAATTCATAGGATTTCATATCCAAAATTAACAGCTGGTGCATGGATTTACACAGAATCTCCAATAGCATTTGAATTTAATTATAAAAATTTTCAAGTTAATAAAATAAATGATAATAGAGAAATTTTATCCGGACTTTCATCAACAGAAAATGGGTCATCTCTTCCATTTGAATATCTAGTATTATGCTTTTTAGGTATAAAGTTCTCCAGTAATAAAAATTTAAGATATTTTTTATTAATCTCAAATACTATTTGGATAAGTACATTTATTCTAAATTCTCTTCTTGAAGTTCCAATACTTAAAACTTTTCAACCATGGAGAATATCAAGTATATGTATATTTCTCTCAACAATTTTGATATTATCAAAATTATTTGATGGGTTAAATACAAAACTTCCAAATTTTTTAATACTTACAATTATTTTATTAAGTATTTCTTTTCTTACTCCTTCAAAGGGTGTGATACCTCAATATCCTGAGTTTGAAAAGGCAAAGATTGATATCACACAGAATTTATTTGTCGATCCTCAGTTGAGGGATTTTTCTTTAAATACAGGTGGAAGATCTGTATATGTCTCTAGAAATTTTCCCTATGTTGATTCTGGAATCTTGGAATGGAATAAAAGGTTTAAACTTAATGATCAAATTTTTAACGCCAAAGATTGTCGTGAGCTAAAACAACTGATTGTATTTAGTGAATTTAATTCCAATTATTTAGTCTTTGATTCTTCCAAATCAGAAAGAAATATTAAAAATATTAAAAATTGTGACGTAAATATCATTGACCTGAAAGAACTAAGAAGTTAAGTTTTGGTGAATTTTTTTCTTAATTGAAAAAAAACTAAAATCATAAATATGATGTATGTTGTATACGAATGATTAAAATAGTATCCATTCAGTAACTCAATGTAAGACTCCTGTTGTCCCTGGCTAAAAATAAAACCGGGTGGTAGCCATCCATTTTGAACATAATAAGCGCACTCAACCCATGAGTTTGTTGTTACATTACTTCCATCTAAAGTAAGATTAATTTTTTCAAAGTCTGAATTTCCTTCAAATACTAACATAGTGTTAGGAGTTGATTTAATGAACATTAAAATTTTGTCGTATATATTTTGTGATGTTAGTTCAATAATTTCTTTAAATTCTTTTAAATCTAATTCGTTATGATTTCCACAAATTTTTTCAACGATATGAGAATGAGCCATTACATTAAGAATAAATCTTTTTTTTTAGATTTCTGCTATTTTATATTTTTTTTCATTCTTAACAGTTCGTATTTCTTTTCAAATAGATTATCTCAAAATGAATATTATTACTTGGGACGTCTTAACAATATCACAATAACCAGTAATCCTAATTCAAGCTACTTTGGTTTTAGTAACCTTAATACAGTTTTTAACGATTTATTTTTGTTGATTAAAAATTTAACAAGCTTCAAAATTGCTTATTTAATATTTGTAATATTGATCTCATTTTTGTATACAAGATTTTTTAAAAATTTAAGTAATTTACTTCAAATTGATAAAATTTACTTTTTTTTACTTTTGCCTCTGTTCTTTTTATTTAGCAAATTAAATTATGCAGATATTTACTTAATAAATCATGAGATTACACCAAATGACATAGCATGGTCCCTCTTTTTTAATTTTTTAATAGATTTTTACAATAAAAAGACGTTTGCATCTGCAGTTTGGTTTTCTTTAATGTTTCTAACAAACCCAAGCATTTTTATATTTGCTTTACCTATTGTGATAGTTTTTATATTTAATTTTGAATTTAGAGAAATTTTAAAATTTAGTCTTATCTCATTTCTTCTAAGCATAGAGCAAATAATTTTTATATTATTCACAAGAAAAAATATAGATCCGATTCTTTATGCATTTAATCAAAAAGCCAGTGAGTATTATTTTTTTATTAACAAACCTCATCATTATGCTCCTTTTGGAAACAGTTTAAATTCAGCAACATGGCCAGATTTATATTTAAAAATAGTGATTATTTCTTTAATTACTATTTTTTTAAATATACAACTTAGAAAAAAATTCGAGTTTTTAAATTTTTTATTAAACATTCTTAATTTACAACTATTTCTACAATTCTTGTTTTTTACTATAAGCTATTTTGAATTGACAAATCTTCATCTTTTAATTTTCCCGTTTAAAGGAATTGTCATAGTTACATTTTTGATATTTGTTATTTCAGTAAAAGAACTTCTTACAGGAAATAAGTTTTTTTATTATTTTTTATTAATTTTCTCTATATACTTGTATTACTTTGTAGATTACTTTCCAAGTGAATCATTCAGCGTAAATTTTATTACAATTTTTATTTTATTAACTTCTGTAAAGTTTTTGAATAAAAAATATCTGTTAATTCTAGCTACAGGAATTTTGTTCTTAATAAGTTTTTGGACATTTGAAGAAAGTAAAAATGAGAATGAGTTGTACGCAATAACTGAGAAAACATTTAATTTTCTAAAAAAATCAGATTCAGATTTAATACTTGCACCTAATCTTAGAGTAAATTTATTTTGGTCTATTGAATTCGAAACTGAGAAACCAGTTTATTTTATAAATAAATTTATTCCTCACGATTTTAAATATTTACCCGAATGGCAGATTCGTTATGAGAATACAGGACGATTCTATGGTGGGGAATGTGATCTAATTAAAAATTCAAATCTTTTGTTTGTTGATTTCTCCAACAGCCATCCTTGTGGTGAATTAATTTTTAATGATGGAGAAATTTTTGTTTTTAAGAAAATAGCAAAATGATTATTGATTATATTTGGTTTTGATCTGACTAAGTATTAAGAATTTACTTCTCTTGATATTTTTGTCTAAAGCTGTAATAAATAATATTTACAAAGCTTAATATAAGGATAAAATTGTTAGCAAATATTTGATTTATTTGGTGAGAGAAATAATGATAATTGCTTTCAAGTAAAAAGTTTCCTGAACATTCTGAAAAACTTGATGAAAATATATTGTCAATAAATAATGTAAGCTGACATGGTCCAAAATAATAAATCCTTGTAAGTAGATGTGGTGTGTTGAATATTTCTCCAATACTTATGGGATTCATCATGACTAATAAGAATAAATTCTGTATAAGTAGCATAAGTATAAAAATTTTGATATTTTGATGTATCTTTATTTTGATTAAGAAGTACAAAAAAGTAAATACAAGTAGAAACGAAAATAAATGAGTTTTCATTGGATCTCCCTTTGATACACTAAAAAAGTTGTAACCAATTAAATTGAATGCATTTATTATCAGTGCAAGAATACCAAGGTAACCAAGTATTCCAATATTAAATAAGAATTGAACTTTCTCTCTTGTTAGATGAAACAAGGTAGTTAGATAAAATATAATTGAGAAACAAATTGATACACGAATTATTGTTATATTTCCAGGATAATTTTCACTAACAGTGTTACCGTTTATTTTTAAACCCCATCCATCATAATGAAACCAGTATCTTTGCCAGTAATCTCCAAACGTATCTGCTAGCAATATACTTATCATTGAATCATTAAAAGAATCCCTGTAGGGTTTCGACCAAAGTTCATTAAAATTAATATTATAAAGGTAATCAATGCTTGCAGTACCATCATAATTTGGTAAAGAAATATGTTCCCAAATATGAAGCCCATTAATTTGATAATTTTCATATATTAAATATCCAAAAACTGCAAGAGATATGAGATTGTAACTTAAGAAATGTAAATTAAATAATTGTTTATTGAAAATAGTAATTATAGAAATTACCAACATGAAAGAAATACTGAGCTTAAGGACCATTAATGTTGCAACTATCGGAATTGATAAAATTAAAAATATTAATTCTTTGTTTTCAAAATACTCATAATAAAGCAAAATTAACCATGGAAATAAGCTAAAAACCATTATTTCTGGCTTTAGAATAATTCTTGCCCCGAGTAATGGTGGAAATGTTGATAGAATAATCAACAATAAATAAATTTCTTCCGAAGAGTAAATTGACATTTTTTTTAACAAAAAGAAAACTCCATATAGCCCAATTAAAAATAGTAAAAAATTCGCAGTTTGAATACTGGCTGTCAAAATGTATTCTAGAGACTCATTTGAATACCTAAGAGGAGATTTTAACAAATCAAAAAACAAACTTACGAACCAGTAATAACTAACTCCAGAATCAAGTCCGATTTGATCAGCTCTGTTTTTTATAAAATATTCTAGATAGTTTCCATATTTTTCGTAATCTGTACCTCTAAGACTGTTGAAGTTAATAAGAGTAATAAATAAATAAAAAAAATTTTGTAAAATTAGTATGGCAATCAATAAATTTTTTCTTACAGATTTTTTCATACATTATTAATAGTAACAAAAAACAAATTCTCTTATATTAATTTAGGTACCAGTTGGTGAATTTTATAAATTATAAAGCTCTAATAAATTATTTAGTAATTAAGGAATACCTATTATGACTGAAACAGGCTGAGTTTTTTGCAGTATTCCAAAAATACCAAATCACAATAAAAACAATAAAGATTTCCAATTTATTTTTTAATTGCCACCATAAGAATAAAAACAAATGAAGTTAAA
>CEVE01293977.1_pt1 | contig 14641 bp, 14 predicted proteins | sample 356431 | NCBI WGS metagenome assembly CEVE01 (sample SAMEA2622764, study PRJEB7988) | marine metagenome | isolation source: saline water (ENVO:00002010), including
TTGTGACTAAATCTGTTGTAGCTGAGCCCGACGATATAAAGTTAACCTTTGTAGGGGGTTCTGTAAAAAAGAAAAAGAAACCTAAGAAGACAAAGAAAGCTAAAAAAACAAAGAAACCAAGACGTTCAAAGGGGAAAAAGACAAATGGAAAAGGAAAATTAAAGAAAATGTGTAGCGATGAATGTAAAAAGACAAGGAAAGTTATGCCATTAGTGTTTAAAAAAATGGGACTAAGTAAAGAGGAAATTGCTAAGAAAATGAAAGAACATGATGAACAGTGTGTAGGAAATTGTTTTAAATTAATACAAGATAAAGAATTCATTCAAGAAATTATGAAAAAATAAGTTATCTTTCACCTAAAGCAGTTTGAAAAGAAGATGATTTTCCACCACTATTCGAACAGTATTTAATTAATTCTTTTGCTAATATCTTATATGCTTTACCATTACTTTCTTGTTCCCCTATTGTGGGGCATATTTCTATCTCATTGATAAAGAATTCTCTACATCTTTTATCATTGTTCATGCAACACGCAAAATCAACACGACATTGTACGAGTGGTTCATGGTCTTTAAAGAGATCTGCTAATAACTTTTTAGCAGTATCAAGACATTCTTTTAATAGTTCTTTTTCAATTTTATCTTGTGGTTGAAAGACGCCTTCACCATCTGCCCATTGTTGTTTGTAAGAGTATATGTTTTTACCATTAATCCAGTATGTTTTGATTTCTCCAAATTTATTAAATTCTGGGATAAATTCTTGAATTAAGATTCTGCGATAACCATTCTTTTTAAGGCGTTCTAAGTAATCTTTGATTTTCTTTTCATTGACATTTTTAATAATCTTAAAACCGGTTTTAAACGCCCCTAATTCTGGTTTTACAATTACTTCCTTAAATTTATTCTTCTTTATGAAATTCATAATAGGGTTAATCGAATAATTATTTAAATTAACAAATTTGGTCGGTGTAATATTGTATCCTTTTTTATTAAAGTAGGTCATGTATTGATGTTTATTGACAACAAATTCTTGCATTTTCTGTGAAGGGAAAACAGTCGCTTTTGTTTTTTTAAGTATATTCATATATCTTTTATATCCATCATATCCATTGTGCATAAAAGAATAGACTCCTTCGAAGATCGAAAAAATAAAATCACATTCATTTGCTTCTTTTAATGTAAAAGTTTGTCCAAATAATGGAACGACTTCAAATCCATTTTTTTCACCATGTGCTTTTATTTCAGCAAAGATAGCATAATCATATGGAATATAATCACCATATATTTCATATTCTTCAAGGGGTTTCATTATTTTTTTGTTTGTTCGATAGTATTTTTGTGAAACAGGTTCATCCTCACTCCCTACAATTACACCAATTTTTTTCATTAATATATTATATATAATATATTAATATGGATTTTTCAATATACCCCATTAAAGATTCTAATTTTTACAATACAGGGAATAAAGTGATTGGTAAAGAAAGAGCAAATTCTTGCTTACCCACGCAAGGATATTCCCCTAAAGCATGTAAAATCGATATATCTAGTGGATACAATAAACCATTAAATGAAGTATGTAAGGAGGTCCACTATAGTATTGCTTCAAAGAACCCCGAAAATTTATGTAATGATTCTCCCTGGAATAATATGACAAGAAGAATATCGTTAGTTAAAGATTATTAAATTTTAAATAATTAATAGATAAATATGGAAAAAGGATTCTTATTAAATCGTAATCATAATTTTTATTTGGAAAAAGAACTTACATATAAGAAATATATATGTAAAGACTGTAGTCAAAAAAAGAAAGAATATGAAACATGTAAAGAGGATGGTTGTGATCCAAAAACGATCCCCAACCTTGGTTATATAGAAGTTAGTTTAGGTAAACAACCTATTGTTTTAACAACCCCGCTTATGGTATGTCCGTTTGGTTTTAATAAAGGGACTAATACATTAACTTTACAATTTACTAATTTTAAGACTGATCCTGAGATGAATAGTTTTATAAGATTTATAAAAGAATTGGAACTTGAACAAATGCAATATATTGGACTCGATGAAGATGAATCAGATTTATATTTATCACAAATAAAGGTTGATGATAAAATGAAATATGATCCAAATTTAATATTAAAGGTCCCTTTTAAAAATAATGGTTATGATGTAAATATCAGGAGTAAGGGGTCTTCTATTTCAGTAACTAATATATATAAGTGGACAAAATTAAAGTGTGATATATATATTGATAAGATATGGAAATTTAATGGTAAATATGTGTGTAAATGGAAGGTAAAGAACATTTTAATCAATTAATTATACGCGTTAATTTTATTGATAAAGTATCTAATAAATTGTAAAATGACAAGTAATATCGTTAAGTGTGATGATGTAAAGGTAGAGAAAATAAACTATACAACTCCTGAAAAGAATGGTCAGTCATATTTTTCATCTATCAGTTATGGAGATTCTTTGAATCCATTTTATATTCAAACCCCTAAATTAATATGTAAGACTAATATTTCTGATATGGAGGGTAAGAAAATACCTTATTTAGATGTTGAAGTCCCCCGTGGGAAAATGAATATTTATGATTTCTTATTATCCCTTGATGATAACAATATTAAAACGACTGTTAAAAAATCAGAGGAATGGTTTGGAAAAGAAATACCACTTCAAGCAATTGATGATATGTACCGAAGGACTACGAAACCTTTTAAAAAGAATACTGCTCCTCAAATTAGATTAAGGTTACCTCTTATTAAAAATGAAATAAAATGTGGTGTTTATAACCAAAATCGAATTTTTGTTGGAACCGATGAAGTTAAAGAAGGATCTGAGGTAGTTCTTATATTACACATCAGAGGATTAAAGATATTAAAAACAACATATTATTGCGATTGCTATATAACACAAATAAAGTTATTTCAGGAAAAGGAATCTAAATTTAACATTATTAAAGATTATAGTATTTTAGACGACGAAGATGAGGAAGAAAAAGAACTAGGCGATATATTCAGTGAGGAAATATATAATTCTTTTCAAGAAGAGGAAGAAGGGAAAAGGTTAGAAGAAGAAGCAAAAAAGAAGAAAAAAGAGCAGGAAGCAGAAAATAAAAAACTAAAAGAGAAAGAAAAGAAAAAACTCGAAGAGGAAGCAAAGAAGAAAAAACTAGAAGAGGAAACTTTAAGATTAGAAGAAGAGAAAAGATTAGAAGAGGAAAATTTAAGGTTAGAAGAAGAGAAAAAAAGATTAAAAGAAGAGGAGGAGAAAAAGAAAGTTGCTGAAATGATTGCAAAAAAGAAACAAGAATTACTCGAATTAGAAAATTTAATTAATTAATAATTTTATCTTTTTTCTTTATTTTTTTTTATGTTTATTATATATAAAATGGATTGTAAAAGTTTACTTATGTATGGACTCATTATTTTGGTTGGATTATACTTGTTAAAAGACATCTGTGGATTCAAAATTCCTTTCCTCGAAGGTATGGCGAACGTAGATAGTCCATCCGGAACACCTAGCGGAACCCCCACAGGGGCATTACCAAGCGACCCTGATAGTTTTGTAGAGGCGTCCCTCAATAAAGACATCCCTGCTTGTCAAAAGAAGGAACCATTAACTCCTAAAGATTTATTACCTAAAAATCAAGCTGCTGCTGATTTCGAAAAACAAAACCCTGATGGCGAAGGTATTCTAAAAGGTGTTAACTACCTCGACGCTACTTACCACGTTGGTGTAAATACTGTTGGACAGAGTTTAAGAAACGCGAACTTAAACTTAAGAGCGGAACCTCCAAACCCCCGTGTTGCTGTAAGTCCATGGTTAAATTCCACAATTGACACTGATTTAAGTCGTAAGCCTCTAGGTGACAATCTAAATTAAAATAAATTTGATAAATTAAATAAAGATATAAATTAATATACTTATTATAATGGAAACAACTAAGTTTAAAGCAAACCCCTATAATTTGAATAATCGTCTAATAACTCTCAATGATATCACTAATATTATGGAAAAACTTAATATTAATGATTTCTCTACAACTAATTTAAAATTATATCAAAAATCTTTTATTCATAAGTCATACTGTAACATGAGGGATTATGAAGAATTCGAAAAACCTGGTAATGACTATCTACCCTTACAAGAAGAATCTTATGAAACGATTGAATTTTTAGGAGATTCAATATTAGGGAGCGTTGTATCTTCGTATATCTATCGAAGGTTTCATCTTATCTATGGTGAAACCGAAGGGTTTCTAACTAAATTAAAGATACGTTTAGTATGTGGGGAAAATCTTTCCGACGTATCTAAAAAAATGAATTTATCCCCTTATCTTATAATTTCAAAACATATCGAAGAAAACTGTTCTGGAAGAGACAATAAAAATATTCTAGAAGATGTTCTTGAATCATTTATAGGATCAATATATTTAGATAAAGGTTATGAATATGCTGAAAAATTCATAATAAGTATTATCGAAACATATTGTGATTTTACAGAAATAATTCTAAAAGATACAAACTATAAAGATCAAATTTCTAGATACTTTCAGCAAACCTTCAATATTTATCCAACATATAAGACTGAAAAATATGAAAATATTTTTAGAAGTTCCATTTTCAATGGAGAAACCCTTATTAAGATCGGTAGTGGGGAAAGTAAAAAGAAGGCAGAACAGGATGTTTCTAAGAAGGCACTAATACATTTTAATGTTATTACAGCATTTTAATTATATTATATTCTATATAATAATATATTATGTCAAATGAGTTTGTTATCGAAGATAATGTATATAAAGTCCTTGTAGACTATTTTGATGGAGATATAATAAATCTTGATAAAAAAGTTCTAACAGGATTAAAGAAAGGAAAATATAAAAAGGAAGATATTGAACCCATTGATCCAAAGGTATATAAATTATTAAGGAAAATTTTAAAACTGGAAGAGGAATATCCCGAACAATATGCGGAAAAGGAATGGATATATCCTGAAAAAAAAGAGGAAGAAGAAGTTGAAGAAGAAGTTGAAGAAGAAGTTGAAGAAGAAGAAGTTGAAGAGATTGATGGAAAGGATTTATATAAATCTATCATACCTCAAAGAAAAGCATTCATTGAATGGGTTAATGATGTTTTTTATAAGGAAGTATTGGATTCATATAAAAACAGAGGAGGAGATGAAGAAGAAATAAAGATCTATCAATATTTTGTTAAGAAATATTTGTCAATTGAAGCACCCCTACGTGGTCTTTTAATATATCATGGTTTAGGTACTGGTAAAACTGCAACTTCAGTCATTACAGCAGAAGGTTTGTCCCTTAAGATGCCTATTTATACTTTTTTGCCTGCATCTCTTGAAACAGAATATATGAAAGAAGTAAAATCATGGGGGAATAATCTTTTTAAAGTAGAAAAAAATAATTGGATTTTCTATCCAATCGATGAAATAAAAGGAAATCTCACTCTACGGAAAAAATTAAAAAATGAGTATGGTATTGATGAAGAAGGTATAAATACCATTTTTAATAAAACAAAACAAAAGTTAAAGAATAAATTAAATGTTGATGATGCAGATTACTCTAAGGATTTGGGAATTATTACCAAAAAATTAAACGATATTAAAGGTGTATATATACCAAGTGGTCCCCTTAAAGATGTATATAGAGATATATATACATTTGACGGAAATGTAATTGAGGATAGTTCAAATAAATTACCAACTGACAGAGAATTAAAAATCATTAATATGAGTCAACAAGATGAAAAATCTTTTTATTTAGATTATATTGAGGAAGAAATAAATGTCCTTATAAAGGTAAAGTATAATTTCATCCATTACAATGGTTTCCCGAAGGTTGAAGATTTTGATTTTAAAAATAATCGCGGTAAAATACTTGATAAGGAAAAACTAACAGAAAATGATAAATTAGTTTTGACATTTGCAGAAAAATATAAAGAAAATTATGAAAATCATGGTATTCTTTCACCATTTAGGAATAATGTAATAATCATTGATGAGGTTCATAATTTTGTTCGTGAAATAATCAATGAAAGTGTTCCGGCAAATATATTTTATAATTGGATCGTGGATGCGGAAGATATTAAGATTGTATTCTTATCTGGAACACCTGTTATAAATAAACCCGCCGAAATTGCTATCTTATTTAATATGTTGCGTGGATCTTTATTAATTTTTGACTTTACAGTTAAGACGGATAAAGATGAAACAGAACTACAAAAAGAACTACGGAATTTTTTTTATAATGAAAACTCATCTATTGAACAAATAAATACGTCTAAAAAGAAAGGAAAGGTAATTGTATCATTTACAAAAACAAAAACAAATTTTGAGTCTATTATGGAAGAAGACATCATTAAAACTATTAAGTATAATAACCATGATTTAGATTCGTTTTTTAAGGAAATATATGATGGTTTATATAAATTTTTCGATGAAAAAGATGTATCTCCAAAGAAAAGTGATCTTTTAAAGAAATCTCCTTATAAGGAAATGAAAATGGGTAGTAAACAAGAAATATTTGACGAAGATATAGAAATACCTTTTAACCGTAAACAGAAGTTATTCGAAATCATACAAGATGATGAAGTAATTGATTTATCTTCAAATGAAAATTTTGTAGAGTATTTCTTAGATGATAGTTATAATATATCTCCCAAGAAGAAAGTCTTCTTACGAAGAATGATATTAGGATTAACTTCTTATTATCCAATTGATCGCAAATCAATTAAATTTATGCCTCAAGTTGTAGAACCACGTGAGATAATCCCTATATATAAAGATTATACAATTGTTAAAAAGACAAATATAGTCCTCTGTCCTATGGGACCTATACAATGGACAAACTATGAAAATGAATATGGGCGTGAAAAAATGAGAAGATTAAATAACATACGTAAAAAAGATTTATACAATGATAAACAAAATTCGGATTATAGTATAAGGACCCGACAAACATGTAATATTGTTTATGATGATGATTCTTTTAGAAAAGGTGATGATGATGGGGAAAAGAAGTTTAAAACATATGAACGTATGCGTCAAAATGGAAATTTTTCGTTTGATGGAAAATTAAATTTATATGCCCCCAAATTTTACAAAATTTTAGAAAATATAAATCGTTTTATAGATGGTGAAACCCCTACTGGAAAGGTCTTGTACTATAGTGATTTTAGAAAAGATTCAGGGTCAGAGGCATTTGAACAAATACTGCAAGAAAATGGATATGAGAAATATGATCATAATAAGAAAGATATAAATACACTTATTGAAGAAGGTTCAAAGAAGAAACGGTACACATTTTTAACAGGTGAAGAAGAACAAGAATTACGGAAATATAATAAAGAAGCATTTAACCATGATGAAAATGTCCGTGGGGAGTATATTCAAATAATCTTAATATCAAGTGCGGGGGCAGAAGGTATATCTCTTAAATGTGTAAGACAGGTCCATATTATGGAACCTTTCTGGAATTACATACGGATTGATCAGGTTTTCGGAAGAGCGATTCGTATGAAATCTCATATCAATGAATTATTACCCAAAGAAGAACGCAATGTTGAACAATATTTATATTTATCATCATTACCAGGTGGAAACACTGTTGAGGAAGTATTCAATCAATTAAAGAGGGATAACTGGCCCGATGTTGAAGAAATCGAAATTGATGGGGATATAAAAATGACTTTATTAGAAAAACATAAACCAGTTTATAAGACGATTACTAAAATAATTTCCATGAAAAAAGAAACAGATAATCGAACAATTGATCAATTACTATTTGATATTATGGAAAGAAAGAATATCATTAGTTCAAATATAACCGATATTATTAAAGAATCATCTGTTGATTGTATTCAGAATAGTCGCGACGATATTCAATTAAATAATAAATGTTTACGGTTTTCAAGTAAATTAAAGAATGAAGAATCACATTTCCCTGGTATTAATTCTTCAGAACTAAATCAAATCGATGTAAAACAATTCAAGAGTAACTTTCTACAATATATTAAACCGAATATTTATGTCATTTTGGCAAAAAAGAAAGAAGATGATTCGGATCTATATATTTATTATAATTTAGAAAAAACAGGTGATGAGATAGATGTAAGGTATGTTAGAGAAAATGGTCTCCAGGTATGTGATTTTGATCCAAAGAACCGTTTCTTTACATATTATGAATTAAAAGATCATCCTCTTAATGATAAGTTAGGAAACATTTTTTCGGTATTTAAGACGATATATAAAGTATCCCCTGAAATTTTTTCTAAATTAAAGAAATTAGAATTTCCATCAATTAAGGGATTTAAGAAAGATGAAAATATTATAGGTCATATTATAAAATATAACCCTACAGAAAAACTATATTTTAGTCCTTTGTCAAATTCAACTGTTATAAAATTATTTGAATTTAAGAATTATAAGTATAATAATTATTCGACACAGGGTTTGAATTATGTAATGTTGCGTAATAATAAATTATTTAAGAGTATTGATTAAAATATATCATATTTTGATTACTGATATTTAGTATTTTCATATCAATATTATTAAATACTTTATCTGGATGCGAATCATCAATTTTACAAAATACCATATTTTCTTTGATAGCTTTTATTTTTAATGGATTTGATAATAATTCAACAAGTTGCATATCATATGTTTGAATATTTATTATCTTAATTGTATCATTGGTTTTAAAATTCCTTTGATCTATTTTTGAACATGTAAATATTAGAATATTCTTCTTTATTTCCATAATATTTATTTTTAAGATATCATTACTGGAGTATTTTACATTTGAAATATCCCTTATATCGATTGATAATTTCCTCAAAGGGTAACTGATATTGAAAATAATATTTTCAATTGGTTCATATATCCCTATTGTATTATATTCATTTGTAATGATCTCTTTTTGTTGCAAACACACTTCAATATCTAATTCTTTTATAATTAATGTTAAAATTGGTAAAGAAAATATATAATTTTCTTCTATTGGTATGATAAGGCGTGATAAACTGTGTAATTTCTGAGGTTCAATCCCTGCTTTAATTATATCAACACTATAGTTATATCTAGATGAATTAATACTTGTCCTTTTATTTGATGAAAATGAAACTAATTTTAGATTATTTATATATTCTTCTTCTTCGGGATTTTGTTCTATTTTAGATTCTGTAACAATTTCATTTATATTTCCCCCCGTATTTTCAGGTTCTTCATTAATAACTTCTTCTATTTTTGTCCCAGATATGTTTTTTAATAAATTTTCAATATTTGTACCGTTATCATCATTATCATTATCATTTTGTGGGGGAGGGACCGTAATGCTTTCCCTTTCTTTTATAAGATCTGATAGTTTTTTTTCGTTTTTTTCTGAAGAATCTTTATCTATTTTCCTGTAACCTGAGAAGGGTTTTTCTTCATTATTCCCATCCCCTTCCCCGATATTACTATTCTTATTTTTCTTTATAGTTAAATCAAGTAGTTCTTTATTTATATCTGATATTTCTACATAATCATTATTTTCAAAGATATCTTTCATATCTTGTAAATATACTTCTTTTATACTTTCATTACCTTCGATGGTAATGTTATGGTCTTTTTTAAGTACATTATTTGCCATATTAAACATGAAGTCTTTGTTTATATCCGAGAAGAACTGTTCATATAAAGACATACGATTAATTAATTATCCTTACTTTTAAAAAATAATAGATAAACGTATCTATTTCTTAATAAAGAAGAAGTTGCGGAATTCCTCCATTTCTTTATCATTTCTTTTATTTCTGATATAATTTTTAAAATTTTTTCCTTTTAACATAGAAACCAAGAAGTGAATACAATATACACCGCATTCGGTATTATTATGTTGATGCCTTATATCATTATATAAAAAACTTATATCTTTGTTTATTTCATAACATTGTTCTTGGACGCGTTTTACAAACTCGACAACTTCATTTTTTGGTTTTGATGCTAAAGAATCAAAATAATAAATACATGGTTTTTCATTAATATTAATTCCTTTTAAATCTATATAGAGGGAGAACCAATGTTGTCCTGATTGATTGTGGGGATCCGTATTAAAGACCATTCCCAATGTATCCTTACCATCTTTCCTTATATCTTTTATATTAATATTACATAATTCATTAGAAACACATTTCCCTTTACTTATTTCTGTATCAAAATCAATGGGGTTTGCACCTAAATATTGAAATTTTGGATAAGCATCCTCATACTGTTCCATTACACGGTTTATGTCAGAAGTTGATAACCAGGCATTTGGATTATCTTTCCATTCGTCGGGCATATCGGGTCTAAAACTATTTTCAAACAATTCTTTTTCCTTTTCAGTTAATTCATTTTTTATGATTCCAATACTTTTCCAACATGATTCTTTATTGCAATCAGTGTCTTTTTTTATATATTTGGATATTTCATCATGTAACCTTTTCTTAGTCTTAAAAATTTTAATATCATATTCGTATTTTTTCAATATACTTGCTATTTTTTTAAGAAGGGTATAGTCTAGACATGATATTTTATTATTCTTTTTTGAAGGAGAACAATGTCCATTTACAAACATTATATATATATTTAAAATATTTAAAAAATATACGTTAAAGATAGATAAATGGAAAAAATGTTAGACTCAAAAGAAATAATCCTTGAAAATATAAATTCCCTTTTTAAGGAATATAATAATATTAAAGAAGATGATAATAAAAAATTTTTGGAATTAATAAATGAAACAAGTGAACTACGTGAATGTAATAATAAACTCATGTCTGAAATTTCAGAAAAAGATAAACTTTTAATTGTAAATGATAGAAAAATGATCGATTATGAAATTATGATCAACAAAATTCAAGAAGAAGCAATAAAAGAAAAAACAGAAAAAGAAAGATTTGATATGTTAAAAAAACAAGATAAAGAAATCTACGAAAGGGATATTGAAATAAAACGTCTTCAAAAGAAGGTCGATATCTTAGAAGAAAAAATAAAATTACTCGATCAAACTTCTGATGTCGGTGATAATATTGTAGAGGTTAGAGATGAAGGGACAGGAGGAGATACTCTTGTTCAAAAAATGAAAAACATTCAAGAAAAACAAAAAGATGAATCTGAAGAAGAAGTAGAAACAAAGGTTGAAACCTCAGAAGAAGAAGTAGAAACAACGGATGAAACCTCAGAAGAAGAAGTCGAAACAAAGGTTGTTGAAAACCATGAAGAAGAAGAAGAAGTCGAAACAAAGGTTGTTGAAAACCATGAAGAAGAAGAAATCGAAACACCTGTTGTTGAAAACCCGAATGATAAAGAAGAGGGTGTTGATTATGGGGAAGAAACCGAAGAACTCTCTGAAGAAGAGGATGCTGAAGTAGAAATTATAACATATTATAAAAAAGAATATTATCTAGTCGTAAACGAATCTCCTCAAGGGATCTACATGATTGAAAATGGTGGATTAGGGAGTAAAGCTGGAGAAGTTAAAAATGGTAAGAGAGTATTCTATAAATCTTCTAAGAAATGAATATATTGATTATAAAGAGAATTCTCTGTTTTAAAATTAAAATGTTCTCTAAAACCTTCTTTATCATTTTTATAAAATTCCATTAGTTCAGGATCTAAATAATTACTTTTACAGATAGTTGGTGTATTGTGTAGTTTTATAGAAACATTTTCAATACACTTCTTCAATTCACTATTTTTATTTTTCATAAGTTCTTTAATAAGTTCTATATTTGCCCCCCATGTCCTGAAATCCTTTGCAGTAAACTTACCAAATTGTTTAAGGTATTTATTGACATCCGATGATTTAATATTATAATACCTTTCACCCCGTCGATAAGTAAATATACGATCATTCTTATTTATTGTTCTCTTTTTTTGACGTAGAGTTTTAACAAGTTTCTTATTTTTAACAGTACATACATTTCTAACATTCTTTTTCCCATTAAAGTCGATAATAAGCTCATTCTTACTTTTAACTTTGATATGTTTTCCTTGTAGTGTGGTTGTTCCATAGGACTTATTTTTTTTAGAATAAACATCATTACCTATTCTAAATTGACATTCCATGATTAATTTGAGGATAATTGCAATTTGTTTATTTTTAGAGTCTTTAACAGTATAGAGGTCATCATTTATCTTATCATTAATTTTGTTAAAATTCTTACCAAATTCTATCATTTTATCAAACTTTTTATAACTCTGTGATTGTGTATACTTTTTATTATAAACATATTGCGATCTATTTTTATCATCATATCCAATCGCCAATACTTTTTCATCTTTTTTAAGGTTTATTTTTACATTATCATAAGCAGGGGCAATATATACACCTTTAATAGCATTGTCTATTCTTTTTTTGTTTTTTATTTCTTTATCATTTTTATCATAATACTTATGGTTGTATTTTTTACCTATTTTTCTCCAAATTTTTCGAACGATAAAGTCTTCCATACTATATATAATAGAATTATTTTGTTATGCAGTTTTGACTAATTTTGCCCATTCTGATGGATCATCCTTATTTGGTGGAGCATCAAGATATTCCCAATCATAAAAACCCGAAACACCTGGATATTTTTCTTTTATACTGTGGATAATACTTACAAACGAGTCATCTGTAAATTGTCCCGACATCATACCCATTACTATTTTATCTTCTGGATAACCATTATCTATTATATTTTTGTATGTCTCAAGACTAAATGATTCATAACATTGACAATTAAAAAAATCAATTAGTTTTCCTTCCGTTGAATTAAATAATTCTTTATAAACAAATCCCCCCATACCAGGTTCATCACTCTCCATAGCAGAAGAAACAGGTGCCATACTAATTACAAAGTTTTCTCCAAAATCAGTATGTATTTTATTGATTAATTTCTTAATATTTTCCATAGTAACCGTTTCTTCAACATCTAAATTAATACCCTGAATCCACGGTTTGGAGACTAAAAATGTATGTAATATTTCATAGTATACATCAAAATTGGAGAATAGTTCTGTAAATGCTCCACCAGCACCCCCAATCATACATGACATATGTATACCCGTTTCCGATAAAGATTCGGTTTCTGTCCAAAGTTCTTTAAATTTTTCATCATTTGGTTCATTATCATTTAAGTAAATCTTATTATCACCAAAATGTATTGATGATATGATTAAATTTGTAGTGTAATGATTACCCTTTAATTTCTCTAAACCTACAAATGTTTGATAGTAGTAGATGACCTTCATTTTATTATTTAATAATATTTTCTCTTTATATATAAATGAACTATTTGATATATATTTTTATCATTACAGTAATTTTCTTAATTTATGTCGAAATGAGTGTTGGTGGGATAGTTTATAGAGTAAACGCATCTGGAAAAAAAAATATTCAATTTGGAAATATCATCCATTATCTTGTAGATCCTCTTCACAATAAGTTCTTGTGGAATCTAAGTCTTTTAGATGTCAATTATGTCTTTGTTTTTTTAGTGTCAAGTCTCTTATATAAATATAAATTTGAGTAATAAATTATTATTTAATAAAACGAGTTTAAAGATGTCATACGAAAAAGATGTCCAGTTGGGACTATGTTGTATGAACATGTCTCTAAAAATACACTATAAGGTGTATGCTTCTCGAAAGATTATTCTGAGAACAGTACAAGAAAAGGGACTTGAAGAACTTAAAAAAAGAATTTTGCTTAATCTTGAAGATTTAGTGAAAATGATTGAATGGAATGAACAAAATGGAATTCGTGTATTTAGATTGTCTAGTGAGATGTTCCTACATAAAACAAATCCAAAGGTAGAAGATTATGGATATGAGTTTGCCATTCCACACCTCAAAAAAGTTTCTGAAGTTATTAAAAAGTATAATCATCGTGTTACTTTTCATCCAGGACAATTTAATGTTCTTGGAACCCCTCACGCGAGAACACTGGAGATGACTATAAGGGACTTAGATTACCATGCTACAGTCCTTGATCTACTTGAAATGGGTAAAGATTCGGTAATGGTTATACATGGGGGCGGTATGTATGGGGATAAAGGAAAAACAATTGATCGATGGTGTGAAAACTATGATAATCTCCCATCAAAGATAAAAAATCGTCTTGTTCTAGAGAACTGTGAAAAGTGTTATTCAATTAAGGACTGCCTTATAATCCATGAAAAATGTGGTGTTCCAATTGTCTTTGATACGCATCACTACGATTGCTACATACAACTTCATCCAGATGAAGAATTTGAAGACCCAGAGTATTACATACCTCTCATCTTGGAAACATGGAAAAAAAAAGGAATTAAACCAAAGTTTCATGTATCTGAACAGGGATATGGAAAAGTTGGGAAACATAGTGATTTTATTGATATCTTACCCGACTACCTACTTGAGATCCCTGAAAAATACGGTGTAAAGGTAGATGTCATGATTGAAGCAAAAATGAAAGAATTGAGTGTACATGATCTGTATGAGAAGTATCCTGAATGTGATTGTCGTATAAAAACTGATGTTTCTATATAAATTTAACCATTACGCTCTCGCACCAGGATTACATCCACAACAGAAGGTGAGGACGAAGAAACATCCAAACCCTATACAACATCCTA
>CEVE01040055.1_pt1 | contig 14523 bp, 10 predicted proteins | sample 356431 | NCBI WGS metagenome assembly CEVE01 (sample SAMEA2622764, study PRJEB7988) | marine metagenome | isolation source: saline water (ENVO:00002010), including
ATGCGGGACTGAGATTAACCCGCTACATAATCCAAGAATGGGGAAGTATCTATCAAATTAGTCCTCTTAAAAACAATTATATTTCGACCTTGGTTGCTGTTGCCGCCTGTTTGCTACTTGCGTTCGGTGTTTCCAATGGAAACTATCCTGGCGATGGAGGGACACTGATCTGGCCAGTCTTTGGCGCTACTAATCAAATTTTAGCAAGTATGACTTTGATCGTATTAGCCGTGTATCTGCTGAAGCTGGGAAGGTCTGCGAAACCTTTAATAATTCCAATGTGTTTTATCTTGTTTATGGCCAGTTGGGCGGGCGTATGGTACGTAACCGATTATATTAGTAGAGGTCAGTGGATATTAGTGATTATTCAAGTCGCTGTAATGGTATCCGCTTTATTCATAATTCTCGAATCTTTGTCTACGATTTCAAAGTTAAGAAAAGGTGAAGATTCTCAAGATGAGCAGGTTTCTGTGACATCCGGTAAAGATTGAGTTCGCATCACGGTTTGTATTAATAGTCTCTTTTCACGCGGCAATTTTGATGGCTTAAATCAAAAATTGCCGTCGTGGTCATTAACTTGTCTTTAACAACGTTATGTCTACACCCTTCATCAAACCTGAGTTACTTTATCAAATAAGACCATTAGTTGATCAGATTAGAGTTTTTGGAGAGATTGATTCGACCAATGATGAAGCCCGTCGCACGATCATGTCTGGTTTAACGGGCTCCAATCTCATCATAGCAAACACTCAAAACTCTGGTCGAGGCAGAAGAGGAAGGAAATGGGTTAGTCCGGCCGGTGGAATATACATGAGTTTAACTTGGCCTCTTCATGAGAGTTTAATTCAGCCCCAAGCCTTAAGTCTGGTGTCGGCTATTAGTGTCAAACAGTCGATAGAGTCATGGTCGCAAGTTCCCCTAAAATTAAAGTGGCCCAACGATCTGCTCGTTGAAGGTAAAAAGCTGGCGGGCATTCTTTTGGAGCTCCAAACTTCAAAGCTAACAGATCATATTGTCGTCGGAGTCGGTATCAACTACTCGCTAACAGAAGCTCAGAAAAACAGTATTGATCGTAAAGTGATTGATGTAAAAGAATTAACTGAAAACTTGCCTGCAAGAGAAGAAATCGTGGTATCGATCTGTACTAATTTGATCGAAAATTCGCGGAAATTCTTCAATCAAGGTTTTGATCATTTTAAACGGATTTGGAATGCCAGTGATTGTTATTTGGGATCAAACATAGTTATTAAGTCTGGTACGTCTGAAAAATTAGGTAAATCTCTGGGTGTCAACAATCAGGCAAATTTAATAATTGAGACAGATCTTGGGCAAGAACTAATATCTAGTGGTGAAATTTATTTTGACTTAAATGAAGCGAGAAGGTCATTTGATGGAAATACTTGAAATAGATATCGGTAATTCAAGAATAAAATGGCGCCGTTTTGCAGACGATCGTAAGGTGGTCGTAAGCCGTGGGATTAATCTCGACATAAATGGTTTTCTTGCTGAGCAAGCCAGTCATGAAAAACCTTCAGCTGTGCGCCTAAGTAACGTCTCTGATTCAAAAATTTCCTCGAAGATAGCCGATTGGGTTGGAATTAAATGGAACATACAGCCGACTGCGGCAGTCGTTTGCGCAGAGTGCTCTGGTGTCAAAATCCAGTACAAAGATGTAAGCCGACTGGGAGTTGATAGGTGGCTGGCCATGCTTGCTGCCTTTAATCAGTCAAATGGTCCCTGCCTAATTTTAGATAGTGGAACTGCATTTACTTTGGATGTGATTAATGAAGAGGGACTGCACTTGGGAGGATTTATATTGCCGGGCTTGGGGTTAATGAGGGAAAGTTTAGTGTCTAAGACAGGAATTAGGCTTGAGAACCAGGTCCTCGAGCCAACACTTGAATTAGGTAATTCTACTCAAGAGGCGGTTTTTAATGGTGGGGTGGCGTCTTTGGTTGCTTTGGCGCAGAAAGAAATAGAAGAACAAAGAAAGAAAGGTTTTAAGCCAAACGTCTTCATTACTGGCGGCGATGCGAGTCTTTTGAATGATTTGTTGGCTTATCCGATGTCGCAAATCGAAGAGGATTTAGTTCTAGATGGGCTGTCTTTGGGTTGTCACGGCAAGTCGGGTTCTGACTGATCTGAACTTTTTGGTTTGGGTGTAGCTATGGCTTGGTTTTTTGGTTGAGGAAGCTGGTTTCACTTAATTCGAAAAACTGAGTGAAACGATTGCACAAGCACTTTAATTCCCATAAAATGCCGCTCCTGAGTGAAAGAGCCAGGGAAATCTGCCCTTTCGGGTTCTTGTGGGAGGGGTTCCCGAGTGGCCAAAGGGATCAGACTGTAAATCTGACGCGCAAGCTTCGGTGGTTCGAATCCACCCCCCTCCACCACTAAAAGTGCGCGGTGGAAGTAGGGCTGGCAGGGCGGAGTAGATTAGGCGGGTATAGTTCAGAGGTAGAACCCCAGCCTTCCAAGCTGGTTGCGCGGGTTCGATTCCCGCTACCCGCTCCATGTGGCTCGCATAGCTCAGGTGGTAGAGCACTCCCTTGGTAAGGGAGAGGTCCCCAGTTCGACTCTGGGTGTGAGCACCATCTTGTTGGAATTGGTTGTGAAACTTAAGAATATTTTGTTGGTTGAGATAGGGTTTTAATTAGCGTTCAACTGGTATCCATCATACTGCCAATTGGACAGCAAATTTGAGACAGTTAAATAGAGGGCAAATAAAGTGTCGAAGGAAAAATTTGAAAGAACAAAAGTGCATGTCAACGTTGGAACTATTGGTCATGTAGACCATGGGAAAACTACATTGACAGCAGCGCTAACAAAAGTGTGCGCCGAAGCCTTCGGTGGCGGTGACCTAAAAGCGTTTGATGAAATCGATAACGCGCCAGAGGAGAAGGAGAGGGGCATCACGATCGCTACGTCCCATGTGGAATACGACTCTCCAAACAGACACTATGCTCACGTTGATTGCCCGGGCCACGCTGATTACGTAAAAAATATGATCACGGGGGCGGCTCAAATGGACGGTGCGATACTCGTTTGTTCAGCTGCTGATGGACCGATGCCCCAAACTAGAGAACACATCCTATTGTCTAGGCAAGTTGGAGTACCCTACATCGTTGTCTTCATGAACAAGGCAGATATGGTCGACGATTCAGAGCTACTTGAGCTCGTAGAAATGGAGATTAGAGAACTACTCGATCAATACGAATTTCCAGGTGATGACACACCTATCATAATCGGGTCAGCCTTGAAGGCACTTGAAGGGGATACTTCAGATATTGGAGCGCCAGCTGTACAAAAATTGGTTGAGACTTTAGACGAGTACATCCCAGAGCCAGAGCGCGACGTCGAGAAGTCGTTTTTAATGCCTATCGAAGATGTCTTTTCTATATCGGGTCGAGGAACCGTGGTTACTGGCCGAGTAGAGAGGGGAATCATAAAGGTTGGTGAAGAGATTGAGATCGTAGGTATAAAAGATACTGAGACGACGACTTGTACCGGAGTCGAGATGTTCAGAAAGTTACTTGACGAGGGTCGAGCCGGGGAAAATGTTGGTGTTCTATTAAGAGGAACAAAGCGTGAGGAAGTGGAGCGAGGTCAGGTGTTGGCTGCCCCTGGTACAATTACTCCTCACACTAAATTTGAAGCGGAGGTCTACATTTTGAGTAAGGATGAAGGTGGCCGTCATACACCTTTCTTTTCAAATTATAGGCCTCAATTTTACTTCCGAACTACTGATGTGACCGGTGCAGTTGCTCTTCCTGAAGGGGTCGAGATGGTAATGCCAGGAGATAATATAAAAATGGAAGTTGAACTGATCGCACCCATAGCAATGGATGAGGGTTTAAGGTTCGCCATTCGAGAGGGTGGTAGAACAGTCGGTGCTGGCGTAGTTAGTAAAATCATCGAGTAATACTCTTAAATAACGTTAAAGGAGCCATCGTATTCGTGCCAGGATACGATGGCTTGGTTGTCTTTGAGTGTTATTGTGCTTGAGTAGTGAATTACTCGGTCAATAAGCGAAATGCTAGTAGATTCGAATCCAGTAGGCCAGTAGCTCAATTGGCAGAGCAGCGGTCTCCAAAACCGCAGGTTGGGGGTTCGATTCCCTCCTGGCCTGCCATTTTAAGGCAGGTAGAGTATGAACGCGGCAAAGAAAAGAGTAGTCAATTCATGGCAGAAAAAGTAGAGACTGAAGGGCGCAATCAGGATTGGCTTAAGTGGATAGCGGTCGCGGCTTTAATAATCGCTGGAGTCTACCTAAACTCCTATTTTTCCTCAGAGTCTTTGTTACTCAGGGCAATAGGTTTGGTTATTATCGCTGGTTTTGCTGGATGGATTGCGTCTTTAACTGTCAAAGGCAGAGATTTAATCGATCTTTGTTTGGAGGCTCGAGTTGAAATTCGGAAGGTTGTGTGGCCCTCGCGACAGGAAACCACGCAGACCACGATTGTGGTTTTAATAGTAATAGTTATAGTTGCAATAATATTATGGTTGCTCGACTCGATGCTCAATGGAATCATTTCGTCTTTTATTACGTAGAGAGAATTAATGGCTAAACGCTGGTACGTAGTCCATGCTTATTCGGGTTACGAAAAAAAGGTGAAAGACACTTTGAAAGAGAGAATTAGCCTCTCAGGAATGAGTGATTTTTTTGACGAAGTTCTTGTTCCCACTGAGGAAGTGCTCGAAATGCGAGCCGGTCAAAAGAGGAAAAGTGAGCGCAAATTTTTCCCAGGGTATGTTCTGGTGCATATGGAGTTAAATGACGAAACATGGCACCTTGTTAAAGAAACACCCCGAGTAATGGGTTTTATAGGTGGAACGGCAGAAAAGCCTGCACCCATTACTGATAAAGAGGCGGGCAGGATTCTCCAGAGAATGGAAGACAGCGGTGAGACGCCGACTCATAAAACAATTTATGAGCCAGGAGAGATGGTGAGAGTTACAGACGGACCATTTAACGACTTTACAGGAACGGTAGAGGAAGTTAATTATGAAAAGAGCCGGCTTAGAGTGGCAGTGTTGATTTTTGGAAGATCTACACCGGTAGAGTTAGAATTTGATCAAGTGGAAAAGAGCTAGATCGCATAGGTACGCAAGTGAACTTCGGTTCGCCTCGCGTGAAAGTCGAATTTTCCTTATTGGAAAAACGCCGGGGAGTTTGAGATTGATTTTTAGAACAGGCTTGAGTTGTTTAGAAATAATGTGACACTTTCAAGCATGAGTTAGTTAAGAAATCATCAAACGCTTGTACCCAAAGGAGAGATTTGAATGGCAAAGAAAGTGATGGCCTACATTAAGCTGCAAGTGGCCGCTGGGCAAGCAAATCCGAGTCCGCCTGTTGGACCAGCATTGGGACAGCATGGCGTAAACATAATGGACTTCTGTAAGGCATTCAACGCTCAAACGCAAGGAACGGAGCCGGGTTTACCGATACCAGTTGTTATAACAGTTTACGCAGATCGTAGTTTTACCTTTATTACTAAAACCCCCCCGGCGTCTGTCTTGCTGCGAAAAGCGGCAGGAATAAAAAAAGGCAGTGGACGACCTAATACTGAAAAAGTAGGTAAGGTAAATCGCGGCCAGTTGGAAGATATCGCAAATCAAAAAATGCCTGACCTCACGGCCGCAGATATGGATGCGGCCGTAAGAACTTTGGCTGGAAGTGCAAGAAGCGCCGGCCTTGAAGTTGAGGGAGTTGAGTAAAATGGCAAAACTATCTAAAAAACAGAAGCTAATAACGGAAAGGATTGAGCCCGGAAAGAACTATCCGATTGAGGAAGCAGTTTCTATTATTTCAGAATTTGCCTCTAAAAAATTCTCCGAATCTCTAGATGTGTCAATAAATTTGGGAGTCGATCCGCGCAAATCTGATCAAGTTGTTCGAGGCTCGACAATTCTACCAGCTGGTACTGGTAAGACAGTTAGAGTAGCAGTTTTCGCACAAGGTGAAAATGCGGAGAAAGCAAAAGCGGCAGGCGCTGACTTAGTTGGGTTTGAAGATTTAGCCGAAACAATTCAGGCGGGCAATCTTGATTTCGACGTTGTCATCGCTACCCCGGACGCCATGAGGATAGTTGGTAAGTTGGGAACAGTGCTTGGACCTCGAGGTTTGATGCCCAATCCTAAGGTGGGAACTGTTACTCCAGATGTTGAAACCGCAGTTAAGAATGCAAAAGCGGGTCAAGTGCGTTTCCGAACGGATAAAAATGGTATTGTTCATGGAGGCATAGGAAAAATTGGGTTCGATGGCGCGGCTGTAAAATCGAATCTTGAGGCTTTATTGGCTGATCTCAAAAAGGCAAAGCCTGCCTCAGCTAAAGGCGTCTACATTAAAAAAATAGTTCTATCCTCAACTTTGGGGCCGGGACTACAGATAGACCAAGCCTCTTTAACGTTGTAGAGGAATCTCGATATTCCTATAGCCCAGTAATTTCTGGTGCTAAAAAGACTTTGTGGTAATTGTCGATTAGACAGTTCCATCAGAGACCGCAGGGGAGGTAAGTTTGTATTTTTACCTCTTAAAATTCCTGCGCAGATGGTGACACTTAATTCGAATAACTCTTTCGGATTCCGATCACCTAAGTATGCAGGCCATTGAAGGTTTGTGGTTCTGCAAAACCGGCTCTCTTAAGGGCCTAGAAATTAAATTGTTGAATGACAATTTTTTTGTGATCAATTGAGAGGTTAAGATTGTGGCGATTAGATTGGATGACAAGAAACAAATAGTTTCAGAAGTCAATCAGGCAGCTGCTTCTGCTCTATCTGCAGTTCTAGCAGATTATCGCGGAGTCACTGTTGATGAGCTAACCGCGCTTCGTAAAACTGCTCGTGAAAGTCAGGTTTATCTTCGTGTCGTTCGAAATACATTACTTAAAAGAGCCATAGAAGATACTGATTTTGAGTGCATTAAAGAAGTGTTAGAGGGACCAACTCTCTTAGCATTATCCGAAGAAGATCCCGGTGCTGCTGCGCGAGTGCTGAAAGATTTCGCTAAGGAAAATGAGAACTTTGAGATAAAGGCTCTCTCGATCGGTGGTGAGCTATTGGAGGCTAACCAGATCGATGTGCTGGCTAAATTGCCAACCTTAGATCAGGCTAGGTCTCTGTTAATGAGTGTTATGTTGGCGCCAGTAACTAAGCTAGCTCGTACGGTTAATGAAATTCCTTCCAAAGTTACAAGGGTCGTAGCCGCTGTGCGAGATCAGAGGAAGGAAGCCGCCTAATTGAATACTAACCATTTTTATAAACTATTATTTTAGGAGATAAGAGTCATGGCTCTATCTAAAGAAGAAGTTTTGGATGCAATAGCTGATATGTCAGTGATGGATGTGGTTCAGCTTGTGGAGGCAATGGAAGAAAAGTTTGGAGTTTCTGCTGCTGCTGCAGTTGCAGCTGCGCCGGCAGCGGCAGCCGGTGGCGGGGACGCCGCACCGGCAGAGGAAAAAGACGATTTTGATATCGTTCTCACTGCAGCCGGAGATAAGAAAGTGAATGTCATTAAAGCGGTGCGTTCGATTACCGGCCTCGGTCTGAAAGAAGCAAAGGAAATGGTGGATGGTGCTCCATCTACGTTAAAGGAAGCAGCTCCGAAAGCTGAAGCAGAAGAGGCCAAAAAGGCTCTGGAGGAGGCTGGAGCCTCTGTCGAGCTTAAGTAAGCACTTAGTGTACTGAGGGCGCGCCGAGTAATTCTTGGCGTACCTCTGTTACGAGCATTTATTAAGAAAACTTAGACATCCTGAATTTGTTGATGAAATTTGCACCCTAGTTGTGCAAATAACTCGAACAACTCGGGTCGATTCAAACCCAGTCTGTATTTGGTGAGAGCATACAGCTCCAGGGACACGAAATGGCTTATTCATATACTGAGAAAAAACGTATCCGTAAAAATTTTGGAAAGTTGCCAAGCGCAATGGATATTCCTTACCTGTTATCGATACAAATTGACTCTTATAAGCAATTTACGCAGAGCGATTCCTCTGTCGAAGACCGGATCGATCAGGGTTTGCACGCTGCTTTTAAGTCAGTTTTTCCCATTGTTAGCTACTCTGGTAAAGCAATCCTTGAGTACGTTAGCTACGATCTGGGAAAGCCTGTGTTCGATGTCAAAGAATGCCAACTCAGAGGTTCAACCTACTCTGTATCCTTAAGAGTGAAGGTAAGATTGATTTTGTATGATAAGGAATCAACATCCCAGACAATAAAAGACATTAAGGAGCAGGAAGTCTATATGGGAGAGATTCCATTAATGACGGATTCTGGAACTTTTGTAATTAATGGCACTGAGCGCGTGGTTGTATCCCAGTTACATCGTTCACCGGGAGTGTTTTTTGACCACGATCGCGGTAAAACCCATAGTTCAGGAAAGTTGCTATATTCAGCGAGGGTAATACCTTATCGAGGGTCATGGTTGGATTTTGAATTTGACCCGAAAGATATGGTTTACGCTCGGATTGATAGGCGTCGAAAACTTCCAGCCACTGTTCTTTTGCGAGCTTTGGGCTTCAGCTCGGAAGAAATTCTTTCGATGTTTTATGAAAGTAACAGTTTTTCAGTTAAAACTAAAAAGGGTCAGGTACACGAAATATCACTAAACCTTATTCCATCAAGACTGCGAGGAGAGGTGTTATCTTTCCCAGTCAAAGATAAAAAAGGGAAGTTGATTGTTGAAGAAGGGCGAAGAATTACGTCGCGCCATATTCGACAAATGGAGACTGCCAAGCTCACCGCATTAAAAGTTTCGAATGACTTTTTGATTGGTATGTCGCTGGCCAAAGATATAGTTGATAATGAGACCGGTGAAGTACTTTTTTCTTGTAATACTGAGATAACTGCTGAACTCTTAGAAAGCCTCTTTGAGGCATCGGTAGAAAATTTTGAGACTATTTATACAAATGATCTCGACTGTGGACCATTCGTTTCCGACACATTACGCATTGACTCTACTACTTCGAAATTGGAAGCGATGGTAGAAATATATCGAATGATGCGTCCAGGAGAGCCGCCGACAAAAGAGTCAGCTGAAAATCTTTTCTCCAATTTGTTTTTTGCTCCCGAAAGATATGATTTGTCTGCCGTTGGGCGAATGAAATTTAATAGAAGGCTGGGGAGAAAGGAATCTGAAGGTCAGTCAGTTTTAAATAACGACGATATAGTTGATGTTCTAAAAACCTTGGTAGGGATCAGAAATGGTTTTGGCTCGGTTGATGATATCGATCACTTGGGCAATCGCCGTATTCGGTCAGTAGGCGAAATGGCTGAAAACCAATTCCGTGTTGGATTGGTAAGAGTTGAGAGAGCAGTTAAAGAAAGGTTGAGCATGGCTGACTCCGAAGGCTTAATGCCTCAAGATATGATAAATGCCAAACCAGTAGCCGCTGCAATCAAAGAATTTTTTGGTTCAAGTCAGTTGTCGCAATTCATGGATCAAAATAATCCGCTATCTGAGGTGACTCACAAAAGGAGGGTATCAGCGTTAGGGCCTGGCGGTCTCACGAGAGAAAGGGCGGGCTTCGAGGTGCGCGACGTGCACCCCACCCATTACGGCCGCGTTTGTCCAATTGAGACTCCCGAAGGCCCGAATATAGGGTTGATTAACTCTTTAGCGACTTATGCAAGAACTAACGATTATGGCTTTTTAGAAAGCCCTTATAGAAAAGTCACAAAAAACAAAGTCACAGATGAAATCCATTATCTTTCAGCTATCGATGAAAGCGATTTTGTAATAGCACAGGCCAGCGCAGAGTTAGATAAGAAAAAAGGATTTGTCGAAAACTTGGTCACAGTGCGATTTAAAGGAGAAACTACCCTTAAGCCTCGTGAAGAAGTTGATTATATGGACGTGGCGCCACAGCAGATGGTTTCTGTAGCTGCCGCATTGATTCCTTTTCTAGAGCACGATGATGCCAACCGTGCTCTCATGGGTTCAAACATGCAGAGACAGGCAGTACCTACACTTAAAACCGAGAAACCGCTCGTCGGAACGGGAATGGAGCGAAATGTTGCCAGTGATTCAGGGGTCTGTGTCGTGGCATTCCGAGGAGGAATAATTGAATCGGTCGATGCTGCGCGTGTCATAGTTCGAGTAAACGATGAAGAGACTGATGCTGGTGAGGCGGGCGTAGATATTTATAATCTAACGAAATACACCCGCTCAAACCAAAACACCTGCATATCGCAAAGACCTCTAGTTAAGCAAGGAGACACGGTATCGCGAGGCGATATTCTTGCTGATGGCCCTTCGATAGATATGGGAGAGCTTGCTCTCGGACAAAACATGCGCATAGCCTTTATGCCGTGGAATGGGTACAACTTTGAAGATTCAATTTTGATATCTGAACGAGTGGTTAAGGAAGATCGTTTTACGACAATACATATTCAAGAGCTAACTTGCGTGGCTCGAGACACAAAATTGGGCTCAGAGGAAATAACAGCTGATATACCAAACGTAGGAGAGGGTGCTCTTGGCAAATTGGATGATTCAGGGATAGTTTATATCGGAGCAGAGGTTGATGCTGGAGACATTCTCGTCGGTAAAGTCACTCCCAAAGGAGAAACGCAACTCACGCCAGAAGAAAAGCTATTAAGGGCAATTTTTGGAGAGAAAGCCTCGGATGTAAAAGACACCTCCTTGAGAGTTCCAACCAGTGTGACTGGGACTGTTATTGATGTTCAGGTTTTTACGAGGGATGGTCTTGTTAAAGATGATCGGGCAAAAGAAATTGAAAAGTCACAGTTAAGAAGAATAAGAAAAGATATTGATGATGAATATCGAATAATAGAAGGAGCGACTTTAGAGAGGCTGCGAAATTCAATCGTTGGGAAAGTAGTAGCTGGCGGGCCAAAAATTAAAAAAGGTCAGAAAATAACTGTAGATTATTTGGATAAGATTGAAGAGAGCGATCTCCTGAAATTGCGCATGGTTAATGATAAATTAAACGAGCAAATTCAGCTTGCTGCTGATCAGTTAGAAGAGCGCAGGGCGGAACTTGAAGAAAGATTTGAGGATAAAAAGAATAAGTTAACACAGGGAGATGACCTTGCTCCTGGAGTGCTGAAAATTGTTAAAGTGTATTTGGCGATAAAAAGGCGCATTCAACCAGGTGATAAAATGGCGGGACGTCATGGTAACAAGGGAGTCATTTCAGTCATTATGCCGGTGGAAGACATGCCTTATGATGAAAATGGGGAGCCTGTTGACATAGTGTTGAATCCTCTGGGTGTTCCATCACGGATGAACGTAGGACAAATACTTGAGACTCACCTTGGTGCTGCAGCGAAAGGGCTTGGAGAGCGGATTGGCCGCTTAGTTGATGCGCAAAAGAAAGTATCAGAGGTTAGAAAACTTTTGACTGAAATATATAACAAAATAGGAGAGCGTCCTGAAAACATAAAATCTCTAAGTGATACTGAAATTTTGGAATTAGCTAGTAATCTGCGACAAGGAGTTCCTATGGCCACTCCAGTGTTTGATGGTGCGGCTGAATCAGAAATCAAGGAAATGCTGAGCATGGCGGAGTTGGATGACAGTGGCCAGGTTAAGCTTTATGACGGAAGGACCGGAGAGTCGTTTGATAGGCCGGTGACCGTAGGCATAATGTACATGCTCAAACTCAATCATTTGGTTGACGACAAAATGCACGCCAGATCCACCGGGTCTTATAGTTTGGTTACTCAGCAACCCCTTGGCGGAAAGGCGCAATTTGGTGGTCAACGTTTCGGAGAGATGGAGGTATGGGCTCTCGAAGCTTATGGGGCTGCGTACACATTACAAGAAATGCTGACCGTAAAATCCGATGATGTGGCAGGGCGAACCAAAATGTATAAAAACATTGTTGATGGTGACCATCAAATGGAGCCAGCGATGCCTGAATCTTTCAACGTTTTAGTGAAAGAGATTCGATCGCTCGGAATTGATATGGAGCTCGACATAAGTAAATAGCTCTGGCTGCTATGACGGATTAGGAAGACTTCTAAGAAGAATTGTTGATTATTTTGACCTGAAGCTGATTTTTAGATAACGGTTTTCAGGGGAGGGAATAAAATGAAAGACCTTTTAGGTTTGCTAAAATCTCAGACTCAATCTGATGAGTTTGATTCCATTCGAATTGGTCTTGCCTCACCAGAGATGATTCGATCGTGGTCATTTGGAGAGGTAAAAAAGCCTGAAACAATAAACTATCGAACGTTTAAGCCAGAGAGAGATGGACTTTTTTGCGCAAAAATTTTTGGTCCCGTCAAAGACTATGAGTGCTTATGTGGCAAATACAAGCGCCTTAAGCATAGAGGTGTAATCTGCGAAAAATGTGGAGTTGAAGTCGCCTTATCAAAAGTTCGTCGTGATCGAATGGGTCATATTGAACTAGCGAGCCCAGTCGCGCATATTTGGTTTCTTAAGTCATTACCTTCTCGTATCGGTCTTTTGTTGGACATGACTTTGAGAGATATTGAGCGAATTCTCTACTTCGAGTCATTCGTGGTCACAGATCCAGGTATGACCACCCTAGAAAAAGGTCAACTTTTAACAGACGAGCAATACTACGAGGCGATGGAAGAATTCAGCGACGAATTCGAAGCAAAGATGGGAGCCGAGGCAGTTCAGGCTCTCATGAAAGATATGGATGTTGAGAGCGAGGTCGCAAGATTAAGAGAAGAAATTCCAGCGACTAATTCAGAAACTAAATTGAAAAAACTATCTAAACGTTTGAAACTTTTAGAAGCGTTTGACGAATCAGGCAACAAGCCAGAATGGATGGTGATGAATGTCCTTCCGGTACTTCCCCCCGATCTTCGTCCTTTGGTTCCGCTTGATGGAGGGCGTTTTGCTACTTCAGACTTGAATGATCTTTATCGTCGAGTAATAAACCGAAACAATCGATTAAAGCGTCTGCTTGATTTAAATGCACCCGACATTATTGTCAGAAACGAGAAGCGAATGTTGCAAGAAGCCGTTGACGCGCTTCTCGATAACGGGCGGAGGGGAAGAGCAATAACAGGCTCGAATAAAAGACCTCTTAAGTCTTTGGCAGATATGATTAAAGGTAAACAGGGGAGATTCAGACAAAATCTACTTGGGAAGCGGGTAGACTACTCCGGTCGTTCGGTAATCGTGGTTGGTCCAGCTCTAAAGCTTCATCAATGTGGCTTGCCCAAGAAAATGGCTTTGGAATTATTCAAACCATTTATTTTTGGGAAGCTCGAACGTCGAGGTTTAGCCACTACAATTAAAGCCGCAAAGAAAATGGTAGAAAGGGAGACAGCCGAGGTGTGGGACATACTTGCTGAAGTAATACGCGAGCACCCAGTCCTGCTGAACAGAGCCCCGACTCTCCATAGGCTTGGTATACAAGCCTTTGAGCCTGTGCTAATCGAGGGAAAAGCAATTCAACTGCATCCGTTAGTTTGCGCCGCTTATAATGCAGACTTTGATGGTGATCAAATGGCTGTTCATGTTCCTTTAACTCTGGAAGCCCAGTTAGAGGCTCGTACGTTGATGATGTCAACAAATAACATCTTAGCTCCTGCTAATGGGGAGCCAATAATCGTGCCTTCACAGGATGTGGTTTTAGGATTGTATTACATGACTCGAGAGAGAATAAATGCAAAGGGAGAGGGCATGATATTTGCCGACGCAAAGGAAGTGCAAAGAGCATACGATACCGGTCAAGTTCATTTGCAGGCCAAAATTAAAGTACGGGTCGTTGAGAAACTTGAAAATGAGAATGGAGACCTGGAAGAGGCTAGTGAAATTTTCGATACCACTGTTGGCCGGGTCTTACTATACAACATTGTCCCCGCGGGTTTGCCTTTTTCAATGGTAAATAAAAAAATGGCAAAAAAACCCATTTCTCAGATTCTCAATGCTTGCTATCGCAATATTGGCTTAAAAGAAACAGTAATTTTTGCAGACCAATTGATGTACACCGGCTATGCATACTCGACAAGATCAGGTTCTTCGATTGGTGTTAATGACTTTGTAATCCCAGAGGAGAAGGCGAAAATAATTGGTCAGGCTAACTCCGAAGTAGAAGAAATTGAAGCTCAATTTGCATCTGGCCTTGTTACCCAAGGAGAGAAATATAACAAAGTAATAGACATATGGTCGCGTGCAAATGACATTGTAGCAAAATCCATGATGGAGGGTCTCTCAAGCGAATCGGTCATTAACAAAGATGGGGATAAAGAGGAGCAAGAATCTTTTAATTCAGTATATGTTTATGCAGATTCCGGAGCCAGAGGCTCTCCAGCCCAGATCCGTCAACTTGCGGGCATGAGAGGTTTAATGGCTCGACCAGACGGATCAATTATTGAGACCCCAATCACTGCTAACTTTAGAGAAGGGTTGAGTGTCTCTCAATACTTTACCTCAACCCATGGGGCGAGAAAAGGTTTAGCAGATACCGCACTAAAGACTGCTAACTCTGGCTATTTAACACGACGGCTGGTCGACATATCCCAAGATTTAGTTATAACTGAGAATGATTGCGGAACTGACCAAGGCCTGGCCATGTC
>CEVE01077885.1_pt1 | contig 14481 bp, 2 predicted proteins | sample 356431 | NCBI WGS metagenome assembly CEVE01 (sample SAMEA2622764, study PRJEB7988) | marine metagenome | isolation source: saline water (ENVO:00002010), including
TTAGTATTATGATTATGTATCAATTCAAATAATAATGGTGTTCCGTCAATAGTTGCATCAGTTTTTACATACCATAATGGCGTAGCAGTATTACACCATACTGATGTGTTATTTCCATTAGTCGGTGAGTATTGCCATCCCCATGTTCCACTAGCTTGTGCATTAATTACAAAGGTTAATTCATTAGTATTATTTGGATCCATATGCACAATATTAATGCCAGATTGTATTATTTTTAATCTATAAATTGCCCAATGATAGTTTACTGATGAACTAGTTGGTATAACACTAAAATATTTATGATCATTATAATTATGTTGATAATTATTAGGATTAAAATTTTGATATACACGAATACTACCTCTATTATCGCTTGTATTATTAGTAATACCATCATTATAAAATGCACTAAATGCAATTACAGAGCCATCAGCATTAGATGAAACATTATAACCAAATAGATCACCAGCTGATTCAGCATTAAAGGGCTCTCCCATTTTAATAATAGATTTAATTGATGGTTGTTCAAACAATTGATATGTATAAACACGGCCAGTGTTAGCTCCATCAACATCATAACCTGGAGCACCAAGTGCAAATACAGAACCATTTTTACTTACCGATACAGACCAACCTAAATGATCTTGATCTTCTTCACCATATTTATCACCAATTAGAACCCAATCACTAGCATATAATCCTTTCATATATTTGTATACATAAGCATGACCTTTATTATTAGTTGTGCTAGGAGTATCATAATTATGCGCACCAATTACAAGTATAGTACCATCAGCACTTAATGAAATACTTTTACCAGAATATTCATTCAGATATTTTCCATGAATATCAGAACCCATTTGCAACCAATTATTATTAGTATATTGATATACACGAACATGACCTCTTTGTGAATTAGTAGTATCATTACCATCATTATTAGGTGCGCCAATTGCTATAATTGTTCCATCTGAATTTAATGAAATGGTATCACCAAAATAATCATTAACAGCTTCACCATCAATATCATCACCCAATTGTTTCCATTCTGGATTTCTATCTTTAACATAATCATAAACACGAACATGACCAGTACCTGAACCTTTACCACCACCATCATTAAGATATGCACCACCAGCAAGTATTTTTCCATTTGCACTTAATGAAACACTCCATCCAAATCTAGTATTACCAATTTCACCATCTACATCATTACCTATTTGATTCCATGTATTACCATTCCATTCATATACACGAATATGACCTCTTTGTGAATTAGTTGGAAGATCAGTTGCATCATTATCGTACGCACCAATTGCAACAATAGTACCATCATCGCTTAATGCAACAGAATAACCAGATTTATCAGCTTCAGCTTCTCCAACTATTTTATCACCTAGTTTATTCCAAATATTGTTAATATTATCATATTTATATATAGTAACATCACCTGTATTGTTGTTACCTTGCCATGCACCAATTGCAACAATGGTTCCGTCAGCATTTAATTTCATAGCACGACCATTATCACCAGAACTTTGAGGACTACCAGTATTAATATTATCACCCATTTGATACCATAATGGTTTTGTTGTTTCTTTAACACCAAAAAGACGCCAATCGCTTATACTAGGTGTGTCATGAACGTCTCCACCAAAGAGAGATGTGCTAACTAATCTAAATGTATCGTAGTATTTATTATTATTTACATAAAACTGTCTTGTTTCTATACCAGCGTAAGCACCATAAATATCATTTATAGTAAATACAACATCCCAAGAACTTTCATTTTGTCCCAAAACAACACCTGTTTTAGGCATCCGTCCACCCCAGTTAATACTATTTGTCAAAGTGAACTTATTTAAGATAATTTTATATGGTAATTCGATTTGTAACCATTCACCATCATGTCCAGCAGTGGAATAGAAACTTCCATCTAATCCTCCTTGATATGTGTATTCATCATTATTATAAGGTTTTGACAAGTTATAATGCTGATGATAGGATGTTCCTAATATATAATTGAACGCATTAGAAGGTGAATATGTATCTGGAATACCAAATTTAATTTGCATTTCTTTTATTATTAATATACCACCTCTATATGTATCGCCCCAATTACTTTCTACACGTATTATTAAATATTTACAGGGTACTGGTTCCCATGTTGATGTTGATATACTTTGTGGGAAACTAATTGGGGTGTAGTTGGGGTGAGGTCCTGACTGGTCTACTCCGTGTGTATAAGAACCAATATATGTCCACCCATTTGATGATTCATGAGTATCTACCCATGTATCACCAGTACGAACGGCTCCATCCGGTCGAGTATCTTTTTGGTCGCTGATAAATACACTAATATCTTTAACATAAGATTTGTATTGTTTTTTGTCACCATGTCCAATATAACCTGGTGCCCCAACTTGTCTCCAACCACTTACCCATGCAGTACTATCAAATTCAAAAAGAAGATCAACATGACGCCAGGTAATGGGGCCACTATAATCAGCTGAATGATAAGGACTACTTTTTGTTGGATCACCTGCATTAGCAGGTCCGTGAACTCCATATCCGTCTGTTCTCCCCTGATTCCCCCAGCCTCCGATTGGAGTTAGACCGTTATCATAGTCAGAATGATAATCATTAACGAATACATTATGTTCAGCAGGCCATTTCCAATCTATAACAGGCTCAGAAGGTGGTTGTTCACTACTAGCACTTACTTTGAAAATTTCACTATTTATAGTTGTTTCATTTGTAGTCATAGCACTTGGTGGTAATTCATCTGGTATCTTGTCATATTTATAAACGCGAACTTCATCTTCAGAACGTTGGTAAGCACCAATAGCAAGCACAGTGCCATCTTCATTTAATGACACACCACCAAAAGAACCTCCATCTCCATCAATAGGCGAACCCATAACAGCCATAGTAGTAATTGGTTGTTTAATTAATTCATATGTATAAACACGACCAGAATTATTTCCAATATTATCATGTTGATATGCACCTACAATTAATGTTGAACCATTTTTACTTAATGAAACAGACCAACCAAATAAATCAGTTTCAGTTTCTCCGTCTAAATCATAACCAACTTGAACCCAATCACTAGCATATAGCCCCGATACATATTGATATACGCGAACATGACCTATACTACTAATATTAGCAGGACCATTATTATATGGCGCACCAACTGCAAGTATAGTACCATCACTACTTAATGAAACACTAATACCACTATGATTACCTGCAGCTTCTCCATCTATGTCAGAACCCAATTGTTTCCATTCTGGATTTCTATTTTCGTCATAATCATATACACGAACATGCCCAGACTCATTACCATTACCACTATTACGCTCTGCCCCAATTGCAACTATCTTGCCGTCACTACTTAATGAAACACTATACCCACTATGATCACCTGCAGCTTCTCCATCAATGTCAGCACCCAGTTGATCCCAATTAATTCCATTCCATTCATATACACGAACATGACCAGTATTATCATTTTCGTTACCAGTATTAACATCATTATATGTTGCCCCAATTGCAAGTATAGTTCCATCAGCACTTAATGAAACAGACCAACCAAACTTATTATTATTAGCTTCTCCATCTATATCATTACCCATTTGATTCCATGCACTGTCATTCCATTTGTATACGCGAACATGACCTTTATTACCAGAATTATATAATGCACCAGCTGCAAATATAGTTCCATCAGCACTTAACGAAACACTAATACCAAATAGAATACCTTCATGTTTTCCATCTATATCATTACCCATTTGATTCCATACACTTCCATTATATTTAAATACGCGAACATGACCAGTATTAAGACCACCGTCATTATTGTAAGGTGCGCCAATTGCAAGTATAGTTCCGTCATCACTTAATGAAGTAGAATAACCAGAATTACTTTCTTTATCTTCACCATCAATTGTTCCAATATGATTCCAACTACTATTATTCCATTTGTATATACGAACACGACCCCTTAAATAATTAGACTGATCGTAATAATTATACCAATGTGAACTAATTGCAATTATAGTACCATCAGCATTAGATGACACAGTATAGCCACAATGATCTAAAGTATTTTCTCCATCAATATGTCCTATTTTAACAATATGACTAATAAGCGATATTGGATCGTGAACCTCTATATTCATTAAAACATTATCAACTAATGGATTAATTAAATTATTTTGATTTTTATATTTTCCTAAACTATTTGCCCAGTTAATAGAATTAAAAAAAACATTATTATAACTAGGTGAAAAAAATAATTCCCGTGCATATTTATTTAATGGGTGTTCAGTTAATTCATCATTACCTGTTAAATTATGGTAGTTGATTAATACATTACTAGCATCATTATGATTGGTATTTGTGTAATAAAATCTGTTAGTACTTAATGACATATTATATATATATATATAATATATATAAATAATATGTACAAAATTTTGTAATTTTTATTATATAAACAATTTATTTAAACAATTTCATATGTGCGTACATGTCCAGCATTATTTCCAGTTATTGGATCAGCTAATCGTGAACCAATAGATAATATGTTACCTTTACTATTTAATGATACTGAAAATCCTGTTTGATCTTCAGTTGCATCACCATATATATTTTCTCCAATTTGCTTCCAATTATTATCAATCCATTTATATACATTTGCGCTACCAGAATTAACACCATTGAAACCATTTCCACTAGAACCAATAACTAATATAGTTCCATCATTATTAAAATCTATATATTTACTAGTCTTACCAGTAGTAGTTTCCAAATCGGCACTTAAACTATCACCTATTCTTGTCCATTCATCATTTAACCATTCATATACATATACATATCCTTTGTTATTAAATGATCGTGCGCCAATTGCAAGTTTCAAACCATCACTACTTAATGAAACACATGAACCTAATTTTTCATTCCAATAATTACCATTTATTTTAGAACCCATAATATTCCATGAATTTCCATCCCATTTATATATATAAACACAACCAGAATTAGTATTATTTGCACTGTCAAAATTGACTGCTGATATTGCAACAGTATGACCATCAGAACTTAATGATACACTATGTCCACAATATTCATTAGCAGTCAAGCCATATATACTAGTTCCCATAAGTTGCCAAGCATCATCAGTAAATTCATATATATCAACAGAACCAGCATTTGACCCATTGATATTATCATCATACGGCGCACCAATAGCTAATATGTTACCACTACCATTTAATGAAACAGTCCAACCAGAATTATTATTTGCTCCAGCTCCATTTATATTGTCTCCCATTTTCACCCACATACTAGGGAAACCTCCTTGACCTTCTAGGTATTTATATACCATTGTACTACCAGAAAGAGAACCAGCACTACTACTATATGGTACGCCAATAGCAACTATATATCCATCATCGCTTAATGAAATAGAGAAACCAGAGTGTTCACCAGGTGATGCATCATCAATATCTGAACCTAACTGTTTCCATTCTGGATTTCTATTTTTAACATAATCATACACGCGAACATGACCAGCACTACTACCATTATTTCTTGAACCAATTGCCATTATATTACCTTCAGCATTTAATGAAACGCTATAACCAGATTCATCATTAGCCCCTTCACCATTTATATCAGAACCAAATTTAATTATATCAAAGTTTTCATTTTTTGATTTTGAATCAACTAATTTATGAACAGTTACATAACCTTCACGATTATTAAAATGATCACTTTCATATGGTGCGCCACCAAAAACAGTAGTTCCATCGCCACTAAATGCAAAACCTGTACCAAAAAGATGTTTATTAGGCCATTGTTCTCCTAATTCAGGTACATGTGAAAATGGGTCAGCATCTATTTGTGATAATAGTTTCCAATCATTATCATTATCACTATATTTATATACACGAATGCGCCCGCGTTTATAACCATATAATGGATCATAATACTGATATGATGCAATAGCAATAATTAATCCATCATCACTGAGACCTAATGAATAACCAAAAGATTCATTTTCTGTTTCACCATATATAGTTGAGCCCATTTGTGTGTCCCAGTTGTTATCAATATATTTATATACACTGACAGAACCAGATAGGTTTCCATTCATAGCAGTACGACGTGTACCAATTGCAATAATTGTTCCATCATGATTTAGTGAAATTGAATCGGAACCTTCACCAATGTGTCCAGATGAATAATTTATATCTGGTGTATCGTTTTTACCAAGTATATCACCGGTATGATTCCAGTAATTATTACTATATTTATATATATAAACTTTTCCAATATTTGTGTTATAAAGATTATCGGGACTTGGATTTTCAATATCAAAACCATATGCACCAATAGCCCATGTTTTACCATCACTACTTAAATTAGTAGAAATACCTAAATTATCACTATCATTTGCACCTGTAACATCACCACCAGACATCATTTCCCAATCACCATTTTTATATTCAAAAACATGTGCTCTACCTCTGTTATTACGTCCAGGTGGATTTACATCATATCCTTTAGCACCAACACTAAGCACATAACCATTATCATTCAATGAAACAGATGAACCAAAATAACCATAGTTTGCATTATTTATATATTCACTACGCATGGTTCCTCTGGGTAGATTAGAACCTATTTGAGTCCATGCATTATTATAGTAATGATATACCTTGACCATACCTGTTGAACTACCGCTACTAATATAGCCACTTGGTATACCGATAGCTAAAACAAGTCCATTACTGCTTAATGATATTGAAAACTCTCCAATTTTTTCGTTTACTGCACCATATATAGCATCGCCTAATTGACTCCATGAATTATTTATAAATTCGTATATTGTAACTGAACCAATATTACCAACATAACTGTCGGATTTATCGTAATCATTATCTGGTGCAGATACAGCCATAAATTTTCCATTTTTAGATGTAGTAATCCTTGTTCCAAATCTATCATTAACAGCTGAAGCATTACCATTGTATATAATTTTATCTATTCTAAAACTAGAATAAGAAAATTCAGTTTCAGTTTCAGTTTCAGTTTCAGTTTCAGTTGTTGTTTCTATTAATTCAAATGTTTCATTAATCCCTACAGAGCGTAAATTGTTATTATTAGGATGATTGACTTCTGGTCTTTGCCATACCAATTTATTTGTATTTGTAGAAAATGCAATACCAGCGGAAGCGTTAGTATTTTTTTCAGCAAAAACACGTACCCATTGTCCGCCATATTGTCCAACTTCTTGATATTTATATACATATAATCCACCACTTTGATTAGTAGTACTACTTGCAGTAAATGCATAACTATTGGGTGCTCCAATATATAACATAGTAGCATCACTATTAAATGTCATATTTTGATAGCCAAGATAACCATTGGACTCAGTTCCATATATTATATTACCGTGTTGCACCCAATATTTAGTATTCCATTTATATATATGTATAGCTCCAGCACCATAATGATTAGTAGATGAATACATTGCAATTGTATGACCATCTAAACTTAATTCAAAATTATAACCCATTTGTTTATTTCGTAAACCCATAAATGTACCACCCATTTGTTCCCATAATTCAGTAGTATTATTATATTGATATATCTTTGTTTCACCAGAACTATGTATATTTTGATTTGCGCTATTATTATTGGCTCCAGAAACCGCAAGTATATTACCAACAGCATTCAATTTAACTTTATGACCAAATCTAGAGTCTTGTACAGCACCAGTTATAGGTGAACCATATGGTTGCCATGCACTGCTGTCCCATTTATAAACAATTATATATCCATTATAGGAAGGAGAAGTTCCAGTTTTGTAACTATCACCTACTACTACAATAGTTCCATCTGCATTCATATCAACATCACCATAAGTGGATATTAGATTGTTAACATTATATAGTAATCCACCCATTTGAGCCCAATCATTATTTTCATATTCATATACTTTAGTACCTGATAAATTAGCACTAACTAAAACTCTATTACCATCATCACTTATAGCAAGATGCCATCCTAACCGATCTGCGTGTCTATTAACTCGTATAACTGATCCTTTTTGTACCCAACTATCATTAGTCCATTTATAAACTAAAACTTTTCCATAATCATTTTCTTGCCATATTTGGGATGATAAAGCGACTGTTAATCCATCTGGTGTTATAACCATTTCCCTACCAAGTCTTTCGTAATCTGTAGTACCTATTATATCATTGCCTATTTTTGTAATAGTAAATTTACTTTCTAATGGCGGTATTGGTTCTGTACTACCAAGTAAATTAAAAACACGAACACGCCCTTTTTGTGGATTTGTTGGTTTTTCTTCGCAAGCACTATATTGTGCACCAACAACTAATACCGAACCATTTTTACTTAAAGCAAGTGACTCTCCAAAATGATCTCCATTACTTTCACCATAAATAGTATCGCCCATTTTAACCCACTTATTAATAACTTGTACATATTGAAATATTTGCACATATCCAACATTAATATAAAACTGTGATTCCCATGTATTGTATATGCCTTTACTTTCAGGAGCTCCAATTGCTAATATATATCCATCATTACTTAATGAAATACTATTTCCAAATTTGTCTCCTTCATTTTCACCATCTATATCATTACCCATTTGTATCCAAGTATTAGCATATAATCCTTGTACATATTTATATATACGAACATGACCTCTAAATGTGTTAGTAGTATCATTACCATCGTTCATTATTGCGCCAATTGCAATTATTGTTCCATCGATATTTAAAGAAATACTGGTTCCACTATAATCATCATTTGATTCACCATCTATAATACCAATTTGTTCCCAATTATTGTTAATATATTTGTATATACGAACCTGACCTATATTATTTCCATTCTCACTATACATAACTGCACTAGCAGCTAATACATTACCATCAGCACTTAATGTAAGTTTAGCACCAAATATTTCGCCTGTTAATATTCCAACTATATTTCCCATAGATTGCCAAGTATTATTAACATATTTATATATATCAACTCTGCCTTTTCCACTATTGTTCATATATGAACCATATGCTACAATTTTTCCATCTGAACTTAATGAAACTTCTAAATGATCGGCGGCACTATCATTATATCCGCTTAATTCACCAATTTTAGCCCATGCTAGGTATTCCATATATTGATATATACGTACTACCCCATTACCATTAGATGTTACAGAAATACCAATTGCAATTATATTTCCTTCAGCATTTAATGATAATGAGTCACCAATATATTCATCATCATTTTCTCCAAATATAGTAGAACCTTTTTGTATCCAATCATTATTATCCCATTCATATATACGAACAGCACCTGCATTAGTACCACCATCATCGTTATAACGCGCACTAACAGCCATAATTAATCCATCTTCGCTGACAGATACACCGTGACCATTTCTATCACCATTATTCAAACCATCGATAGGAGAACCCATTTGTGTTAATGCAACAATATCTCTATATTGAAGACTAGATGATATTGTGAAAGGTTGACTATTTATTAAAACATTATTAACTAATGGATTAACTAAATTATTTTGATTTTTATATATTCCTAAACTATTAGCCCAGTTAATAGAATTGAAAAAAACATTATTGTAACTAGGTGAAAAAAATAATTCCCGTGCATATTTACTTAACGGATGTTGTATTAAATCAGAATTACTAGTCAAATTATTATAATTAATTAATACATTACTAGTATCATTGTGATTAGTGTTTGTATAATAAAAATGGTTAGAACTTAATGACATATTATATATATATATATATAATATATATAAATAATATATACAAAATTTTGTAATTTTTATTACATAAACAATTTATTTAAACAATTTCATATGCAAAAACACGACCAGAATTAGTTCCATTTGCATTATTATAAAGTTCTCCAACTACTAATACTGAACCATTTTTACTTAATGACAAGCCCCAACCTGCTTGATAATTACCTGCTTCACCGTCAATATCATAACCAATTTGTACCCAATCATTGTCTTCTATATATTGATATACGCGAACATGTCCTGAATTAACACCAGGAACACCATCGTTATCATGTGCGCCAATTGCAAGTATAGTACCATCAGCACTTAATGAAATTCTTCTACCACTTTGGTCACCAGCACCTTCACCTACAATAGTAGAACCCAGTTGATTCCATGAACTTCCATTATATTTATATACGCGAACATGACCAGAATTAGAACCATTATCATCATTAAATTTTGCACCACTTGCAACAATAGTTCCATCTGCACTTAATGAAACAGAAGTACCAAAATTATCTCTATCTCCTTGTTCTCCTTCTCCATATATGTCATCGCCAATTCGTTTCCATTCTGGATTTCTATTTTTAACATAATCATATACAGTAACATGACCAGAATTAGTGTTAAGATTATTAATACCATCACTATTTGCTGTGCCAACAGCGAGTTTAAATCCATCACTACTTAATGAAACAGACCAACCACATTTATCATCTGGTTCCCCATTTATATCAGAACCTATTTGATCCCATTGTGGATTTCTATTTACATCATAATCATATACTCGAACATGACCAGAATGATATGAACCATTACCAGCATTATAACGTGCGCCAATTGCAACTATAGTACCATCATCATTTAATGAAACAGACCAACCAGAATTATCATTATTAGCTTCACCATTTATGTCATCTCCTAATCTATCCCATATATTTCCGTTCCATTTATATATACGAACATGACCTCTATTATCATGCATGTAATTAGTATTACCATCATTAAGTATTGCTCCTATTGCAACTATAGTTCCATCAGCATTTAATGAAATACTTTCACTTGATTCACCACTACGATCTTGCTCTGCTTCTCCATCTAAATCCTGACCCAATTTTTGCCATTTTTTATTTAAATCAGATGTAATTATATATCCAGGACCAGATTGCGCCTTAGCACTAACACTAGTAAGAGGAGGATTTAATAACCAACTATTACGAACAACCCAAGGACCATTAGGAGATGATGCAGATACAAAATTACCGGAAAGCGGAGTATCATATTCAGCATTATGTATTAATTCAAATATCAAAGGTGATCCATCAATAGTTGCGTCAGTTTTTACATACCACAATGGCGTATCAGTATTACACCATACTGATATTAGTCCATATTGAAATCCCCAATATCCTGTAGCGTGTGCATTAATTTCAAAAGTTAATTCATTAGTATTATTTGGATCCATATGTACAATGTTAATGCCAGATTGTATTATTTTTAAGCTGTAAGTTGCCCAATAAGTATTAGTTGATGAACTAGTTGGTATAACACCAAAATATTTATGGTCATTATAATTATCAACAGCATCATTAGGATTAAAATATTTATAAACACGAACATGACCAGAATTAGTTCCATTATCATCATTAAAAGGCGCAGCAGCTGCAAATACAGTTCCATCAGCATTACATGCAACAGCATAACCAAAAGAATCTTGTTCTGCTTCACCATTAATAGGTTCGCCCATTTTAACAATAGATTTAATTGATGGTTGTTCAATTAATTTATAGGTATATGCACGTCCAGTATTAGATACATTATTTGCATCATGTGAATATGCACCTACAACTAATACTGAACCATTTTTACTTAATGATACTGAATAACCAAATTCATCAGCAATAGCTTCTCCGTATAAATCATTTCCAATTTTAATCCAATCACCAGCATATAGCCCCGATACATATTGATATACACGAACTTGTCCTATACTACTAATATTAGCAGGACCATCATTACCATTCGCTCCAATTGCAAGTATAGTTCCATCAGCACTTAATGAAACAGATTGACCAAAAAAATCATCCGAAGTATCACCATACATATCAGTACCCATTTGCTCCCAATTATTATTAATATTTTGATATACACCAACACTTCCAACATATAAATTATTATCATTTTGACCATATATTCCACCAATTGCAACTATATTTCCATTACTACTTAATGATACAGACGACCCAAACCAAGCACTGTAATTTTTCCCATTTATATCAGAACCTATTTGATCCCATTCTTTAGGACTTCTACCTTTAACATAATCATATATACGAACATGACCAGAATGGGTCTCACCATTACCAACATTACGTTCTGCCCCAATTGCAACTATAGTTCCGTCTGCACTTAATGAAATACTACCACCAAATAAATCATAATAAGCTTCTCCATCTATATCATCACCCAGTTGATCCCAATTAATTCCATTCCATTCATATACACGAACATGACCAGTATTATCATTTGTGTCACCAGTATTAACATCATTATATTTTGCACCAATTGCAAGTATAGTTCCATTTGAATTTAATGAGACAGATCCACCACCAAAATTATAAGCCGCTTCACCTTCAATATCAGAACCCAATTGGTCCCATTCTGGGCTTCTACCTTCAATATAATCATATACGCGAACATGACCAGCACCATAACCTGTACCACCACCATCATTGTAAGGTGCGCCAATTGCAAGTATAGTTCCATCATCACTTAATGAAGTAGAAAAACCAGAATTACTATTTTTATCTTCACCATCAATAGTTCCAATATGATTCCAACTAGTATTATTCCATTTATATATGCGAACACGACCCCTTAAATAATTAGACTGATCGGTATAACTATACCAATGTGAACTAATTGCAATTATAGTACCATCAGCATTAGATGACACAGCATAACCACAATGATCATGAGTACCTTGTCCATCAATAGGCGTACCCATTTTAACAACAGATGTAATTGGATTTTTAACTAATTCATATGTATAAACACGACCATTGCTATTATTATATTTAGGAGCACTAACATGTAATACAGACCCATTTTTACTTAATGATACAGAATGCCCAAACTCGTCAGATGTACTTTCTCCATCAATATCATAACCAACTTGAATCCAATCACTAGCATATACACCTTCTAAATATTGATATATACGAGCTTGACCTTTATTACCATTATGTGGTGCGCCAATTGCAAGTATTGTTCCATCTGAACTTAATGAAACACCCCTACCTAATTCATCACTAGTACTTTCACCATCAAAAGTTCCTATTATTTCCCAAATATTTCCATTATATTTAAATACACGAACAACACCTGTAGAACTATTATGACCTCGTCCACCAATTGCAATAATAGTTCCATCACTATTTAATGAAACAGACCAACCAAATTGTTCACCACTAGCTTGTGCATCTATATCAGAACCAAGTTGATCCCATTCTTTAGGAACTCTATCTTTAACATAATCATATACGCGAACATGACCTTTACCATCATGAAAATGTGCACCAATTGCAACTATTGTTCCACCATCATTTAATGATACAGACCATCCACTCCAATCACCATTACTTTCACCATAAATATCATCTCCCAGTTGATCCCAATCACTTACATTCCATTGATATATACGAACAACACCCATAAATGAAAAATTAGAATAACCTTGTCCACCTATTGCAACAATAGTTCCATCGGCACTTAATGAAACAGATTTACCAAAATCTTCACCACCTGCATTCCCGTCTATATCAGAACCAAGTTGTTCCCATTCTTTGGGAACTCTATCTTTAACATAATCATATACGCGAACATGACCTGATCTATTACCTTTATCACTATTACCATACGCTCCAATTGCAACTATTTTTCCATCATTACTTAATGAAACAGACCAGCCACTATAATTACCACCAGATTCTGCTTCTATATCATCTCCTAATTGTTCCCATTCTTTAGGGACTCTACCTTTAACATAATCATATACACGAACACTACCAGCATGACCATTATTATAATGTGCGCCAATAGCAACAATAGTTCCATCACCATTACATGAAACAGATTGTCCACCACCGCCACTTTGACCTTCTCCATCAATAGGCGTACCCATTTGAAGAATATGACTAATTATTAATTGGTCAGATAATACAACATTATCGTTTAACAAACCAATATTCATTAAAACATTATTAACAAATGGATTAATTAAATTTAATTGTGTTTTATAATCACCTAAATTATTAGCCCAATTAATAGCATCAAAAAATTCTTTGTTATAATTAGGTGAAAAAAATATTCCGCGCGCATATTTACTTAATGGATGTTCATTTAATTCAGCATTACCAGTTAAATTATGAAAGTTAATTAATGTATTACTAGCATCATTGTGATTAGTGTTTGTATAAAACAATCTATTAGCACTCAATGACATATAATATATATATATATATATTATATACAAAATTTTATAGTTTTATTTTTTTATCTATATCTATATCTATATCTATATCTATATCTATATCTATATCTAT
>CEVE01082411.1_pt1 | contig 14481 bp, 15 predicted proteins | sample 356431 | NCBI WGS metagenome assembly CEVE01 (sample SAMEA2622764, study PRJEB7988) | marine metagenome | isolation source: saline water (ENVO:00002010), including
AATTCCTACATCACGAACCAGACACAGCCGAAGCAGTCTGGTCATCATTATGTAATTCTTTTAAGAAACTTTCGCATTGTTGTTTTGCACCATGTAGTGCATTTAAGTTTGCGATTGCTTCCTGTTTCTTAGCATCTAACTCTTGTATAGTGTTTGTCATTACTTTGATATCACTCTCAAGAGCTGCAATTCTTTTATTAATAGTCTTTTCATTTACCATAATATAATCTCACTTTTATTTTTATTTATACGACTTATTAGGATACAGTAAATGATGCATCTGAATCAAGAGTCAATGTCAAGTCTGCAGCCATAGTTCCTTCTAATCTTAATAATCCGTTTGTGTCTGTTGCAGAAGCAGTTGAGTTTAGTTGCATTGGATTACCTTCTTCATCTAATACTCTATCACCAGCAACTTTACTGATTGTTCCACTATTCAAACTTATTGCGTCATCTGAATTAACACCAAGTGTATTATTTGTTACATTACTTGTTCTTGTATCTGTGCCTGCTGGTAATGCAAATGCAATGATACCATTTGAAAAATCACAATATGATGAGTTCATACTCATAATTGTTCCAAAAGTAGAACCTAACGCAGTTGCTTGTTTCAACTGTAACTGTGGTGTTCCTGTAACATCAATCTGTTCGTTATATCTAACATATACAACGACATCACCCATAGATGATGATGCGACACCTGTAAAGGTATCTCCATCTGGAAAGAACTTTGTCTTGTCTGATGCATTACCTATTGTCACTTGTGGTGCAGTAGGAACATCTATTGACTTTCTTAATCCTCTTATCGCAGCTATAATCTCTGGGTCTGCGTTTGTATTGTCGTTACCACTTGACTTTGAGCCAGGTTGAAAACCCCAACCACCATCAAATGCGATAACATTTTCTTTTGCGTAATCTCCAGACCCATCAGCTGCTTCAGTTAACCAACTGGGTTTTGCCTCACTTTGACTTGCGTCTAGTCCAATAACTCTGTCCCCAGAGTCAGCAACACCAGTGCTGTCTGTTCCGTTTAGAACGACATATTCATTCTCAGCCGAGGAGTCTTCCAGTACAATATTAAAACTCTTTGCTAAAGGCATCTGTTTCTCCTTATTTTCTAACTATTTATAATTATTTGAACCCTAATTTCTTAAGTTCTCTTAGAGTTTTACCTGTGTCGGTATGGTGTACACCTATACCACCTTTAGACTCAAACTCTTTTATGTTTTTTATATAATCATCAATAAGGAGATTTGGACTTCCATCTCTATTCACTGCAAAATCTTTCTTCTGTGACCTTAATACTAAATGTGTTTTACCTCTTGGTATCTTAGTATTTTTTGCCAACCACTTTAACTTACCCCTTCTGGAGTTTGCATCTTGTGTACTATACGCAGAAAGAATACGAGGGTCATACTTTGAGATAAATGAATACAATCTTTTACCTCCAGCCATCCAAGGCAGTCCTTCCCAAAATCCCTTAGTATTATTTATTTTCTTCCACCTTGTTTCTTTATCTGCTTGAACAAAAGGTTCTCCTATTGCTTTATCTGCACCTCTGATAAAATCACAAAGAACCATGTCCATATCACAATAGATTTCTGGTAAGTCACCTTCACTTACCTGTTCTCTTAGTTCGTATAGTTGTTTCATTTCTTCTTTTCATCAATCTTTGGTTCAACTTCTACTTTAGTTTGTGGTTGTCCAGTCATTGTCTTCTTTTCTTTCTTCATATCTTTATTATCACCTTTTTTTCCATTTTTGTCAAATGGATTATGACCTTCATCAACACCCCACATCTTTGCGATTGCTTCACGCATAGAGTTCTTTTTCTTATGCATTACACTTACTTGTTGTTCAAATTCCTCTGGTGATTGGCCTGGAGTTGTTTTTAAAGTATGGTCTCTTCTTTCTTTTGTACCCACTTCAAAGTTCTCCTTTGCAATCGCTTTAGATACTGCTTGTCTTCTTTTATGTAGATACTTGTCAGATGAATCTACATCACCATCATTGTCAATATCTTTGTCTTTTCTGTCTTTAAACTTCTTACCAAGTGCAACCTTGTTAACCTTGTCCATTTTCTCTTGTTCTTGTTTGACATCATAAGTTTTACCACCAACCACAAATTTTTTGTCACCATTTTCTTTTGCTTGTTGTAACGCCATTCCAAACGCATTACCCTCTGTTTTTTTTGCAGCCTCATTCCAGATTCCAATTATGGAACTTTCAAGACTACCCTTTTTACTTTTTAGATAACTCATTGTTTTCTCCTTTTTTGTAATCTAAAATTTCTCTCTCACTTATCTTCAATAGTTGTGGATTATCTAATCCCTCCATAGTGTACACCAAGTGCGTAGCCTTATCTGGTTCAGTAGTGAGTTTTGTTCTTCCAAAGTCATCATATACAAAGTTCCAAACATATTCTGTTCCATCAACTTTGGAAAAATGTTGAGCACCTCTCTTCGCATCTTTAAATTTATTTTCTAATAAATCTTTACTTGTTACATCTCTGTAAAATTTTGTACCTTCTTCTGTTTCTTTCTTTGCCATCTTTGTTGCAACAGCCATCTTTACATTCATACCTTTGTCTTTACCATATCTTTTCTCAAAGTCTTTAAGGTCAAGTTTCTTTGCAATCTCTTCTCTTCTTTTCAGTTCTCTTGGAGTGAGTTCTCTCTCTGCAAGTTCCCAACCTTGTCGCATATATTTGTCTTGGTCTTTTTTATCAACTACGATAACTTTATTCTTTTTTACAATCATAACCTCTTTATTTTTGTCTATCAACTGACGAGGTAGTTTCATTCTTTCATCTATTTGTTCCATTTTTTCCATGAACTTTACATGAGCATCAATACTTTTAGATTGTCTTTTGTGTGCTTCAGATGCCTTCTGTAATTCACCAACAATTTTCTTTAAGTCTGCTAAACCACCAGCACCCTCTGGGCCCTTTGCATTTGCTTTGGTCATCATATCCACATGAGCCTGAACTCTTTTAGATTGTGCAAGGTGCATACCAGATGCTTTAACTAATTCACTAATTAAGTTTTTAAGGTCTGGTATATCACCAGCTTCTTCTTGGATACTTGGAACTAATAGATAATCTCTTATCTTATTCATACTGTTTGATGCAACTGCAAGTTTGTTTGTCCACCAAGTAGGTAATGAGTCTTCACCACTCATAGATTTTAACTTACCCATAATCTGCATTGCGTCTTCTGTGATTGTCTTACACTGACGGATTGCACTTGATACATCTGTGTGTCCATCTTCTTTGACTGTTCCCTCTTTTAATTTTTTGTAATACTTGTTCACCATTGCATCTCTATCTTTTTGGTCTTTACTACTAATAGAACCTCTCATATTATGTCTAGCTGCAATACCTGCCATTTTCATCTTTTCAGCAGATGTACCAAACATATTTACAACTGCGACACCATTTTCTGTATGTTTATTCTTATCTTCATTATCGTCAAAATCTTTTTTAGTAAACTTTTCATCAAGTGCATCACCCATCTTAAGTTTTAGTTTTGCACCCTTCATTCTTTTCTTTTCGTCATCTTTATTCTCATCAATATTTTCGTCTAGGTTTCTATGTTGGTATGCAATCCTTGCTAAGAACTCTCCACCTCTTGTGTTTGGATACATCTTATCAAAGAATGGTCTGTCTTGTATTGATATAAGATTCATCACAGTTTCTAAAGGTGATGTGTCTAAACTGTAAATATGTTTTCTTAATCCCTTTACATCTTTTCTTTTATACAACTCTTTTGCTTTGATGAAATCTTTTCTGTCCATTGAGGCTGCATCTCTGATACGATTATCAAATCCAGCAAGTGCGTTCTTTCTATCTTCATCAATATCTTCTCTGTCCTTATCGGTGAGGGGTTGTTCACCGATTGCGAGAACAGTATCACCTATTTTCTTTTTATCCGTTGGTCTTATTGGGTAAACTTTGATAGGTTTCATAACACCAACTTTTTTTTCTGCACCTTTTTTATTGAGTTCTGCTTGTTTCTTCGCATCTCTACCTTTATACCTTGCGAGAATTTTATTGTCTTTATCTAGTAGGACATAATCAAACTGTTCATACATTGCAACTTGTTTGACTGCTTCTATCATTGATTTACTGTATCTCATCTGTTTACCCCTTCATTAAATCCGTTACAGATTTCTTTGCACTCCAGAACTTACAAGACCAGTATCTTGCCTTATACTTAGGGCCTGGATTATCGCAGTTGTGTCTCGCACGAAAACTCTTTCTTCTTGCTGGGTCATCTCGTTTGATTTCCATGTTTGGGTCACCGTATTCTACTTTGACGACATTTCCCTTATCATTTCTTACATAGACCTTAAACTTCTTTGTATCACCCCTCGTAGGATTATTTAGTTCTACAGGTCTTCCTTGATACTCAGCTTTCTCAGTTACTTCACCCCAGTGGTTTCTTAATACAAACTGATTGAACTTCTGATATCCCTCACCTTTTGCTCTTTTTAATTGTGCTGGTGTAGGTGCTCCCTTCTCTCCAGGCTTTCTCATTTTCTCACCTGAACCTTGTTTTATTCTTTGTCTTTTTTTATGAATGTTTGCCCATAGACTTTCCTCTAAACAATGTCCACACATATGTTCTACACTCTCATTCATTCTATTATCGTAAAATTTTGGTAGTGGGTCTTTTGTTATCCTATCTGCATACTCTTTCTTTGCAGGCCCATCTTCTACTGGAACTTTACCGTCTACCATATCTCTTACAAATCCCATAGTAGCTGCATTTGCATAAAGACTACCACACCTTGCAGTAACAGTTTCTTTTAATCCATCATAGATAATACTACCTGTTACATGACCTAGTGTATCTAACATATCACTATCAACTTTTATATTCATAACGGTGTACACATAATCTCTATGTGGTTTTGGAAAACTATGTGGGATACTCTCATCAACAATATAAGTTTCCATTTCTCCCTCACCAAATGAACCAAGTTTATTCCATTTTAACATTGTTTCTGTTACTTCGTCTGGTTGACCATATTCTTTAATAAGTTTTTCTGCGTATCCTTTTGCATCATCATGTTCCCAGTTTTTTAGTGAGTCCTCTGGTTTCATTTCTTCATTAATACAATCATCACAACAATCTGCATCAATCTTCTCCAACATCTTATCGTGGACTTCGTTCATCTTCCACCACCAATCTTCTCCATGATTTAGTTGATATTTTGCTCTTGTGATATTAGACTCAAACCACTCTTGCACAGTATTAATATTCATAAAACTTTCTTTTTTAGATGCTTTCTTTCTCTTCTTTGCTGCCCTCGCAATCTTTTGTAAGTCTGGGTCTGCTTTACCACCTGATAACATTGAGTTCACTCTTGCAAATGCCCACTGTTGTGGAGTAGTGCCAGGTCTGTGTCCTGTTCTCCACGCAGCCATACCTCTGTCATAACTCTTTTTTAGAGTACCGTAAGGAACACCTGTCTGTTTAGACTTCTTCACTAAACCTGCTATTTTTTCATCTAACTCCATTTCTTCCTCCCCATACATTTTTTTGAACTTCTTTGTATATTTTGATGGTTTTGTTTTTTTACCCTTATCGCCAGGAGCAGGTTCATATGCTCTTGGGTCATCATCACTCATTGCAGCTCCTTTATCAAAGTGTCTTGCACGAGCTTGTTTTGTTGACTTAGACATTCCCTTACCACCAGCACCCTTTGCAAAATACTTTGCTGGTTCTGAGCCAGGACTTCCTTTTACATCTTTATCTTGTCTAACTCTTCTAATCTTCTCTGCTTCTACCACATACTTTTTATCAAGTTTACCTTTACTTACTAACTTATTAATAAATTTTGCAATACCTCTTGTGTTCATTCCATATTTTGTCTCTAAACCAAATTGTCGAACTATATCAAATATTAATCTATTCTTTGAGTTTTTTCCTCCAGATATTGCACTACCACCTTTATCTTTTCCTTTATCAACTCCGTCCTTGTATTTTTTAATAACTTTTGATATTATTCTACTATCTAACTTACCCTTAAGTTTTCTCACTAAAGGTGATGGGTCTAACATTCCACCAGCAAATGGATTTTCATGCACATTTATTTCGTGTAACCATGCTTTGTGTACTTTGTTACTTTCATCTACAAATGATACATAGTTTGTTCCTCTATTTATTATTTTACCTTGAATACCTCTTGCAACGATAGTATCGTTTATATTCCAAACATCTCCTGTAAGATATGCATCTCTAAGTTCTTCATAGTCTGTCATTAAACCCATATCTCTTTCCTCACGAATACCCATAAACTTTCGCACATCATTAAATAACTTTTGTCCGTCTTTGAAACCTTTAGGTAATCCTAACTTGAATGATTCAAAATCACCTTGTGATGCAGATGCTCTCATCTTAGATGCAGACATTCCAGTTACACCCTCTGCATCTGGGTCTCTTTCACCAGCACTAATCACAGAAATAGTTCTGAACTTATAGTAACCATGTCTACTCTTGACATCATTGTATTTGTCAAGTAAGGTTTTGAACTCTTTTACTCTATCTGAACCAACAACCATTGCAATATCTGTATATTTTTCATTATACAATTTAACTGCGATATCGAATACATTGATTATCTTTTTATCTGCAAGTATATTTCTTGCGTGTGTAGGAAACATCTTTTTCATATATGCAACCTTCAACGCAAATGGTAATGGGTCTTTCTTTTGGTTCTGTGATTGTGATGGATAGATTACATACCTACCTGTACCAGCAATCAGTTTTACTCTGTCTAATAGTTTCTCATGTCCTGTGGTGGGTGGATTAAATCTTCCAAAGGTAAAAACAACTTGACCAGCCTGTTCCTGAAACTTTAACATCAGTTTTGTACCCTTGCTCTTGCTTGTTTAACCTTTTCTATTTCCTTTTTCTTTACTACCTTCATAAGTCTAGTGGTGAGTTTGTTTATCATACCACCATATTTTTGACCTATCTTTTGGTCTATCTTCACTCTTGCTGGTAAAGCCATTTTTTTATAACTTGGAAAATATTTATCAATAACTTTTTGTTTTGCAAGTTTAGCAGCTTTAACTTTCTGTTTTGCAACAGATGCTATCCTTCTCTTAGACCTTTCAACCTTCTTCTTAAAACCAGCGGTCTTAACAAGTTTGGCCATTCTTCTCGCAATCTTTCTGCGTTGTGCTCTACCAATAACTCTAAATTCTGTTAGTTCATCAAGTGCATCATCAAGTTCTTTGTAACCTGTATAAAGGTCTTCTGTCCTGTATAAGTCTTTTAATTTTTTCATTTGTCCCATGCCTTTAGTGCAGTGAAGTTGTTAAAGGAAAACTCCATTCTGTCCACTAATTTTACTGCGTTACCTTTTACTCTATCAATCGCAACATATCCCTCTGGATTTGTTACTTTATATCCATTACTTGTACGAATAAAGGTATCCGTCAAACCTTTAACACTATTTAGTTTTCTGACGATTTGCATCTTCGCATCTATCATTAGATTTTGAAAAAGAACAATGTTTGCAAGATTGTTTGTATGTTTTCTAAACTCTCTTACATATTCTTGTTGTTGTTTCTTGTATTTCTCTTTTGCAGCTGGTGTCTTTACTTTGTCTATTTGTTTCTTAAAATGATTCTCAACATACTTTACATAATCTATTGCGTGTTTCTTTGGATTTTTTACTTGTTCACCTTGTCTAACTTTTGTATTTGTAAAGGTTTTTAGTGACGCACCAATAAGATTACCAGTCAAACTCTCTTGAAGTTTAAGGAAGTTTCTTAACATGGGTGCATTTATTCTTTGAAATGTCTTTCCTACATTAGATAGGATAGCTGTAATCGCCTCTGTTTCTTTTGCATTAAAAGTTGCAGTACCAGAAACATCTTTGTATGTCGCATCATCTAACCATACTGAACTTGTCTTGTTTAACTTAGATACATCTGCACCAAACTTTGCTTTCATGTCTTGTAACTCTTTACCTTCATAGGTTGTATGAAATACAATACCTATCTTTGACTTGTTCATTCTTTTACCTAAATCAGAATCTACTGGAACTGCATAAACGATTGTATTAGGTTGAAATGTATAATACTTTACCCCATCTATTGTTTCTGTTTCAATATCATCTGTGTACATCAAGTCACCTTGTAATACATTTTTGATACCTAACTTTGATAACTCTGCAAGTGCAACCTTGAACTTTGCATTTAGTGTACCACTCAAATCTGCATCTATCTCTGCATTTGTTTTGTATAGTTTTGGATTGACATTAAATACTGATTTCTTTGCAACAAAGAACTTACCATCTGATGGGTCAATACCTGTAAAGATTGCAGGAGCTCCGTCCCACTTGACTGTCATTCTTACTGAAGACCTTGCACTACCAGACAACATATCTCTTAGTGAACGCAGAAAGTTGATTGCAGCTCTACCACCATCAACACCATGATTGATTATCTCATCTTCAATGTGTTCAAGGTGTAAGTTCTTACCAGCCTTACTTTCGTTTAGTATGTCTGTAAATCTGAGCATTATTTTGGTTCACCTAATACTTTAGTGCTCGCATCAATTTTATAACTCCACGAACTACCACTCCGATTAATAAATTGTATTTGTAAATATTCTGGTTTAAGTTCAGTATCAACTTTTACAGCACCAACAAGTAAATATAAATTTATAGAGTTATAATCTTTTTTTCCTAAAGAACGACCTATTTTTAAAACCATAAACGGAACATTCATAGACTCACCTAACTCATTAATTTTTTCAGCAGTCATATCTTCAAACTCATTTTTAGTGTGTTTGTAATACGCACCACCACCTGTTCCATAAACAATCCAAAGTGGAAGTAAGGTATCTCCAAACATCGCTTCTGATTTTAACTTTGCAGATAGAGCAACTAAGGGTTGTGTTACCCTCTCTGCAACATTAACTTTTGTTAACATATCAGATAACATTGCATTAAAAGTTTTATAAGACGCATAGTTAGCAACTAATTTTAAAGCTGGTAATAATTCATCTCTTGTGATGAATGCATTTAAACCTCTACTTAAAACTATATTTGCTGGATTTATAAACTGTTTCATTTCTAATTTTGGATTAGTACCACTATTATTCAATTTTATTATATTTGGTTTTTTATTATTTAATTTTTGCACATTCTCTAGAAGTAAATCATACTCTTTATTAACCAAGTCTTTTGCTATTAGTTCATTTTTTAGAACTTTCATTTCTCTCAACATTGGTGCATTTATTTTTACAGGGTCATTTTTACCCTCTGACAATGTGCTTCCTAATAAACTTGTTAATTTTGCTGATGATTTGTGCATTTTATCTTTGACAACTAATTTTGTTATTTTAATCGCACTTTTTAAGATAGAGTTTCTTATTTTTGAAAAAACACTTTTTGCAAATTTTAATACAAAATTAAATCCTTTTGATAAAATATCTGTAAAACGACCAAACACATTTGATAAAATACCCTCAGACAAATCCTCTCCAACTAATTGTGAAGGCATTGATGATTGTTTTCCGTATATCGTGTTTATTAAGGTGTTAAGTTTTCCTATCCTTGCATTGTCCATACCTTTTTTTAAAGATACTTGAATGAATTTTATATTTGTCCCTTCAACTGATATCACGCCATCTTTTGTCCAATTCATAGTTGAAGTAGATAATTTATTTAATAATTCTTTTGCAGAACCACTGACTACGAGTATCATATCAGCGGTGTTAGCTTTACTACCCTTAGTAAAATATTTTTCAGGTACATTTTTATAAAATGTATTAATACTGCTGTGTATTATGTCAACACTACCCCAATTTACATTAGGTATCTTTTTTATATCACCACCGATTATCTCTATAGCTTCACATAAAAAATTATCTGATTTTTCAGTACCAAATTTTTTTCTGTAGTTGTTTATCCATTTTGCACCATCTTTAACAAACTCACTTTCAGATGATATACTTTTAATATTTGACATTGTGGGTAGGGTATTTTTACCAGACAGTTTCGCAACTATATAAACCCAAGATTCATAAACAGCTTCTCCAACAGACCCACCACCAACTGATGCGATAACTTTTTCTGCTTCAGTTGACTGTTCTTGTAAAAATGTGTCAATTTTTACGACAGGTGTTACTTTATTTTCTTTGATTGGATTTAGTTGGCGAACATACCTATTCAGTGACATTCCAAGCTCCCATTAGTACAAAATTGTTTTATACTATTTATTCTTTTAGAAAGTCAGGAAATCCTTGTGAACCAAAAGTAGGTGTCTTGTTTTGGAACTTTGCAATACTCTCTGCAAGTTGTCTTGTTTCACACCTAGTGATTATTTTTCTAGTCTTACTCTCCATTACGGTGTAAGGTCTTTCTACATCTTGATTGTCTTGACTTACATAGTAGTTAGACTTTGAGTTTCGAAAATCTTTCAATTTGTTTGTCCTTTGTATCTTTCCCAAAAGACGGTTCTTCAAAGACTTGATTAAGTTTCTCTTGACCATTATCGACTATCTCCTCTTGTGCTTGTGATTCTACATCATACAGACGCATTTTACTTCTATCAACACCAATCACAAATCGTTTATACATGGTTGGGTCATTATATCGGTTCTTCAACTGTTTGACTTGCATCTGTCCTATTTCCTGTAGTTGTTCAGTTTGTATCAATGCAAACATAAAATCAGCTGTTGCAGGCAGTCCAAAACTTTCAGAAGTATCTTCCAGTCCTATATCACTAGATACAAAACCTGTTCTGGTTGTTTGAGTTGCAGACATAAATGGTACACCAGTTTCTACTGCGAGTCCACGAAGTTCCTCTGCAATCGATTTTATGATTGTATATGAATTGATATTTGCACCACCCTTAAATCTACTTGATGCACATATATTGAGATAGTCTATAAACACTATGTCTGGTTTAAAAGACTTTTTAATTGCTAGTTCTTTGATTAACCCTCTGAAGTGTCCACTATGTGCAGACGCAGTTGGGTATTCTTTAATTATTAGTTTACCACTTGTCTTCTTTTGAATACTTGCAAGTTTATCTTCAAACATTCTCTTGGGTAACTCTGGTAAATTTGTAATACTGATATTCATCAGATTTGCATCTATTCTTTCTGCAATCCTTTCTTCAGCCATCTCCATAGTAATGTATAAAACATTCTTACCTTGTGAAAGACAGTTAGACGCAACATGACACATGAACAAAGATTTACCTACACCTGTACCAGCAAGTGCAATGTTCAGTGTCTTTGGTGGTAATCCACCCTTTGTTATTTTGTTAAAAAATTCTAAGTCGAAAGGTATCTTCTCTTCCTTCTTGTGATAGAAATCATATCTTTCTTGTCCGTCCATAAGATAATCATGTCCAACACTATTATCGAAACCAACAGATAGTGCATCAGATAAAATATCTGGTATTGCATCTGGTGTTCTCTTTTTATCTTTACCATCAATAATATTGACACCCTCTACAATCGCATTGTAGATAGCTCTGTCTTTACAAAACTTTTCTGTTGTGTCAACTAACCAATCTAAATCTACCTCTGTAGGTTTTAGACTACTAATAAGATTGACTATTTTATCGTGGTCATCTTCTGTTAAATCTTTTCTACTTTCTATCTCTATATTCAGAGAGGTTTTAGTAGGTATCTTTTTATATTTTTCTACAAACTTAAGTATCTCTTCAAAGAGTAATCTTTCTTCTCTTACTGCGAAGTAATCTTTCTTTATGAAAGGTATAACTTTTCTTGCGTAATCTTCATTACATATTAAATTAGTTAGAGCTGTTTTCTCTATTGACTGGGATTGGTTTCTCATCTACTGCTACCTTTGTTTGTTCGTCCATAACCTCAACTAATATATCACCTATGAGATTAAAGAACTCATCATTAAATTGTTCTCTGGGTATTCCATTATTATCTACTATATCATATTGAAACTGCATAGGCAAGTTTCCATTTTCATCTTCTTCTTTCGCAAAAGAAACTTTACCATATTTGTAAACCACACCAGCAAACTTACCACCCTTGATACCTATACAAGTCTGGTCTTGCGATTTACTTTCTACATACACAAATTTTTCACGAATACTCATTTTCTTTTCACTGCGTAATCTATCGCAAATCTTTTCTTATCTGTCAATACATCTTGAGCACAATGTACTTTATTCGAATCAAATATGACGAAACTTGTAGGCTTCAGAGTGTGTAATTTATTATCGTGTATAAACCCACCACCCATTGTTTCACTATTCCAATCACTATTTAACAATCCTAAAATCTTGACTGTGTCTTTATCCCAAGTATCTGTGTGTGGGTCATCTACACCTCTACCCTTAACTGATATACCACAGAACTTTACCTCTGGTTCAAAGTATTTGTATCCACCAGCATCAAAGATTTGTAATAACAAACCCATAGCCATACCAGCAAGAGATGTATTCTGATTATCTGGAACTAAGTTTATCTTTGCAAACCTTTGTTCAAAAGGTTTACCTTCTGGATATCTAAAATTCCATTGGTCACTTCTCTGCGACAGTAACATCATAGAATCTAGATATGATTTAGAACAACAATTATTTAATGTAATGAGCATAACTACCTACAATATATTTATTTTTTTCCACACATTTTTCACCAGAATGTAAATACAACCAGTTTGGTGGAAATATTAAAAGTGAACCCTTCGAACAAGAAGACTTCACATTGTGATTAGTGAATATGGTACTACCTTCTTTGTTGTCTGTCAAGTATAAAAAGAACGCAAGAAATCTTGTGCAGTTCTGTTTTGTATTTACATCAACATGTGGTGGGAAGTTTTGACCATCAGGTAAGTATCTTTTCATTCTAAATGGTTCTAATCCAAAACTACTAGGCCATTGATTATTATCAATCTTACAATCTTTTCTATACTTCTTTACATACTTTGTAAAAACATCAGTAAGATATGTATTCTCATCTCCCCACATACCACTCTTACCTAGATTGATTTGTGTAAAGAATGGTTTATCTTCAGGCCATTGTTCGTGTGCGATATAATCGTTCTCAAACTTCAATACACACATATCACTAAATTCATCTGTTACTGCGTTATCGTAACATCTTATATAATTATCCATATTTAAATTCTTTACCTACTGATTCTTCTATCTTATCCATGATATCTTTTGTAAAGTATTTTTCTGGGTCATTCATAATAGACTTACCATATTGTTTAGAACCGTCTGGTAATTCATATCTTGTTGATACCTTTTTGAATATGTTATACTTCTCTGCAATATCTAACAATCCATAGTATTTGTCAAGTCCTTTATCATAAGTTAATCTTACATCTACCATTTTATTTTCTATAGTCAATCTTGATTTATGATTTTTACAATGCACGATATTACCGATTACCTCTGCACCGTCTTTTTCTTTTTTCTTAGATAGATAAACAATAGATGAAGCTGCATATTTCAATCCAGAACCACCACCCATTTCTTTCTGTGGAAACATAGAACCAACAACATCATAGGTGTGATTTGTTACGACCATAGGAACTTTTGCCTTACCTAGTTTTAAAGTCAACACTCTAAATGCAGCCTTCAATACTTGAGCTCTTGTCATATCTCTTGTTTCTTTACCGTCTGCTGTGTCTTCTACTTCTTTTGTTGTGGATAACATACCAAGAGAATCTAAACATAGAAACAATGGTTTTCTAATGTTTACATCATCTTGTAAATATCTATCTAATACTTTCAGTGATTGTGTTCTAAACTCTTGCACTGTTGTGACAGGAACGATAACCATTCTATCTGGGTCAATACCTCTATCAATCACCATTTGTTTTGTGATTGCACTTTCACTTTCAAAATAGATTACACCACTCTTTGGATTTGCATCTAGAAAGTTTTTTACTATACCCATTAAAAAGAATGTCTTACCTGTTGCACTCTCACCAGCAAGTGCAGTGATTTTGTTTGCTGGTAATCCACCATGTATTGAACCTGACAGTAACGCATTGAATACATACGAACCTGTGTCAATAAAATTATCTACATCACCAGCCTCTACTCCGTCTGCAACTAGACTTGCATACTCATTTCCAGTTGTCTTAATTATATCTTTCAAAAAATCGTTCATTCTAACTCCTCTTGTTCCATTGTTCTATTGCGTCATTTAACAATGGTATATAATCATCTCTCTGTTTGATAAACTCTTGTACTGTTCCATCTTGTGTGACTACAAGTATAACACATTGTTCTGCCTTCTGTCCAGTTCTTTCTTCAAACATATATGAGTATGCACAAGTTTGTATGTAATAGTTTTCATTCCACGCATCATCTCTTTCTTTACTTGATGTTTTAAAATCTATTACAGATAGTTTACCTTTATATTCTCCGATACAATCCACCTGACCAGCAATACCCATTTTATCACTATACAGATTTGTTTCTAAACACTTTATATTATTAATATGACC
>CEVE01015373.1_pt1 | contig 14440 bp, 11 predicted proteins | sample 356431 | NCBI WGS metagenome assembly CEVE01 (sample SAMEA2622764, study PRJEB7988) | marine metagenome | isolation source: saline water (ENVO:00002010), including
CAGATCTTTCACTTGTTAGTTTTGTGAATGATGGGCAACTATTTCCAATATGTCTTTTAGAAGAGATAAACATTGAGAAAAAAGATGGAACTTTATCCGCTAAAGGTTACAAAACCTGCGACTCCGACCGATATAACTGGACTCAGCAAGCTCATCATATTGCCAATAATCTTATCTCAGAGTTTAATATTGTTCGTTCTGCCTTTATGATTTCCTTCCGCTCAGATTCCAATAATAATTTAAGACTTATAGAGGTACATCTTGATATAGGAGGAGACCTAATGATAGAGGCTTTTTATCCAAAAGCTTTTAATTTTGACTTTTTGAAATTAGCAGTTGAAATGGCAGTTGGTATCAGTGAAAGTCAAATTGATCTAAAGGTTAAACCTACAGCAATTTACTATAATGAGGGAGAAGGTTTACTATCAAATAGAGGTTATAAAGTTTTTACAGCTAACACCATGGAAATGCTTGAAGAAAAAATCTCAAAGGCTAGTCTTCAAAATTAATGAATTTTTACCCATAGCTTAATTTTATGTTTTTTATATCCGAAGTTTCGTCAAACCATTCCCAAAATATCGACAGGGCGCTGGAATTTATTGAGCAATCGGCAGCAGTTGGTTGTGATGCAGTCAAATTTCAATTATTTAAAACAGAAATGTTATTCTCTAAAGAGGTTTTTGAAAGCAACCCCGAAACAATTAAGCGGAAACAATGGGAACTGCCAGTTGAATTCTTGCCAGTTCTATCCGAGCGGTGTAAAGAAAAAGAAATCCAGTTTAGTTGTACTCCATTTTATATAGATGCTGTTGATGAACTTGATGAATATGTAGATTTTTACAAAATAGCCTCTTATGAATTACTATGGGATGACTTGATTCTGGCTTGTGTAAAGACAGGAAAACCTCTTATTCTTTCCACAGGAATGGCTACTATAGACGAGATTAGACATGCTGTTGAGATAACGAAAAGTAACGGTTGCCAGAACTTAACATTACTGCATTGTACCTCTGCGTACCCAACTCCATACAAAGAAGCTAATTTGTCTGCAATTGGTACGCTAAAAAAAGAATTTAATTGCAAGGTAGGCTGGTCGGATCATACCGTAGATCCAGGTGTAATCAATCGCGCAGTTAATAGATGGGGAGCAGAGGTAGTAGAGTTTCATATGGATCTGGAGGGTGCTGGTGAAGAATTCGAGTCAGGCCATTGTTGGTTACCGAAGCATATAGGTAATGTAATTGAACAAGTAAGACATGGATTAATTGCAGATGGTGACGGTATTAAAGAGCCAGCTGCATCAGAGCTTCCCGATAGAAGTTGGAGGACCGATCCATCGGATGGTTTACGTCCGATGAAATCTATAAGAGGCACTCTAAAAAATACATGAAACCAAAAATATTATTTTTAGGCTGCAACTATAACGAAATACCTTATCTTGAAAATCTTCAAGAAAGAGGTTTTTATGTTGTTGCTACAGATGTTAACCCCGATGCACCAGGTATGAAAATGGCTAACTCTGCGGTGATATGTGGTTATAACGATTATGATGGCTTAGAGAGTGCGATTATGACAGAAGGGCCAGACGAGTTTTATTCGGTATTTACTGCCTCTGCACAGTTTGCACACCTTGGAGCTTCTTACATATCAAAAAAATTGGGAATTACTTACCCCGCCATCGATAATATTAGAGCTTGCCTTAACAAAAAATCTTTTTATCCTTTATTTCAAGAAAATGGAATAGCTATTCCAGAGACTCGCTACATAAGAAACTTTACTGATCTAAAGAGAGCATTAAGTGACTATTCAGATGAGACAGATTTTTATCTTAAATCCGATTACAGTAAAAATCCCAATCATATATACACCGGCAAATCATCAAGTCTCATTAAGCAAGATATTCAATGGACTACTGACCGTTATTTTCAAGAATATTACATTTTACAAAAAACATATGAAGGCTATGGCGTGCGTCTTAACCTATTTCCCAATGGCTATGAACTCTATGACTTTGAAACGGCGAAACCCATAAGAATAGAAGATTGCCCCGAAATCGAGGAATATAAAATTTTAGAATTATTGGGTAAATTAAGTGAGAAATTAGGTATGCAAAATTGGCTACTTAAGTTTGATGTATTACTTGGAAAAGAAGGGTATGTGGTTCTAGACATAGGAATGGATCCTCCTTCTAGAATGAAAAAAAATTGGGAAGAAAATGGACGAAACTTTGTTGATTTCTACTTAGATCTTTACATCGGGACTTGAGAAAAATTTAAATGATAACTTGTATTATTCGCGTCGATGCTTCAAGTGAAATAGGCTATGGACATCTGATGCGTTGCCTTGCCCTTGGCGAACAACTTCGGAGCTCTTTTGACATTTTATTCTTAGTTCGTCACAAAAATACTGCTACCAAAATTCGTAAACAGGAGTTCCGTGTATACGAAATTGCTTCTGATGTTGATGATGAATCGGTTATGATTTCATTGTCGTCGAAGTATCCCAATGCTGTCTGGATAATAGATATTAAAAAACAATTCTCTAAGGGTTTTTTGCCAGAACTCAAAAGACATGCCAACCTTTTACTATTAATAGAGAACCTTTCATATGATATGGAAGCCGCCGATGGAGTTCTGTTTCCAGCTGCACATTTGGATGAAAAAATTCTTGACCCTTGGTTAGATAAAAAACATAGATATCGTGTTCTTTCTGGCTGGGATTGGATTATTTTGAGAGAAGAGTTCCTGAATATTAGATCAACTTCAAAAGATTTTCCAATAGTTGTGACTACAGGTGGTAGTGATCCAGATGGGGTTCTCTTTAAGCTTTGGGATTTACTTAAAGACCAAAAAATTCAAGCAATATTTTTAGTTGGAGAATCTTTTTCTTTTACTGATTGCTTGCCTAATGAGGACCAATATTTAAAAGTTGAAGACTATAATATTCAGTACTTAGCTAAGGCACAGACAATAATATCGACCTTCGGATCTACTATCACAGAATGTCTTTACTTGAAAAAACCAGTTATTTCTGTTGCTCACTCGATGGAGAATGCTTATGGATCTTCTCTACTCAGTAGAAGAAGTCCAGCCTGTTTTGATCTGGGATATTTTAAGGATCTTGATCAAGAAAGACTCATTAAAGCAATAAATACCTATCAAGAACCAAGCGAAGAAATATTGAATTGGTTGAATAAAAGCCCGATTGACGGAAAAGGAGCTGAAAGAGTCAAACAATGGCTTATAGAAAAAACTTTCTAATGTTAAAAATTTGTATCATCCAGAGTCATAAGTCACCATTCGTTGATAATTGCCTTGAATCCCTAAAAGTCAACACGCAGATGGCATATGATCTTCAATTATTTCAAGAAGGTGAAAGCAGAGAAGCTACTCTAAATAATATTCTTTGTGAGACGAAGGGTAAGGATATATTGGTGGTAGCAGATGATGTCTTATTCACGAAAGGATGGGATCAAGCTTTATTAGCCCATTGGAAGGATAATAGGATATTAGGATTTTCCATGACTTACCCTGGAGGAGAAATAATTCAGGATAGAGGCTATAGGCTTATATCAATCGATGGCGTAGTAAGAAGTGAGGCAATCGATAGAGGTCTTAAGGTAGCATCGGTCAATCCTTTCGAATATCAGTCAAGAACTTCCATGACTGGTTGTTTTCAGGCTATACCTGCTTCTGTTTCCAAACAATTAAATCAATTTCCTCTAGAAGGAAAAAATAGATTAGGAGAGCTGCTCTATCACAGTTTGGCAATAAAAAAAGGTATTGAGGTCGGAGTAGTAGGTCACTTTCTGGAACATCATGCGAAGAGTACTAAGAGAAACCCTAATGAAAAATTGAGTAGCGAGAGTTATCTGTATGAAAAAGATCTCTGGACAAAAGTTATTCGAGATTTTAGGTTAGATGAACTTACTTCCTTATCAATAATTCGAGAGATTGAGCAAGACCTCCTTGATTGGTTTAATTTGCCAGGTTTAATCTATGGCGCAGGTACAATAACGGAATTTTTAGCTTCTCAGAAAGACATAAATCCACATCTTCTTTGCAGCGGACTACCTGAAGAGAATGGTATGAAGTTTCTTGGTAAGAGCATTTCTTACAAAGATAATATAGACTGGACGAGTGTCGAGAGAGTTTTGATAACTGTTGAAGGAAAAGAGAAGCTTATTTCTCGAGATTTAAAAAACTTATCATCAAATATCACTATTCATGCTGTAAAAATAAAGAGAACGGAAAGTGTCCACTATTATGATATTTTTGAAATCAATTAATTATGAATAACCGTTTATCGCAAGTTTCTAATCTTTTGAAAGGGCAGAAGATGTTCCAGGTAAAAGAGGCTGCAGCTAAATTAGAAAGTAATGGAAAGGATGTAATTCATATGGAGCTGGGAGATCCTGATTTCGATTCACCCTCTAAAGCTATCTCTGCTGCTAAAAATTCTCTTGAGGCTGGGGAAACTCACTATAGCAGTTCATGGGGTCTGCAGGAATTCAGAGACTCTATAAATTTGAATCATATCGAGGAGCGAGGTGTATCAATCAATATTGACCAATTAGTTGTTACTGCTGGAGCAAATTCCGGCATCTACTTCACAATAAGAGCTCTTGTGAATCCTGGTGAAGAGGTTTTGATACCCGATCCAGGTTTTGTTTCTTTTGAAGCAGCAGTTTTAGCAGCTGGAGCTAAACCAATTCGATATAGTCTAAATTTTCAGGATAATTTCCAACCAGATACTGATGAAATAGAATCATTGATTTCTAAATCTACAAGATTAATGATTATTAACTCTCCTTCTAATCCCTCGGGTACAGAGCTGAGAAAGGATATACATATACAGATCAGTAATTTATTGAACAGAAATAATATATCCCTTTTAAGTGATGATACTTACTCAAGAATGAAAAGGGGTTATGAAACAAATAAACTTTCACCACTTTCAGAAACAGATCAAAAATTAGATAACAGTATTATCTTGGGCGGTTTATCAAAAGAATTTTCAATGTCCGGATTCAGACTTGGTTATCTTGCAGGTCCGGTTGAGGTAATTAAAAAAATCAACTTATATATAGAGACTGTCAACTCTTGTGTGCCTATTTTTACTCAGAGAGCTGGAGTTGCTGCTCTTGAAAGTTGCAACAAAGAATTAACGAAAAATCGAGAAACTTTATTAGATCGAGCTGATGCATTCATTGAAATCATTAATCAATCTAAGTACATTGATTGTCATCATTCAGATATTGGTCTTTATGCCTTTCCGAAAATAAATTGTGAAAATATTTCTGCAGATGAAATTGCAAACATGTTATTGCAAGAAAAAGGAATCGCATGTGTTCCAGGGAGTGCTTTTGGAGAGTTGTCCGTTGACCATCTACGTTTTTCGATGAATCAGCCAAAAAATTTGTTAATTGATATAGCAAATAAAATAGTTTCAACTTTGAACAAAGTATGTTCTTCTTAAGTTGTTTATCTTAATAAGTACGATTTTTTTTTATAAAATTTATTTGGAGTATTTACTATCAAAATGAAAACAGGAGCAGATTATCTTGCAGACGAACTTTACGCACATGGCGTCCGAACCGTATTTGTTTTTACAGGGGGAGCTATAGCTGCAATTATAGATTCTGCTCAAAAGCGCGGAATAAAAGTAATTCCATATGATCACGAATTAGATGCTTCTTACGCTGCTGAAGGATATGTTAGAGCAAATTCAATGCCCACTGCTGTTATGGTAACTTCTGGTCCTGGTGCTACCAATACCATAAGTGGTATGGCTGGATCTTGGTTTGATTCAATCCCGGTCCTTTTCATTTCCGGACAGGTTAAGTCTTTTGAAAAAACAAACTTCGAACTCTACCTTCAACGGGGTTTTCAGGAAGTCGATTTTATAAAATCATCAGAGCAATTTACTAAATATTCTAATACGGTAGACCATTCATCTCAGATTGTACCATCTATAAGAGAGGCCTTTAGAGCTATGATGTCAGGCAGACCAGGGCCGGCTGTATTGGATATAACTATGGATGCTCAAATGGAAACTTTGGAAATAACAGAACATGAGCCTGAAAATTTACCATTATTCAATGAATCTTTAAGTAGAGGACTTCTTCTCAATAGTAATAGTGCCTCCAATCAGAAAGATTTTGAAAGTCTCTTAAATCAGATGAAAGAATCTAAGAATCCAGTTATTTTAGTAGGCGGAGGAGCGCAATGGTTACCAGAGGGCCTATTTGAAAAAATTGCTAGCATATTGAATATAAAAGTAATTTCAACCTATGCTGGCATCAACTCTATTCAACAAGAAAATTCTTTATATCATGGCATGATCGGACCATTTGGACACCCTGAAGCAAATGAAACTCTCTTGGGCGCATCCGATTTATTTATTCTAGGCGCCCGTATTCCTCATAGAGCTTTTCCAATACTATCTGAAGCAAGTAGTGAAAAGTTCAAATCAGTTCGAAAATGGGCTTTAACTGTCGACCCTGGCGAATTTATTAATCATAAAATTGGACCTTTAGAGAAAATATACTCAGGTCTACTTTATGATTTTTGTAAATACGTTGAATCAGCTATAACTAATGCCGATTCTTCTCCTCAAATTTTGCACTCTGAAGAAAATAAACTACCTGACGGAATGTTTGCGGCTGAATCCAATTCAAAAAATAAGGACCCTCAAATAGATAATATTTATACCGTAGATAACTTAATCAATTCACTCAATAACACTCTACCCGATAAATCAGATATCTTTGTTGATGTTGGCCAAAATGCTGTAGCGCTTGCTTTAGGACTCAAAAGAAATAGAGGAGAGAGATTATTTTCCTCTTGGGCAAATTCTCCAATGGGATATTCATTGCCTGCAGCGCTTGGTGCTTCACTTGAGAACAATGAAAGACCTTCGATATGTGTAATCGGAGATGGCGGAATAAGAACTGCTCTTTCATCTTTTCCAAATTTAAGGGCTATGATTGGTAAAGTTAAGGTTGTCTTATGGGACAACAAGGGCTACCAAACTATTGTAGATCACAGTTTAAAATTCCAACAGCTAGGGAACCCGGTAAACTTTGATACAGGATTGAATTATTTTCCATTGAAAGAAGTTTTGACTGCATCGGATGTAAGAGTTAAGGAGGCTTCTGGAAAATTAGAGGTTGATATGCAATCCTTTTTTAATAATGATCAACATGATGTCTTGATCGTTCCTATAGATGAGTCAATCCGGATGAGTGCCAACCCTGCCATTTAGAGAGTAATTACTACTGATGAAGAGAACTGCATTTATTACCGGTGGAACACAGGGTATCGGAAAAGCTATAGTTGAAAAACTGATCAGCCAGGACTATAAAGTATTAATCGGATTCATGAGTCAAAAAGCCAAAGCACATGACATGGCTAAAAATATTAATAGCATGAATGGAGATGCGATTGCCGTTCACGTTGACATAACAAGCAGATCTTCGATCCAAGAGGTTATGGCAAACGTTCAACATATTGATATTTTGATAAACAATGCAGGCATCTCTCAATCTAAAGACTTTCTTGATATTACAGATGAAGATTGGAATCAAATGATGAACACTAATTTGCGTGGGGCATTTATATTTTCGCAAGCAGTCATCCCCTCAATGCTTAAACAGAATTGGGGGAGGATAATAAATATTACTTCTATTGGAGGCCAATGGGGCGGTGTAAATCAAGTCCATTATGCCTCATCAAAAGCTGGTCTTTCTGGCCTTACAATGTCTCTTGCTAGACTCTATAGCGGAAAAGGAATTACATCAAATTCAGTTTCTCCAGGCATTATAGAAACCGATATGACTTCCTGGATCAAAGATCAAGATAAAAATATTTTAACTAAAGATATCCCTTTAGGAAGATTTGGCCTAGTTGAGGAAGTCGCTGAAGTTGTATCTTTTCTTGCATCCAATGCGTCTGGTTACATTACGGGACAAACAATTAATGTAAATGGTGGCATGCTGAGGACCTAGATTTTTAGATATTTTAAAAAATAAAAAATTTACCGATATAATATTTTTTAGACTTATACTCTTATGATTCAAGAAATATAAAGTATATGGGTAAAAGTTTTGTTGATTTTTAAAAAGGTATCTTGAAAAAGGTATTTTGAAAAAGTCTAGTAATGATTCTTATTTCGGAAATATCTGGGTGAAAAATTTAATCTTTGGATACAGACTCAACGATTCTTGTGAGCAGTCTTTAAATGGCAAAAAATTCTAATACTCTTAAGCGACCCCTTATAGTCTTAGGAGGAGGCATTCACCAGATACCTTACATTAAGTATTGTATAAACAATAAAATATCAACAATTGTTATAGATCAAAATGAAGATGCGATTGCTAGGGATTATGCAGATCATTTTTTGAAAATAGACACGTCAAATGTTCCCAAAGTCATAGAAGCTATTGAACAGAATACTTCAAAAGAAGGAATTGCAGGTGTATTAGTCGCTGGAGTAGAGTTAGCTGTATTAGGGGCGAGCATTTCAAAACATTTCAATACTAAATCTATTGATGTAAATACTGCAGTAAACGCTACAAATAAAATCGTCCGTGCAAAAAAATTTAAAGAATTTAGAATTCCTACCCCAAAGTTTGAGATAGTCGATAGTATCCATAATGTTAGTCTAGATTATCCTTATGTCATTAAGGAACAGGAAGGTTCCGGATCAAGAGGAGTGAGGATTATAACCTCAAAGGAGGATAATTCTGAGGCTGCTAAGGATTTTGCTGGCGATGGCATTTCAAAGTATCTAGTTGAAGAATTTGTTGATGGCCATGAAATATCAATAGAAGCATTTATCCATAAAGATAAATTTTATTATTATTGTTTTGCCGTCCGAGATATTGAAAGCTTATCTAGTGGAAAAATCATTGAGCATGGAAGTATTTCAGATCCATCATATGATGACAATAAGCGAAATGATGTTGAAAAGGTCTTTGAGAGGGCTTGTTTTGCACTTGGAATAAAAGAGGGGCCAGTTAAAGGGGATGTTCTTTATACTGATTCAGGCCCCTGTCTTTTAGAAGTTGCTTCAAGATCGGCTCCGTTAGCACCTTTAATATCTGAAAGAATTTATGGTGTCGACATGGTATCTATGCATATCAAGTGGGTGTTAGATTCAAATTTTAAATTTGAGCCTTTACCAGTTGAGTTTTCCGAATCTAAGCCAGTCTCCCATAGAATTTTATTTCATGAGCCAGGAACTATAAAAGGTATCTCAGGAATCGATGAAGCAAAAAAATCAAAAGGCGTTCTAAAAATTATAATTCTTAAAAATTTAAAATTTCCTATGGTTCTTGATTATCCAGATAACAGCAATAGAATTCTTTATGTGGCAGCAACTGGCTCTGATGCAACTAGAGCAAGAAAAAATGCGGATAACGCCCTGTCAAAAATTAATCTAATTTATAAATAAAAAACCATGTCCAGAATTGAAATTAGTTTATCTCGAATACCACATGAGCAAAAAATTAACTTCTCATTTCTTCAACCAGAGAATTTTCCGTTCATAATTAGACTCAATAGCAAACAGTTGCCATGAAGTACCATTTTATATTCTGCATGAACTTGATGTTTTCTGCTCTAAGCGAAGAAGAGAGGGTTGTGGTTTTGGATCGCTGCATGGAGCCATTGCTTAATCTAGGAGAAGATGGTTTTATTTTTGCTATTCAAATGTCAGGAGTGAGTTTGGAGCAGTTAGAAAGACTGAGACCAAAGCAACTTGATCGCCTAAAAAAGCTGATCGGACAATCTAATTGTGAGTTTATCGGCAATGGCTATTCGCAAATAATACAACCACTAATTCCATGGGAAGTAAATCTTAAAAATCAAGAGATAGGGATGAAGTGTTATGAAGAAATGCTTGGAATGAGACCAAAAATAGCAATTGTAAATGAGATGGCCTTCAGTGCAAGTAGCTCTAGAAGTTTCTGCGAGGTTGGCTATGAGGGCTTGGTAATGGAGTGGAATAATCCTTATAAAGCTCATCCCGAATGGGACTCATCTTTCAGATATTTTTCTCAAAAGGTAGATTTAGGACAGGGAGATGAAACAGATTTGGTCTGGGGAGATACTATTCTTACTCAGACATTTCAACGTTATGTACATGGTGAACTAGAGTTGGAAGAATATATGAACGGCTTATCTAAATATAATCATAAGGAAGGTGCCTTATGCCTATATTCAAGTGATGCAGAAGTTTTTGATTACAGACCACGTCGATATGGAAACGAAGGTAATAGAGAAGGTGAATGGTTGAGGATCAGAAAACTAATTGAATCAATTCAATCAGAAACAAGCGGTCTAACATTGCCATCCAAAATCGTCCAAGACTTTAAAAAAAATAAACCAAATCTTTTGAAATTGGAAAGTTATTGGCAACCAATTACAGTCAAAAAGCAGGATAAATACAATATTAATAGATGGGCCCTTACTGGCAGAGATGATTTTTCTTTGAATACAAAATGTCATCGTTTAGCAAGAGCATTTAAAAGTGGAAAACCAACTCTTCAGGATTGGAAAACCCTTTGTTTTTTATGGTCTAGCGACCTAAGAACTCATATTGAAGAAAACAGATGGATAGATGCGCAAGGTAAAATGGAAGAATTAGAATCTAAGTGGCTAAATAAAAGCACAAAGAGTTCGAAGAATTCAAATTTGATTAGCGAGAAAAGATTATCAAACACCAATAAAGAGCGTTTCATTGAACTCAAAACCCCAAATCAGGCTTTAAAACTTGATTTGAAAAAAGGACTAAGCTTAAGGGAATGGTCGGTTAATGAGAACTCATTACTAGGCACAATACCTCACGGTTATTTTGAAGATATAAGTCTTGCTGCTGATTATTTTTCTTGCCATTCAGTTATAGAGCCCCAAGGCGAGCATAAAATTACTGACTTAGTTGATGTCGAGGCTTGGGTGGATGACGAAAAAGATGATTTTATCTATGCTGGCATGCAATTCGATAATAATGGTTATTCGTTTGGAAAGAAGTACTCGATTCACAGAAAAAGAAAAGAGTTTTCAGTAGAGCAAATTATTGAAATTTCTAATCGAAATAAGTCACTTAATCGTAGTTGCCACTTCACAATTTTACCTGGCATTTGGGAGGAAAGTAGTTTTTATTACGAAACAGCCTTGGGAGGAAATAGATTAGAACATTTTAATTTTGGTAATAAGACTATTGATCATACGCAAAATCTAAACCAGCTTGTATCAGCCAAGCATGGATTAGGAGTCACTAATGGTGAAATTCGTATTGGAGATTCAAAGAATTTTTTAACCTTCACCCACGATCCATGCGAAGCAGCTTTAGTACCCCATCTACAATACTTACCTAAGAAAAATGGTCTTTATCTTTTACGATTAATATATTCTGCTCAGGAGCTTGATGAGACCTTTAAAGTCTCTAGTGCTCCTCAGATCATTAAACATAAGATTACTGTCAACGCGGAGAACGATTGAATTACAAAATAAACAGGCAACTTGAATTAATTGCGAATTTAAAAATATTCAAGCTTTAATCGATGCTATCTTCTTTGAAGATCAAAATATATGAATAAAATCTTATCATTCGATTCAACGTTTATGGTAAACCCTATTAGAAAGGTTTATATGTTGATCGTAAAAAAACTATTAAACAACAAAGAATCTATTCATGATCAATTAGTTTTGTATAGGTTAGATCAAGAAAATATATTGATACGTGATCCAAGGAATATTAGCGGAATGGCTACTGGGTTACACCAACAACATATTGATGCAATGAGCATCAAGTTTTATAAATATCTAGAGAATTCTATAAATTGCAATACCTTATCAATTAAGAATCAAGACCTCTATAAATTATATACAAGACAGGTTAAGTTGAAGTTGGCAGGTATATTAAAGTGCGCCTACAGAATCAGAAACTTAACCTTAGATCTCAAGGAGATTGAAATTGTCACAGATACTCAAACAATCTCTATTTTGAAAGAAGCTTTTCTATTTTTGGAATACAAGCCAGACAATATTGTTTGGAAATCTAATAGTCAGCTAACAGCTTGTGTCACAATAAACGCACTTGTGATGAGATTTGCTGCCATTGTAAAAATGTTGATTTCACCAAGTATTCTTCCTAAGGAATATTATCTTAAACATCTTGATTCCGATATTCCTACAGTTCTTATTTCGATGCCGAGACGAAGACCGGAAGATTTTTTTACAACATATGTCGAAGAATTAGGAGAAAAATTTAATATCGTATTATATAGTCATGGCTCTTTAAAATATGTCCCTAAGGATTATAAAATTTTAAAAGTGAAAAGATCTTCGGGTATCTTGCGAGGTGTCTTTAGTACAAAAAATTTTTGTAGGACAGCAGAAAGTTATATTACAGATATTCTTTTAATTTTTTCTGGTCATGCGAATCTAAATACCAGTATTGATGCAGTAAACTCAATCTATACGAACAAGATAGATATACTAATCAATAGACAACAAACAAATGTTGTAGACAATTTTTTAGCCCTTGAGGCAAAAAAAAGAGGTGCTTTTATCATTGGCGATATATTTGAAGAGATTTTCTATTGTGATTCTGCGATTTGCTCATCTAAATCACAACATACAGAATCACTCAATTTAGCCTTAGGACAAACAGGTAAAGTTACATACAAAGGCACCAGTTCACTAATCAAGTATCGTCTTAAAAATTTTACTCATAAACAAGAAAGATACCTACATAATTTACTGGGAATTGATCAACAATTTAAAGTGATTTTTTATGCATCGGATCCTGTCAAAGAAGAAAACCAAAGATACATCACAGAGAAATTTCTCATGGGTTACTTTTCTAGCCTTAAGGATGTGATTTTAGTAATAAAAACCCACACTCAAGACGATGGAAAGGTAACTAATTATGCATTTCTTGATTCTTTTTGCCCTTCAAATATCATCTTGATAGGAGATGAACGACAAAAAAATAAGATCGTTTCTAATCGATTTAAAATTTTTGAATCATTTGATTTCAATGCAGCAGTTAGTTCAAGTGATGGATTTCTAACGGCATCTTCCTCTTCAATACTCCAAGCTTTGTTTTTGGGCGTAAAGTCGGGTATTGTTGATAAATTTAAGAATGGCAATTATGACTTCCTCGTAAACTATAAAGCCACTATGCTTATCAATGATGAAGAGAGTTTGCAGTATTTTTTAGAAAATAAAAAATTAGAAATTTCAGATGAAGCCTTAAGCTACTGCGGATTGAATGAAGAAAGTACAAATTTTGATTTAGGAAAACATCTACTTTCTACTTTCAATGAGTTTCAAAAGATTAAAAACTAATAGAATGACCGATCTCTAATTTAGTAAGCATGAATATTTACACTGTAAAAACAAATTCCATTGCGAAATCAATCGGTTTTTTATTTGCGCTAACATATGGACTTTTCATAGTCGCCTCCCTTCAGTATTTTTATTCTGTTGATAGTGGTGATATTGGGTCTTATCTAAAATTTTTTAATGAAAATGCAACTGCAGGTTTAGAAAATCGCTCCATAGTAGGTGATGGCCTTTTTCGTGCTGGGGTTATTATATTAGGTAATTACATGGGTATTGAACCCATAAATGTATTAAGCACTCTGGCCTTTGTAATTTCAACATTGCTTTTTGCCATATATGCAGCACACATAAGATCAACTAAATACTTGATTTATTTATTGCCCGTATATTGCATGATTTTCTTTTCTCCGATTGTTTCAAACCTGTTTGCTTCAAACATAAGGTCTGGTATCGCATTTACAATACTTATGATCTCACTTGTCTATCTAAAAGGGTTTTGGAAATATCTCTTCTTTGGTTTTTCAAGCTTCCTTCATCTATCTATGGCTCCCATCATTGCTTTTTATATTTTATATCAGGTGACTAATTACACTTTTAAAAAGATAGGATTTCGTTCTTCGTTCATAGTACCTATGCTGTTACTGACGATATCTTCCCTTTTTCTAGTTGCCTTCTCGTATGTATATAAATTTAATGTAACGCTCATTTCCTCCAGTGGAGTCTATAATGTATTGATTCTATGCCTTGCGCTGTTAATGATTTTTACAAACAAGAAGGTTTTGAAAAATGTATATGGATTTATATGTGTAGGGTTAATTTTAGTTTACTTATTTGGATTTGTTATTGATATTTCCTTTGCAAGATACATAGGCTTTGCAGTGATATTGTATTTATTTTTTCTTATTGAAAAAGCAGAAATAGGTACCATTCAAGTTTTCACATTGGGTTACATACCTGTCTTTTTTCTAATCTCTTTGTATACAGTTTCTAATAATTTTTAATTCGATTAATGAATAAAAATATTGTTATCGTAGTGAGCTCTTTGAATATGGGCGGTGCGCAAAGAGTTGTCTCTATTTTAGCTA
>CEVE01053550.1_pt1 | contig 14397 bp, 16 predicted proteins | sample 356431 | NCBI WGS metagenome assembly CEVE01 (sample SAMEA2622764, study PRJEB7988) | marine metagenome | isolation source: saline water (ENVO:00002010), including
AAATTGAACCTTTTTCTCCGAGGGTTAAAATTATTTCTGTGTTTTTGAATTTACTATTTAACACCTTTAAAATATTATCAGGTTTTTTTTCTTTAGATAATGCTTCACCCTCAGTTTGATTTAGAATTAGAGTTGAAATTTTATTTAAATCATAGCTCAAAATTTTTTTATTGAATGGTGCAGGATTAAAAACTATTTTCATTTTTTTATGGTGTGCTCTTTTGATTATTTCCTTAATATTATTTATTTCATTTTGTAGAACTAATATATCTCCTGAATTAAATTTTGATAAAACCGATTCTATAAATTTTATATCAACATCGTCATTTGCTCCCCCGTGTATAATTATTGAATTTTCTCCTTTCTTATCTACTTGAATTATTGCATGCCCAGTTGGATTGTCTCCTATTAAAATATTTTCACAGTTTACATTCCATTTTTTCAACTTATCTAAAATAAATGTGTCATCTATATTAATTATTCCTGCATGGTAAATTTTCTGACCCGCTTTTGATATAGCGACACTCTGATTTAAGCCTTTACCACCAATTTTTATATTATATTTTATTGATGATATTGTTTCTCCCGGATTAACAAAATCATTTACTGAGTAAATGAAGTCTTTGTTTATAGATCCAAAATTTAGAACTTTCATGATTCTAAGCTAGACTTTTTTTGAGAGTATTTAAAAAATTGGTTCGAGACACGTGAGTTGCTAATTTGATATTTCCATTTTTGTTGAAACTTATTATATCTTTTCCTCTCTCGTCACCGTCAAGTATAATTTTAATATTGCACCTCTCATAATTAGTATCTTCATCATCTATCATAACAGCCATTGCCAGTGGATCCGCTAAGTCTATTTTATGTTCGTTATACTTTATCTTATAATATTCTAACCCTTTTTTTTGGATGTTGATAGCAAATTTTGACAAGGTTGTATTTATTTTCTCTAGGTCTTCGAAATTTTTTTTGTTAAGATAACCATAGATCTGAGTAGTATCCCAAGCAATCATTTTAATATTAATTTCTGAATTTAATACAATATCAGCTGCATCTGGATCTACCCAGAAATTAAATTCTGCGTGCTCTGTGATATTTCCTTTTCCCTCACCAATTCCACCCATTATATATAAACTTTTAATTTTTTTAATTAGTGAGGGTTTGTATTTGAAGACCTTAGCAATATTTGTTAATGGACCGATTGCAATTATTTCTATTTCATTTGGATATTTATTAATTAATGAGATGATTTGATTTATTGCATTTTCAGCTTCAGCTTTTTTAGATGGTTTATACGGGCCAGTATCTCCGAGACCATCTTTACCATGAAAAAATTTAGATGTTTCTAGTTTCCGTTTAAGAGGGTGACCTTCTCCTTTATAAACTGGAACATATTTGTCACATATTTCACATGTATAGAGTGCATTTGAGGTGGCTTGATTTAAATCGACATTTCCAGCAACTGTTGTTATCGCCATTATATTAAAACTCTCGTTTTTAAGGGCCATCATTATTGCAACTGCATCATCTGTAGCTGTATCTGTATCTATTATTATTTTTCTCAAAGACTTTACCTTAAGCTAAATAATTAAATTAATTAATTTTTGGGAGTAATCTTAATTAATCAACACAACATTCGTCGTCAACACACTGACAATATTTTTTATTGTAGATGTGTAGTCCTGCAAGTGTTAATCCTGTCAAGTAAGTTATAAATTCTGGTAAGTGAAAAAGTTCAAATTCTTCACTAATTAAAAGTGAAGCAAGAATTCCCCAGAATACAAATAAAAGAGTTTTAATAATTTGATTAGATGAATTCTGACTTGTTTTGTAAACAGCAAATAAAGAAAGTGCAAGAAACACATAATTTAGTGCTTGCCACCAACCCGGAACAACTATCATGTAACTCTGGGTTATAAATAAAAATGGTGTAGCAAAACAGTGAATAACACACAGAGTGCTAAATGTTGCACCAATATTATCGGGATGTATAGTAGAAATCTTCATTTTTTTTAGAACATCAAAATTAATTTTTTTGATTTAAAAAGTTTAGAATTAATTTATTTATTTCTTTCAATTACTATTTTAACCTTATTAATCTCTTTATCAGTTATTATCTCTAGGATATACATTCCCTCCATTAAGTTAGATACATTAATATCTAAATTATCTCCACCTCTACTTACTGATTTTGGTTTAATTGTCTTACCACTAAAATCTATAAAGTAAAGATCTCTGATATCTAGTTCGGATTTAATAATAACTTTTAGATCGTAATTAGTAGGATTGGGATATATTTTCTCTATTTGAGATCTATTTTCAATAAATAAAGGTATTTGACAACCATTAGCATCTACAGTAGCACCACTTGGAGTGTCAGGACATTGATCTAAGTCATCTGTTATCCCATCACCATCTGTATCTTTCTGTGAGTCAGAACAACCATTAGCATCTACAGTAGCATCACTTGGAGTGTCAGGACATTGATCTAAGTCATCTATTATCCCGTCGCTATCTGCATCTATTGTAAAACTCCACGGATAGAAATCAGGAACCCAACCTTCAATACCAGCTTCCCATTTTTCTGCTCCATATTCGTATGCACCTATATCAGGAGCGGAGCCGACTATTTCTTGAGGTATAGATTCAATAGATACTCCAGCGTCAATTAGGGGCGAACCTTCTAGAGGTATCAGGGTTAAACTATCAATCAAAGTATAGATTGTATTGTCAATACTCAGTTCATCATTATAATTAGTATTGACTGAATCCCATCCATTCCAATTATTTGAAGTAGTTCCCGGAATGGGGAAGTCAGCATTTCCGTCTCTGTCTTTATCCTCATAGTTACTGAGACTCCTGTGACCGCTGAGCTTATCTACAAGATTATTTTGCGTGAAAGTATTTAAATTAGAATTTTCCTCATCCAAAATGATCATTCCATTCTTATTACTTCCAATCACAGTATTATTTGAGATGTAATGATAATCGCCTTTGACCATGATACCACTTGTGTTGATTGCAACATTATTGTACATTTTTCCTCTCTGACCTGCTGCAGTTGGGTCATCTCCCGGTGCATCATATCTAAGTGCTAGCTTTGGTGTATTATACACATAGTTATGGTGTACTTCTGAATCCGCAACAAAATTTCGTGTCCCTTGAAAAACAGAACCATCTGACTGCAGAGCTCCTGTTTTTGTAACTTTATTGTATGAGAAAATACTTCTCTCTCCAGGTGTTACTGTAGCCGAGGCCTGAACATTCTCAATTGTATTTTTTGTTATTGTGTTTTTATCACCATTAATAAACATAGTTACCATGAGCCCAGGTAGCTCAGCAACTGAGTGATCAATATACTGAAAGAAATTATTCTCGATTTGGTTATTGTCTCCATAAACTCTTAAAGCATCTCCATCGGTATACTCAAATAAATTTCTTCTAATTATACTATTATTTACTTTATTAGATGAACCACTAATTCCAATAGTTGTTGCCATCGGTGTCCCAAGATCACCTACCATTCTTTTTGAAGTTGACGGAAAAGCAAAATTACAATCTTGTAAGATAAAGTTTTCAGTTGATTGAACTTTAACAGTAGATGAAAAAAATGATAAATTTTCAATTGTGATACCCTCAGAATTTTTTATATCGAAAGAATATGTTGAGACTTTTCCTCTAATATCCATACCACTGGGGTTATCTCCATCAGTCATTACCCATAATTCTCCTGTTGTAGGATTATGATACCATTCGTTTAAAGTATCTAGTAGATCGAGATCACCTTCAACATAGAAATAGTGATGTTTATTTTTGTACTGTCCATTAGGTACTACATCGTAGGTAAAATAATCAGCTCCCGCTGAGAAATCAATTTTTCGATTCCATGTCCTGAATGAACCTACATTTAGTATCGAGTGGGCGGTATCAAGGTCACCATCAAGTGCAGAGTAAAAAGATTTATTATTATCAAAAGTCATTAATCCATTAGCGCTATTACCCTCATCACCTTCTGCCCATGTGTCCCATGAGTAAATTGACTTGTCCGTAAACTGTGCATTTGGCCATCTAGCCATTACCATTTCCTTCCCGTCAGTAAAAAGTTGCCATATGGCAGTGTCTGTTGTTGTATAAAAGATATTATTTCCGGAATTAGTCCACGAATATTCTTGAAGGCTTACTGTTCCATCAATAACTGCATTGCCTGATTCGGATCCCTTGATGGTAATATTTTTTTTTCCATCTATTAAAACCTCTTCTCTGTACACTCCATCTAGAAGTATGATATTGCCATTAGTAATTTGACTAAGGGCTTTTGTGATAGTCTTTAACGGAAGATCTTGAGAACCATCATTGTCATCCTTCCCACTTGGGGATACATAAATTGTACTTTCTGATTGTGAGTATAGATTTGTAATCGAGAGAATAAAATAAAATAAAACGAAGAAATATTTCATTCAATAAAAATTTATCAAAAGTAATACTTATTTCTTTCTAGCCTGGATGAAGCTTCTCACAAAGAATACCATCGCATATACTGATGATGAGAGCATTATGATAATTCTTAGTACTGCATCTGACCTACCATCATCAAGAGCTCCACGTAATGGCATAATATTTGCGAATGAGAGTAGTGTGACTAAAACAGCTATGTGGGCAATTACTTTATTATTATTTCTTAACCCTTTATTTAAAACTAAAATTAATGCTCCTATTCCAACGGGAATTAGTGATGTTGGAGAACCTGATTCAAGGTAGCCCCAAAATCCAATTACAACTAAAATAATCCCATTAACTAGACTGGCTGTGTGTGCGTTCATTTTTTCTCTCTTTTGTCAACAATATCATTTAATTCCTTGGCTGTTAATAAAATCCAGATTATGAAGGACAATGAGACAATCCCTGCCCATATGAATATAAATTCCTCGGATAATAGTTCAGACATAGTTTAGTTTATTACTATAAATCTTTTTTCTTTTGATTAAATATCAAAATAAAAAGAAGAATAGTTGGTGCCCAAAGGCCTAAAAACACTGCTTTGAGAGGTTCGTCATTGAAAAAAAACAACTCAGAGACCACTATTGTGATTAGAACTAACACCAGAAGCACTAATTCAAAAGGCCTAAAAAGCTTTATAAACTTAAACATTTCTATATTAATTTATACTATAGATTTAAAAACTATTACAATACTTATACTCTAAAACTCTATATTTTGTTGCCCAATTTTTTTATTGAGCCAAATTTCACGGTAATTACCTGCTTTATCATACATATCTGACTGTCTTACAGGATTGAATACCCAATTTTTAACATTATTTCCTACACCTGAAATATACATCCAATTGCACCAGTTACTAGCTACATCGTAATCAATTAAATGTTTTTCAAAGTAAGATGCTCCCCAGGTCCAGTCTAAATCAAGGTCATTCACTAGATAACTTGCCACGTTTTGTCTCCCCCTATTACTCATAAATCCCGTTTTATTAAGCTCAATCATATTTGCATCAATAAAATCTTGACCTGTGTTACCATCTTTCCATTTATTGAAGAGGACTATATCGTTCTTAAAATTTTTACTGAATATGTTACCGTTAATACCATCTCTAAGAAAAATATTTTTACCTCCCTTTAGGTAAACATATCTGAAGAATTCTCTCCAAAGTATCTCAAATATTAACCAGTATGTAGATGAATTTTTAATAATCTTTTTTTCGTATCTTTTTATCTCATGATAGATTGTAACCGGAGATATGCAGCCAAGAGAGAGAAATGCTGAAAATTTAGAGGAATATTCAGTTCCAATTAATCCATTCCTCGTCTCTTTATATTTTTCAATTCTATTATCTTTCCACAGGTAACTCTCTAATCTTTTACGTGCTGATGTTTCACCCCCTATAAATGGAAAATTTGAATTTTTATTTATCTCTATTTCCTCAGATTCGTTGCTCGTTTCGTTGTCGAAATTATAATTTTTTATCTTAAATATTTTATTTGGTACCTCAACCTCATCTCTAATTTGAACAAATTTTTCTACCTTTTTTCTGAAGTGAGTAAAGACTAATGGCAGATCTTCTATCGAGTATGGTAATTGATTTGTTTCTATTAAAAATTGATCGTCATAGAGATTAAGATCAAATTTATTTGAGGCTAATCTCTTTTCCTCATCTTGTTCATACCATCCCACCTCTTTGGAACCATAAATTTTATCTGAGTTAAATTTTGATCTAACCTCTTCAAAGATTTTAATTATATCACCCTCGAATAAATAAAGCTTGAGTCCAAAACTATTTAAGTTTTCTTGGAGGTTAGAAATAGATTCATCTAAAAACTTTTTTCTGAATTTTCCCATCTCACCCATATCTAACCCATTGGGACTATAAGTTGAGTAATCTCTAATATAGATACAGATAACCTCATCATGATGCTCAATTGCGTCCTTTAATGATGGGTTGTCACTAACTCTAAGATTGTTTCTGAACCAATAAATTGCTTTTTTCATAATTAAATTTTTGATATAAATTCTTCAGCAGTAAGCTGATAGTTTTCTTTTTTTGTTTGATCCATCTTATCATAGGTGTTAATCAGCATTCTCATTCTTGGATTTTTAATAAAAAAATCTCTTTGTTTATTTAGAAATCTCCAGAACAAGGAGTCCCAAATACCGCACCACTCACCTTTCTTGTAATTACTCATTTTTAAGATATAACTGCTCCCGCTTATATAAGGTTTGGTAGACATAAGACCTCCGTCTGCAAACTGACTCATGCCATATACATTTGGTACCATAACCCAATCATAGGAATCAATGAATAACTCCATAAACCAACGATAAACTTCGTCAGGATCAAATTCACATAGAAGCATAAAGTTGCCCATTACCATTAATCTTTCGATATGGTGGCAATATCCTGTACTAATTACTTTTTTTATTGTGTCGTCAACGGGTTCAATCCCTGTAGTTCCATCGTAAAATGATCTTGGTATTTTCCTTTCAAAACCCCAAAAATTTCTTGTTCTCTCATAGCTTCCTTTTACAACATAGATCCCCCTAATAAATTCTCTCCATCCAATTACCTGTCTAATAAATCCTTCGGTTGAGTTTATTGGTATGTCATTATCTTTATGAAATTTAATTATTTCATTTATTACATATTTTGGTGTTAATAACCCACAATTAATTAGAGGAGATAATAGACTATGATTCAATATTGTTTCTTCCTTAACAATAGCATCCTCATACGGGCCGAAATCCTTGAATCTCGTTTCTAAAAAAATATTTAACCATTGTTTAGCCTCAGAAAATGAAGTGGGGTATAACCAATTAATATTGACAGATCCAATATTATTTTTAAAAAATTTTTCGGTATAAGTTTTTGCGTCTTCATGAAAAATTTCTATATCTGGAAATCTAACTTCAGGAGGTAATTTATCCTTAGGGTATTTTTTTCTATTTTCATCATCATATGTCCATCTCCCACCTTCAGGAGAATCTTTATCCATTAAAATATTATATTTTTTTCTTTCTTCTTTATAAAAACTTGTTTGAAAAAATTTAACTTTTTCTTCTCTGAAAAAACTTGTAAGATCTTCCCTTGTATTTATGAATGAGCTATTATCAAAAATATGTAGAGAAATATTATTTTCATTACAGGATTTTTTAATTCTTTTTTCAAGTAGATAGTCATTTGGATCGATGATGTAAATTTCTTTTACATCAGGCGAAAGATTTTTTATCAATTCTCTCACATCAGAGAGTTTACTTGAGCTTTCAATGTAATTAACTTTATGTAGCTCACTGGTGAGATAATCCTCATATTTTTTCATTGATGCTCTATGAAAAAATATTTTCTGTTTATGGAAACTGTATTGTTTGAAGAAAAGATTCTCTTCAATTAGATAAATAGGAATATTTTTATCAAGGATTTGACTTTCTTCATGAAGTTGATTCGGAAATATTAATGCTACTTCTTTCATCTGTTACCTCTGCAACGTTTAGAGCAATACTTTACCTCGTCCCAACAATTTCTCCATTTTTTTCTATATGAAAATGGTCTATTACAAACTACACAGATTTTATCTTCTATACTTATTTTAACCATTTCGAAGGAATTTTGTTTTTTTTAGCATAAGGATACTTTGCAATTTTTTTTGTGTTGTAATAAGTATCTAAACCTGAGATACATACAGTCTTATTTTTCTCAAAATCTATTGAGCCATCCTCAAGAAGATGACCTTCTTCTACCATCACTAACATTACCTCACCAACTAGTAGTATTGTATTATTACATTTTATTTTTATCTCCTCAACTAGCTTCATTCCAATTTTTACTTCGCTATCCTTCACAAATGGAGCTTTAAAATTTTTTAAGTAAATGCTTTTAATATCACATTTTTCAAATTCAGATTCATCTGGATTAAATTTTGCTGAAGTCATGTGTGATCTCTCGATCATATCATCTTTTATATGATTGATTGTGTAGAATTTAGATGAGATAATATTTGAGTATGTGTCTCTAGGAACTGAATTTGGTCTCGTTATAATACCAAGGAGTGGTGGTTTAGATCCAAGATGTACAAGTGAGCTGAAAATGGCTAAATTTTCTTTATCGTCTCCAGAAATTGTCCCAATTAGATTAGCTGGTTTATATCCGGTGATACTATTAATAAAATTTAATCTTGAAATTTTATCTAGATTGTCTATGTCATCTCTAGTAAAACAATTCACAGTTTTAAATTTTCAGTGTTGACATGCCGCTGTCGACATGAATAATTTGCCCAGTTATTTTATTAGATTTCGTCGATATTAAAAAATTTGCCATATTAGAAATGTCTTCTGCCTCGCAGATCTTTTTGAGAGGATGTTTGCTTGCTATATTTTCCTCAATTCTTTCGTTTCTTAAAATCTTCTGTGCCATATCTGTCCTTGTAATTGTTGGCGCAATACAATTTACTCTTACGTTCGGTGCAAGTTCAGCAGCAAGTGATTTTGTCAATCCTTCAACCCCAGATTTAGCAACTGAAACGGATGCGTGAAATGGCATACCTTGAGTAACTGCTACTGTACTAAAAAATAAGATGGATGGGTTATCTCCTTTTTTAAGATTATTCAAATAATGTTTTACTGTCTTGACTGCGCCTAAAACGTTGATATTAAAGTCACTAATAAAATCTTCTTCCCTTAACTGAAGTATGGGTTTGAGGACTATCGATCCGGGGCAGTAGATAACTGAATCTATTACGTCAATTGAGGGGAGTTCGTCCTTAGTTATGTCAACATTAAAATGAGTTAAGTTAGAGTCTGTAATTTGACATTCTGTCCTGGATAAGTTAAAACACTTGTTGCCCTGTTCAAGTTGATATTTTAGAATTTCACCACCAATTCCTCTGCTGCCTCCGATAATTAATATATTTCTCATTTTTTAAAAATTTTTTGTAATTGCAATTTTCTATATTCAAATATTTTTTTTAGTTGATATTTTACTAACCAGGCTCCAAAAAGCCTACCCAAACCTCCGAGAGGAAGTTTGAATTTCACAATATCATATGCTATGACTTCATTTTTTGACTTTTCAAAAATATGTTCATGTTCCCAGATGCTAAATGGTCCGCTTATTTGTTTATCGACAAAAGAAAATGGTTCTTCAACAAAAGTGATCTTAGTTGTCCATCCGACTCTAAAGAGTGGAAATGGAGATACTCTATATTTAATAATCTGCCCTTCATACATCTTATTGAAATCAGTTAGTATATTAAAATTCATATGTGAAGGTGTTATTTTATACAAATTCTTTGGGCTAGAAAAAAATGACCAGCTCTCTTTCATTGTTATTGGTAGCTTCTGTATGGCTCTCAACTCATAAACACCATTCTCTAAATATTTGATCATTTTAAGTAGGATAAGTGAAGGTTATTAAAATTTTTTTTATAAAAATTTTTTATAATAATGATTTCATCCTTAGTGATAAAATCAAGTCTTTTTAGATTGGTACTATAATCAGAACATAAATTTTTTAAGAATCCATATCCCTCGATCGTACCATTATCAACGGAAACAAATGGATAAGGTTTTTTGTAACTTTTATCAATAATTAAGAATTTTTTCTTTGGGAGAGTTATTGAATTTTTCATTTCAATAAATCTCTGGTTATATGATTTTAAACTTTCTTTGTCACAGCAGGTAGTACTATTCTCACTTGATGATATTGCGTAGCAGCAGTAGTTTTCTTTATTGATAGAATTAATTTTTTTACACAAGTTAAATTTGTCAGATATGTAACTAATGAAAGACTTAGCTTTTCTGGTAGAATGAAAACTAGTGATAGTATCTTTATTTTTTTTTGAAATTTTAAGACCATAATATCCACTAGAATCAGTATAAAAGTTGACATGCGCATTAGTCCTTTTCTTTCTTAATTTCCTATTTAGAATTGGCTTGTTTCTTTTAATTTCCTGAGATTCAATTAGTAGGGCAAGCATTTCACTTTTAGTTTCTAAGTATCTTATGTGGTTATACTTTGACCTTATTTTTTCAGATTTTTTAGATTTATCCCTGAGGTGTTGGTTTATCCTCTTATTTATATCTAAACTTTTACCTATATATATTGGTATATTATTATTATCTATAAAAAAATAAATTCCAGTTTTTTTTGGGATTTGTTTTATATCGTAAATTTTTTTAGATAATATTAAACTCATATTTTTAAAGAACGAAAACTAAATTTTTAAGTTAGATGGTAGCAAAGCAAGCATTATTTCTAATATTAACTCTGTGCGCGTTAGTATATATCACCTTCGGTACAGATGTCTTTGATACTTCGTTTACAGATCAGCAATATGCTGCACTCATCACGATGACAAAACTATATCTTGGATCTGCGATATATTGTTTTGTGGTCAGCGAACTCGCAAAAAATTATAGTCAGGTTGATAAGTTCTGGAGTTTAATTCCAATTGCTTATGTCTGGTATTTTGCCTACGCATCCGGATTCAACGATAGGTTAGTATTAATGGCATTTCTTGTCACTTGTTGGGGTGTAAGGCTTACTTACAATTTTGCCAGAAGAGGAGGGTTTAGTATATACTTTTGGAAGGGTGAGGAAGATTACAGGTGGGTTGAAGTTAAGAAGGCTATTCCGTTCCTATCATCGAGATTTACTTGGGGATTATTTAACCTTTTCTTTATTTGCCTATACCAGATGGGGTTAATATTTCTTTTTTCTCTGCCAATACTTGCGGCATGGCAAGGGTCTGAGCCTCTGGGTATTTTGGATTACTTAATCGGTGGGTTTATGTTTTTACTTATTGTAATACAATATATTTCTGACCAGCAGCAGTACGATTTCCAGACAGAAAAGTACAGAAGAATTGATAGCAAAGAAAAGTTAGACGGGGATTACAAACGTGGTTTTGTAACAACTGGTTTATGGTCATTTTCTCGTCATCCTAACTTTGCTTGTGAACAACTTATATGGATAACATTTTACTTTTTAAGTGCTTCAGCAAACGGGCAATTATTGAACTGGTCTGTTGTGGGGTGTATTCTTCTTGTCGTACTATTTTTTAATAGTGCTGTATTTAGTGAGGGAATCAGCTCTAGAAAATATCCTGATTATAAAAAATACCAAGATAACGTGCCCATGTTTTTAGGTCCATTCAATAGTAATTGGAAATAAATTTAGTCAGAAGTCGTACCACTCAACTTCAACACCTGCTTCTTTAAACATTTGCATACTTCTTTTCGCTGACTCATCCCATTTCTTTGATTTAGCTCCAGCATCTTTTTTTGCAAAAATTTTTATTATTCCAGCATTAATTATTCCCCTTGCACAGTCTGCACATGGGATATCACATGTCAGATAAATAGTGCATCCTTTTGTTGAAACACCAATTCTTGCTGCATTATAAATTGCGTTACGTTCCGCATGTTCAAACCAAAAATATTTTTCAGGTTTTTCTTGCCTTTCGATTTTATTGTCATCAATTCCCCTAGGAAATGAATTATATCCTGTAGATACAATTTCTTTATCTTGGCCAACAATTACTGCACCAATTTGAGTATTCTCATCTTTTGATTTTTTCTTTACCTCTTCCGCTATATTAAAAAAATATCTATTCCATTCCATTTTACAGGTACTTACTAATCAATTTTCTGGTTGCCTCAACACCTTCATGTGTTTCAAGATAATTTCCCTTACTTCCAAACATATTCATGACAGCTCCTTCATACTCAATTGTAATAAATCCTTCGTAAGCCGACTTTGAAATTATTTTCATCATCTTTTTGTAATCAGTTGATTTTTCTTCACCATTTAATTTAAATTCATGAGACTTTGCGCTTACACCTTTTGCATATGGTAAAAGTTTTTGAACTCCGATATATTTATCATATTGATTTTCACAATCACTCTCTATATCTTCTAAATTTAAATCTCCTCTCTTTATACAGAAGTTATATGAACCAAAATCAGGAAGAGTTCCTACATACCTATTATTTATATTTTCCATAAGACTTACAACCCAATCGGCATCACCAGTAATCCCTCCATGGTTTTCAACTACAATACCTATCTCTTGACTCTTACTGTATTCAATTAGTTTGGATATACTTTCAGAAGAATTATCTAAAATTTTCTTTGCGTCTGGTTCCTCAGATCTTAAATTAACTCTTATCGAATGACAACCAATTTCTGATGCCGTGTCAATCCACTTCTTATGATAATTAACTGCCTCATCTCTTTCAACTTTTATTGTTGAGGCAAGGCTTGGCCCATTCTCCATAGTTGCCAAATCAATATTATCGACAAGAATTATCAAGTTTTTAACGCCTTGGTCTTCTGTCCTATTATTAAGGTCTCTGAGAAAATTTTTATTTTTTTCTTTTCCCATGAAAGCTATAGACCAGTATTCTGCACCATTTATATTGTACTTTTCCTTAATAAGTTTTGGATAATCTAATATGTCGAGTTGATTTTTAAAAATTAGAGGAGCAAAGGAATAGATCTGAAGTGCTAACTCTAATTTATTTTTATAAAGTGTGTTACCGTATATATCACTATTGATAAATGGCATTGATGATATAGCTAGAGAATTATATAAAAATTTTCTTCTTGAATTCATTTTCATCATGAAAATGAATTTACAAAAAAATATTAAGTATAGAAAAAAGTAAATGATGTATATAGATGTAGTGGAGATAGAGATCTGGTGAGTAAGTAATTGGTGGAATTATAATAAAAAAGTTTCATAGATAATTTTTTGATGTAGTATCCTAGAATTAAGAAAATTGTCCAATCATAGGTTTGTTAAACTGTTAAATTTTATTAAATTCGTTTTCTATCTAGATGAAGAGATTTTATTCCTATTTATTACTGTTAGTTTTTATAACATTCCTTGTCGCTGATAGCGCGTCATACCATTCTCATCATGAGATTGAAGATAAAGGTATTGTAAAACATGAAAATTTTGACGATTGTGATTTATGTTTATTTAGTAGTATAAACTCTAGTTCATATTCTATTTATAATCAGAAGCCATATAGTCACTTCGTAGGCTTCATGAATTTAGATATTATAAATGAATCAGAGAATTATACTAAATTATTTGACGATCATATTTTCCAGAGGGGTCCACCAGAACCTATATCATAATTATATTACTGACCTAAATATAATTTCATATTATTCGGTCACCATTTATCACTTTACTTAACATTTAAAAATTAAAATAATGAAAAATATATTTAAACTTAATTACTTATTATTTGCAGTACTGACCTTATTTGTTTTCACGGCCTGTGAGGAAGACGAGGCTGCACCTGAAGAAGAAAATGAAGTAGAAGTATTTACTGACGTAAAACTTGTCTTCACACCAGCAGGTGGGGGTGCTTCAGTTGAAGCCACCGCACAAGATCCTGATGGTGCGGGTGTTCAAGAACTTGTTGTGAAAGATGAAATTAAATTACAATCAGGTACTACTTACACTCTCACAATGGTTATTGAAAATTGTCTTGAGTCTCCATGTGAGCTTATGAATGAGGAGATTGAGGAGGAAGCTGGAGAGCATCAGTTCTTCTTTGCATTTACTGATGGTGCATTTACTGATCCAACTGGAAATGGAAATGTAGATAACGCTTCGGATCCTATAAATTATGTTGATACTGATGCTAGTGGAAATCCTGTTGGACTAACATCTACATGGACAGCTGGAAATCCAACTACTTCAGCATTTTTTACTGTGAGATTACAGCATCAACCTGATGTAAAGACAGCTACTTCTGGTGCAAATGATGGTGACACAGATTTTGAATTACAATTTAGACTGACTATAGAGTAAACTTTAATTAGTCAAATTTTATATTACACTCTCTAGATATTTTAGAGAGTGTATTTTTTTT
>CEVE01009950.1_pt1 | contig 14327 bp, 14 predicted proteins | sample 356431 | NCBI WGS metagenome assembly CEVE01 (sample SAMEA2622764, study PRJEB7988) | marine metagenome | isolation source: saline water (ENVO:00002010), including
AGTTCTGGCAAGTGTAACAATCGCAGTTTTTATCAATTGGTGACATATCGTCCTGATATTTTGCATTTCTTATTCGTTTAATGCCCTGAGAAGTAAAAAGTTGGCCGTTTCTTGCATTTCTTGTTGGAATAACGCAATCAAACATGTCAACGCCAGATCGAACAGCATAAGCAATATCCAAGGGTTTTCCTATTCCCATAACATATCTTGGTTTATTCAATGGCAATCTTGGCGCATTTTCATCAATAATCTCCCTCATGAGCTCCTGCGGCTCTCCAACGGAAAGCCCGCCAATCGCATATCCATCAAAATTCATAGAAATAAGTTCTTGTCTGGATTTTTCTCTTAATTCTGGGTACATGCCGCCTTGAACTATTCCGAAAAGAGTTTTGTTGTCATAGTTTGATGTTCTCGATCTTTCTGCCCAGGTTAATGATAATTCCATAGACCTTTTTGTTGAGGTGATGTCTGATGGATATTTTATACACTCATCAAATATCATCATAATATCAGTATTCAACTTTGACTGAACATCTATTGAAATCTCAGGTGTCATTGTTACTTTATCTCCATTAAATGGTGATCTAAATACAGCCCCCTCCTTATTCACCATCACATCTTGACCAAGACTAAAAACTTGATATCCACCAGAATCAGTTAAGATTAAACCATCCCAATTCATATACTCATGCAGACCACCGTGTTTTTGAATTATGTCTGTACCAGGTCTGAGCATAAGATGAAATGCATTAGAAAGAATTATATCTACATTACATCTTTTCAAATCTACTGTATCAAGTGACTTAACCGAACCATATGTTCCTATAGTCATAAACGCGGGAGTATTTAGATGCTTCTTATTTATAATCAACTCAGCTGCTCGCGCGTTTCCATCTGTAGTTTTAATGTTAAATTTCATAGTTGTATAAACATGCTATCACCATAGCTATAAAATCTATAATCATTACCAATTGCTAAATTATATAGATTCAATAATTTCTCTCTACCAATAAGCGAAGAAACAAGTAAAAGTAAAGTAGATTGAGGTAAATGAAAATTAGTAATTATCCCATCAATAATTTTGAACTCATAGCCAGGCGTGATATATAAATCTGCTTCCCCACAAAAGTCGCCTTGATATGATTTCGTTGCATAATTCTCAAGTGCTCTTGTAGTAGTTGTTCCTACGGTATAAATTTTTTTGTTATTTTGTCTAGTTAATTTTATCTTCGATATGAGATTTTCTCTTATATCACATAACTCAGATCCTATTTCATGATCGTTATAATTATCTACAGTGATCGGTTTAAAAGTATTATATGTAACATGGAGAGTTAAGTAATCAATTAAGACGCCCTTATGCTTTAGTTTTAATAGTATGTCTTCTGTGAAGTGTAGGCCAGCTGTAGGTGCTGCTACAGAGCCTAGCTTCTTTGCATAAACTGTTTGGTATCTCTCTACATCATCTTTTGTGGCTTCTCTTTTTATATATTTAGGAAGAGGTACTTGCCCGTATTTTAAAAAAATTGTCATTGGATCATTATTCGATGATAGAGTGATGAAGTTTTTGTTGATTGCGACTACCTTAAAAAAGTTTTCATCATTTGCAAACAGCTTTGAATTAATAGCTATTTTTCTGGATGATTTAAATATACATATAAAGGAGTACTTATCGATACTTTTGTGAAATAAAATTTCTACAGTTCCTCCAGACTCTTTCTTTAAAAATAACCTGCCTGGAAGCACTTTGGTATCATTTAGAATTAGCAAGTCACCTTTATCCAAATATTTGTCTAAACTTAAAAAAGTTGAATGCATGACATCATCTGTTTTTTTGTTATAAACCATCAATTTAGCTTGTTCTCTCTTAGCTCGGGGTGTATCTGCAATGAGTTCTGTTGGAAGATTGTAATCAAAAAGTTTAATGTTATTTTTCATAAAATGGGATTATAGATTATGATTATTGCAAAAGTAAAAGAAATTTGTTACAAAACTGTATGGGTCTTATAAAAAATTTTCCACATGATGGCATTGTCACAATAAATAGAGTAATTCTTAAAGACGGACACACTCTGGATGAATTACAAGAAAAGGTTGCTTTAATGTGTGAAAATGTAAAAACTTATCACTCAGAAACGGGGTTTATTGGTGGAATGGTTGTTCTAAACAGCGGCCAAATATCTAATGAGGGGAGTAATGTAGGCAAAGCTTTGGAAAGTTCACTCAAAGATAGAGAGGCTTTAATTATTACTTATTGGAGATCTTATGAAGATCATGAAAATTCTCACAAAAGTGAAACCTTTCAACCATTATTTCAAAAAGTGATTGATCTTTGTGAAAATGGCAACGAAGAGATTGTCTACGATATGTTGTGGCAAGGTGAAGCTTATACTCCTGAAATGGCCAAAATGGCACAGTCTGCGAAAGAAAAAAATATTAAATAATAGGCGGGTTTTTTTTATTAGTTCGTTTATGTCTGCCGCCAATAAGTTTGTGCTTTTTAAGCTTTTCGTCCAATCTCTCAAGGGTAGTGTCCTCCAATCTAATGCTTCTTGACACTTGTATTTGCTTATTAATATAAATAGCAACAAATACGATCAAAGCTGCTGCGACAAAATATATGATATAATCCATTATTCTTTATACTAACATAAAAAAGTAAAAATATGCCACTGTGGTGGAATTGGTAGACACGAGGGACTCAAAATCCCTTTTTCGCAAGAAAGTATCGGTTCGAGTCCGATCAGTGGTATGAATGAGAAGATTATGAAAAAAAAATTAATTTGCGGCATTGGTAACGCGCTTGTCGATAGTGAATATAAAGTTACTGATACAGAAATAGCTGATCTGAGTCTTACAAAAGGATGTATGGAGCTTAATGATCAGGAGAATCACATGAGGTTATTGTCTCATCTTAATGAGACACACGGGTCCGTCAAAATGATGCCTGGCGGTTCAGTTGCTAATTCCTTATACACATTATCCCAATTTGGTGTCGATGCGTCATTTATTGGCCGCGTTTCAGATGATGTAGCAGGAAATTCATTCATTAAGTCTCTTGAAAAAGTTGGAATTAAAGCATGTATTGATCAGGTTGATGTTGGCATTACAGGAGAATGCTTAGTATTAATCACGCCCGATCACGAGAGAACAATGTATACTCATCTGGGAGTATCTTCAGATCTAAATAAAGATGACATAGACCAAAATATGATAAAGAATTCTCGATATCTTTTAATTGAAGGATACTTAGTAACTTCAGATAGTACAAAAAACGTTGCTCTCCATGCTCTTGATATCGCGATAGAGAGTGAAACGAAGAAGGTCATTACATTATCTGATCCAAATGTCATCAAATTCTTTAGAGATAATATGATGGAACTACTTCATAAAAATTTTGATATGGTTTTTTGTAATAAACAAGAAGCATTAAATATATCGATGAAAGATAATATAGAAGATGCTATAGATTTTTTAAAAAATTATTCATCTGAAATCATTATCACATCAGGTAGCGAAGGTGCCTATGTAATCTGTAATGATGAAAGGGCACATGAGATTCCAGAAAAAGTTTCTCCTGTAGATTTAACTGGTGCTGGTGATATGTTTCTAGCTTCTTACATCTTTGCAAAAATAAATCAAAAGAGTCTCTCGGATTGTGTGAGATTTGCAAATAGGTGTGCAGGAGAGGTAATTCAAGAATATGGTGCTAAACTTGATAGCGATAGTGCGTATAAAAGGCTCTACGAAAGTCTATAGTGTTCTTATAATATCCTCTAGGACGGAATTAGGATTCGGATTTCCAGTAATTGCTCTTCCAATTACAATATAATCAGAGCCCAAATCAATTGCCTCTTTTGGTTTCGCAGCTTTATGATGATCCTGCTTATCATTATTTATTCTAATACCTGGTGTTACATATATTTTCGTGGAGTCTTTTAGAGTATTTATATCATATGGAGAGCAGACAAAACCATCTACACCTGATTCCATGGCTATATGTTTAAGCCTTTGAAGCTCTTCGTGTCTAGAACAGCCGTATATTTTTAGACAATCATTGTCAGATAAACTTGTAAGTGCTGTCACACCGATTAATTTGGTAGGAGTTTCACAATGTTCTTTTGCGCGCATTGCAGCTTTGGCCATATCTACACCACCTGAGAGATGAACGTTTAGCATCCATACATTGAGAGACAATGCTGAGAGACACGCCTTATATACAGTTGTAGGAATATCATGAAATTTAAGATCTAGAAAAACATCAAAGCCTTTATTTTGAACTTTCGTTACTATTTCTGGTCCATACTTTGTGAAAAGCTCTTTTCCGATCTTGAGTCGACACAACTCAGGATTTACTATGTCAGATAGAGCTATTGCATGATCAATATGATCATAATCTAATGCTATAATAATTTTTTTTGAGTCATCCATTAATTGTTACTCTCTCGCTAATTGTACTAGGTTCAATTGATTCCCAACTATTACATGACGGGCATTGCCATGTATGACTCTTTGAGGTGTAACCACATGTGCTGCAGCTAAACGATAAATAATTATCCCTAATCAATGTTAAAAAATCGCTTTGAAATGATGAGTTGTCGTTCTTACTTAAATACAAATTATCATACATTTTTGTGAAAACATTGTTACTCAATTTTAAAACATACTCAGATGAATCCTCAGAATTATAATTAATCATGAATTCATAAAGATCGGGTGAGAATAAGCTTGTTGATGACGCTGATAATACTAAATCATATATTTTTTTATCTATACTTGAATCCTTGTTTCTACTAGATAATTTGACTATTTCTTTTGAAGATATTAGTAGAAATTTCGAATCAACTTTCACAAGTGATTTCAAATAATCAATAGCAAGGCTTGGGTTATTATCAATATTTACCTCAAATAATAGTTTATATGCTCGAGCACAGTTTTTGTTTACATCTATCGCTTTTTTTAAAACAGTTATCATCTTATTCAGCTGATTGTCATTATAATAATCCAATGATTTTTCGCAATAATATTGAGAGATAAGGATCTCACTAGTTGTATTTCTTATAAGGTCACTCTTAATACTTTTACTGAAGTCTATTGCCTTATCCCAGTCTTTCGATAGTTCATAAGTCAGAAGCAAATATTCGTTACATGAGTCTTGATATGACTTATTCGTTTTTAGATTTAAGAGTATTTTTTCTGATTTATCATACAAGCCTGCGGCAAAGAAATCCTTAGATAATTCATACAGAGACTGATTCTTGATACCTTTATCAAGATTAGGTCTAGATAGAAGATTTTGATGAATCAGTATTGCTTTATCAAACTCCCCTCTCCTTCTGTATACACCACCTAACGCGAGATGTGTCTCTATGGTTGAGCTATCAACATCAATTAAGTCAGTAAATATCTTTAATGCTTTATCATCTTCATTATTAAGTAAATAGTTAAGACCTCTGTAATACTCTGCGCTATATATATTTGCTGTAGAGCTTTCGTTTACGCTTGATTTAGTGAAAAAATAAATTGACATGATCGCAATGAAAATGACAATAATAAGAATTTCAATCATTCAGTCCCGTCTCGAAGTGGGTTTCTCCTCAGATTGTCAAGCTCTTCGCGATTGTTTTCAAGAGCAATTTTCATCTCTCTTGTTTTCCTTTTATATGAGATAACAATGCTGATCAGGTATATAGATGTAGTTAGTATTCCGGCTATAAAGGCATATAGAATAATGATTGATAGTGGTAAGTCATAAATATCTATATAGAGATCTATAGATGTAACCTGGATGTTATATGTGGAAATAACAAAAGCTATAATAATCAGAAGAACCGTAAATAAAAGAAAAAAAAGTCTACCCATAAATATATTTTAGTGCACTTTTGATAAAATCAATAGATTAAATATTATTAACTCTAGATTTAAGCTCTTTGCTAGGTTTAAAATGAACGGTATTTCTTCTCTCGAGCGCTATTCTTTCACCAGTTTTGGGGTTTCTAGCAATACGTGATTGATGAGTATGGAGACAAAAGCTACCGAATCCTCTAATTTCTATTCTTTCTCCTTGGTACAAATTTGAACCAAGAAAGTCAATTATCTTTTTGATGGAAAATTCGATATCCGAGATATTAAGATTATTTGTCTTAGATACTAGGTCAATAATATCAGATTTATTCACTATCATTTTGTAAAGTACAAATCACTTGATAATTTTTCTTATCAATAGATTTTATACTACATGAAATACTTTCTGTAACTTTAAGAGTTTCGTTTTCAAGTATATTTTTAAGGTCTTTTTGTAAAAGTTTAAGTGAAGCTGTTATATTGTGCTTGATTTTCATATACACACCAGTTTCTGAAATACTTACAACCTCTGCATTGATAGTGGCGCCAGGCTCTAGGTCATCGATAAGAGTATCAAAATTAGATTCAATATGTTGTTTTATACCAAGAGATATCCTTTCCCTATCAGAATCAATTGAAAGAACAATAGATTCTAACTGATCGCCTTTTTTGTAAGATCTAATGAAGTCCTCAGGCTTTCCAATATTCGTGACATCAGATATGTGAACTAGTCCATCAATGTCTCCTTCTAATCCGACGAAGATTCCAAAATCAGTAATAGATTTAATTTCACTTTTAATAACATCTCCTTTTTCATGATTAGAGGAAAATTCGAACCATGGATTTGGCAAGCATTGTTTATAACTCAATGAAAGTCTTCTTTTTTCTTCATCAATCTCTATAACTTTTACATTAATTTGATCGCCAAGGTTAAGAACTTTTTTAGGGCTGATATTTTTATTAGTCCAATCTAATTCTGAGGTTCTAATTAAGCCCTCAATATTGTCACCAAGATCAACGAAGACACCGTAGTCAGCAATATTTACAACCTTACTTTCATAAACTTCGTTTAATTGAATATTACCATCAACTTTTTCCCAAGGATCATCTGATAACTGCTTCATCCCAAGACTCACTCTATTTTTCTCTTCATCATACTTTAGTACAGAGACTTCGATTTCATCACCAACTTTTAAAATTTCTTGTGGATGGTTTATTCGTTTCCATGATATATCGGTTATGTGAAGTAGGCCGTCCATTCCGCCTAAATCAATGAATGCTCCATAATCAGTAAGATTTTTAACAAAACCTTTTGTTACATTACCCTCAGCATATTTTTCTTTTATTTCCTCTGAACTGGATGTTTGATCCATTAAAACTGCTTTTCTAGAAAGAACAATGTTATTTCTAACTTTATCCATTTTGATTATTTTAAAATCTAGAGTTTTACCCTCAAGATAGTCTGTTTCTTTTGTTGGTCGAATATCAACTAATGAACCTGGAAGAAATGCCTTAACATCCATAAGTTCTACTGTAAAACCACCTTTAACTTTCCCGCAGACTTTTCCGGATACAATTTCTTGATTGTTGAGATAATTCTCGAGAGTTGACCAGACTTTCTTGCGTTTAGCTTTTTCCCTAGACAGAATTGTTTCGCCATAGCCATCTTCTACTAAATCCAATGTTACATCAACAATATCCCCTATAGAGACTTCTAGTTCTCCATTTGAATTCATAAATTGATTTTTTGGGATGATTCCCTCAGATTTTAAGCCTGCATTAGTAATAACAAAGTCATTTTTTATATCTATTACTTTTGCTGGTATTATTTCACCAGGCGTCATGTTCAACTGCGAAATATTCGATGCTAATAATTTTTCAAATTCTGATAATGTTGCCATAAGCTATATTTAATTAATTCTCTGTAATAGTATACATTTTTAATATTTTATCAACAATTGCATCAGGTTTTAGTTCGGATGTATCAATTATTTCGGCATTATCGGGGACTTTCAGAGGTGAAAGTGTTCGATTCATATCACTTTCATCTCTTTTCTTTAGTGACTTGTATACACTATCATAATTCACATCATCGCCTTTCTTTCTGAGCTCCTCTAGTCTTCGCTTTGCACGTATCTCGAGAGAAGCACTGATATACAACTTTAAGTTGGCTTCTGGAAACACCTCAGTCCCCATATCTCTGCCATTTGCGATTAATCCTTGGCCTTTTACACATGACTGTTGTATTTTAAACATGCGCTGTCGAATATCAGGGATTTTTGAAACAATAGAGGCGCTTTCGCCAACTTTCTCACTATATAACAGGTGATCAATCTTTTTATTTTCATAAAAAATTTCATACTCATTATCATTATTTGATCTAATGTCTATTTTAGAAACTAGTTCTTTTACGCTTCGTCTGTCTGTGAATTTATTTTTTGACTGCAGGAAAGCATAGCCAGCTGAACGATAGAGTTTCCCACTGTCTAGGAGAGTAAAGTTGAGTTTCTTCGCAAGCAATTTGGAGATCGTTGTTTTACCAGAGCCGCTTGTTCCATCAATTGTGATAATATATGTTGAATTAGATTTCATAAACTTCCCCGCCCAGATCTTTCAAAGTAGTTATAAAGTTAGGAAAAGATGTAGCGATGTTCTTTGTATTCATAATTATCAAAGATGTTTCTGAGATTAAACCCGCAACAGCAAAAGACATAGCAATACGATGATCATCATAGCTATCAATCTTGCCTCCTATTATTTTTCCTCCTGTAATTTCAATTGAGTCTTGTGTTGAAGATACTTTGATACCGATTGCTTTTAAACCGTTCTCCATAGCCTTTATTCTATCACTTTCTTTGTATCTCAATTCCTCTATGCCGCTTATTTTAGAGACCCCAGATGCTGCTGAGCATGCAATAAATAATATTGGGAGCTCATCTATCAAAGATGGGATTATTTCTCCGCTTATGTTAATAGGTTTTAGTTTTGAATATTTAACTTTTATATCACCAACATACTCATTAGAAATCTTATGAACGTTACTAATTTCTATTTGCGCGCCCATCTGTTTTAGGACAGATAGAATGCCTGTTCTATATTTATTTATATTAACATTGGAAAACTCAACGTATGAATCTTTTAGAATTAGACCCGCGACAATAAAAAATGATGCTGATGATATATCTGAACCTATAACGATATCTTTAGCAATCAATTTTTGACCGCCTTTAAAACTTGAAGAGTTGTTGTTTCTATAAATTTTATAGTTAAGATGTTCCAGTAAATTTTCTGTATGATCACGAGTTGGGGTTTTTTCATAAAATGTTGATTCTTCTTCAATGTACAATGCTGACATCATTAAACATGATTTAACTTGTGCGCTCGCAATATCTTGATTGTAACTTATAGAACTCAAAGATTTTGATCCTATTATTTTCAATGGTGCTTTACAATCATCCGATTCAATTGATGCTCCACAAGAAACTAGAGGCTTTATCACTCTTGCCATTGGTCTTTTCTTCAGTGACTCATCACCAGTTATAGATGAGTTAAAGTCTTGAGCCGCTAAGATCCCAGATAGTAGACGGATAAGTGTTCCGGAATTACCTGCATCTATAACATCGCTTGGCTTTTTTAAACCATAAAGTCCATTTCCTCTTATAAGTACTTGATTACCATCCATAGTAATATCAGCTCCTAATTGCCTCATAGCATTTACCGTTGCAATACAGTCTGCGGAAGTCAGAAAGTTAGATACCTTTAATTGTCCCTCTGATAATGATCCTAAAATGATACTTCTGTGTGAAATAGACTTATCACCGGGTATCTGAATTTTTCCAATTAAGGGATCAGATTTATTAACTATAAGATGATTTGATGAAGTCATTTAGTCTTGATTTGTATATCCTCAAGAAAAGCATTGATCTTAATTTTATTATCAGATTGAAGTATTTTTTTCATGTTAGAAGTGCTTTTCTGTATTCTGTTCAATGAATTTAGGATATTTTTTTTATTATTCATGAATATATCAGTCCACATCTGTGGATCACTTTTACTCAACCTAACATGTTCTTTTATCCCGCCACCTAAAAGTAGCTGTAAGTTCTTATCAATTATAGATTGAGGTAATGATTGAATGAAAACATACGACATTAAATGTGCAATATGACTTGTTTGAGACATTAATATATCATGAGTTTTAGAATCAATATCATATGTTGTCGAACCCATTAATTCCCAAAAATTTTTTAATTTGATGTAATTTGCTTTGACTGATGTATTTTTGTCAATGATAAAAACAACTTTGTTCTTTAACATATTTACTTTATTGTGTCGCACGCCCGACTTTTCCGAACCAGCCATGGGGTGTGAGCTAATAAAGTTTATATAAGTATTGCTAGTTAATTTAATAATTTTCTTATGAACAGCACCTTTTGAACTACCTATATCTGTGAGAAGAGTTTTTTTATTTACTGTTGTAACTAGCTTATCAATCACAGTTGAATAAGAACTGAGTGGTGTACATAAAATGATCAAGTCTGGATGTTGCATCTTGGAAAAATCAGTTACCTCATAGTCAATAAGATTATTCTTTAGGGCATATTTAACAGTTGACTTATTCTTATCGAAAGCTGAGATTTTTTTAGAGATCTTATTATTTTTTATAGCTTTACATAATGATCCACCCATCATCCCTAAGCCTATAATTAATACATTATTTAACATTGTTATAAAAAGATTTAAGTGTTTTGAGGAATATATTCATCTCCCTCTTTGTTCCCAAAGTTACTCTTAAGTATTTTTCAAGCTTGTAATTAGCTAGTGGACGGACAACAACGCCATTCTTTAACAAATATTTGAATAGCTCAGAAGATCTAGACCCAGCTTCAAATGTAATGAAATTACAAAAAGTACCTAAATATCTTATTGATAAATCATGAAATGCTTTTGTAACCATCTCTGATACAATATTATTATTCCTTTTACTTTCTATTACAAATTTGTGATCTCTAATTGCTATCGCTGCGGCTTCTTGAGCGAATAGATTTGTATTAAATGGTTGTTTATATAATTTTAATTTTTCAATATTTTTTACAGATGATATACCGTATCCGATTCTCATTGATGCGAGTCCATAAATCTTTGAAAATGATCTAGTAACAAATAGATTTTTATATTTTTTAACTAGGGATGCTGCGCTTTTGTCTATTTTTGTATCTAGATATTCGTAATATGCCTCATCGACGACAATATTTATACTTGGTGGTATAGATCTAATAAATGCATCAATATCGGATAATTTAATAAAGGTTCCAGTTGGATTTGCTGGATTCGCTAAAAATATTAATTTTGTTTTAGGTGTGATTTTTTCTCTTATCGATATAAGATCAATACCTAGATAGTTAGGGCTAGATATTTTTAAATCAGGTTTACTAACTACAACTTTAGCATCTTGAAGCTTAGATATGATTTCATATACTAGAAATGAATGTTTAGGGATGATAACTTCACTTGATCTATCTAGAGAAAGTCTCGCTATAAACTCTAATATCTCATTGCTACCATTTCCTAGAATAATATTTTTTTGAGATAACCTGTATCCAGTTTCTTTTGCGATAAGCGATTGAAGATCTATGGGTTTACTATTTGGGTAAAGATTAATCTTGTGCTTTATCTTGTTTATATAGTTCTCAACTTTTGAGGATATAAATGGATTTTCGTTAGATGACAATTTAATGATTTTTTTGAGATTATATTTTTTTTGGACATCAGTGATATTAAATCCAGGGCTATATTTAGTTATATTTTTTGTAGCCACTAATCTATGCTCTTTGGATATGAGCCCAATACTTGAAAATACTTTGCACTCTTAGATATTTTATTCAATGATTCGGATATCTTATTTGTACTGATGTGTCCGGAGATATCTATTAAAAATAAGTATTCCCAGTTTTTCTCCCTTGTAGGAATTGATTCAATTTTTGTCATAGATATTTTATTCTTAGCTAAAATTTCTAATGATCTAGACAGTGCGCCAGCTTTATTCTCTAGGGACATAAGAAATGAAGTTTTATCATTCTTAGAACTTCCAACATGTGTATTTCCTAAAATGAGAAAGCGCGTTGTATTATTCTTAATATCGTGAATATTCCTGGCTAAAACATTTAACCCATATAGTTTTGCACATACTTCATTTGCAATACACGCTGCATTTTTATCATCCTTTACCTTTAATGCTGCTTGTGCATTACTGTCTAATGATAACCTTTGTACATTTGATAAGTTTTTCGATATCCATTCGTCACATTGCAATAATGTTTGGTTATGAGCATAAACTTTTGTAATAGACTTCATAGATTTATTTTTAGACAATAGACAATGCTTGATGGGAATATTTTGCTCTCCACAAATATTTATTTTATATCTTATCAAAAAATCAAGTGTGCTTTTAATGCTTCCTTGATTTGAGTTTTCTACGGGTACGACCCCAAAATCACTACTATTATTTTTAACATCATTGAAAACGTCGAATAGATTATCTTTACTAATCTTGGTAACACTTTTTCCAAAAAATTTATTAGTTGCAATTTCACTATAGGTACCCTCAGGTCCTAGATATGAAACATTAAGATTTGTTTCAAGTGATAAGCACGATGATATAATTTCACGATATATATTATGTATGTGCTCAGCTGATAAAGGGCCGTCATTTAACGATCTGAGACTATTAATAATCTGAGATTCTCTCTCGGGACGAAAAATATTCGTATTATTTGAGTTTTTCTTGTACTCTGCGACATCTTTAGCGATATTAGCACGCTGATTTAGAAGCTTGAGTATCTTTTGGTCTAATAGATCTATTTTTTCTCGAAACTTTTTTAACATTCTTTAATCTTCAGTTCGCTCTGATGATATCGCAGATATTTTCTCATCATCAGACATATCTTGCAAACGAACACCTTGAGTATTCCTATTGATCGTTTTCATATCTGATGCAGATATTTTAATTGTTTTGCCTTTATTGGTTATTAGTATAATAAAATCGTTATTTTCTAAATTTACAGCTCCTACAACTTTACCATTCCTATCTGAGGTTTTAATTGATATAACGCCCTGACCGCCCCTGTTTTGTATATTATATGAATCAGTTGAAACTTTATTTCCAAATCCATTTTCAGTGACAAATATTAACTGTTCGGCAGACACATTTAGTGATGAAATAATTTTTGCATTCTTACTTAACTTTATCCCTGTAACTCCTTGTGTTCCTCGTGATCTTTCTCTAATTTGAGTTTCCTCAAACATTATTGATTTTCCAGATGATGAGGAGAGTATTATTTTTTCATTCCCTGATGTATGTAGCGCATTGAATAAGTAGTCGCCATCTTTTAGCAAGATTGCTTTTAATCCACTATTTCTTACTTTTTTGAATGATGATAAAGATAATCTATTGACCATACCATCTCGAGTAGTCAGAAATAGATTACTATTTTCATCAAAACTTTTAATCGCTAATAATGCAGATATTGACTCATCATTATCAAGAGGTAATATATTATTTATTGACTTCCCTCGTGCTTGTCTACTAGTGTCAGGTATATCAAAGACTCTAATTGAAAATGCCTTTCCTTTAGTTGAAAAACATAAGATTGTATCATGGGTATGAGCACAGACCAGTATTTTAGCCTTGTCACCCTCTTTGAAATTTGCTGCGTTGACACCACGTCCACCACGCTTTTGACTTTTAAATTCTGTATTGGGCATCCGTTTAACATAATTTGCCTCTGTCAGTACAACAATTACATCCTCTTTTTTTATCATATCTTCACGATTTAATAATCCCTCATCATGAGAAATCAAGGACCTTCTGTCTTGACCATATAAAGATTTAATTTCCTGAAGCTCAGTTATCATTAAATTATTCAATTCTAGAGGATTAGAGAGAATCTTCAGGTATTCTTTTATCGAATCAATTGCATCTTTGTAGTCATTTAATATTGTATCTTGTTCCATATTAGTTAATTTATTGAGTCTCATATCCAAAATTGCTTGTGCTTGTTCTTGACTAATTTTATATTTTTTATCTATGAGACCTACAGAAGTGTCAATTGACATAAAATCAGAACACTCTTCCATTAACTTTGATAAATTCCATTTATTAGTAGTTGTTGACCATGTCTTATTGATTATTCGTGTTCTTGCCTCTTCAGCTGATTTCGATTTTTTAATGAGATCAATCATTTCATCAATATTATTTAACGCTATACTCAATCCTTCAAGGATATGAGCCTTAGAGTAGGTTTTGTTTAGCAGGAATAGTGTCCTTCTGGTAATTATCTCTCTGCGGTGTTTTATAAATTCTAATAAGGCCTGAGGAACACTGATTGTACATGGTTCCCCATCAACCAAGCAGACCATGTTAGCAGAAAAAGACGTTTGTAAATTTGTCTGTTTATATAAACTACTCAGAATTACATCTGGTT
>CEVE01026000.1_pt1 | contig 14192 bp, 8 predicted proteins | sample 356431 | NCBI WGS metagenome assembly CEVE01 (sample SAMEA2622764, study PRJEB7988) | marine metagenome | isolation source: saline water (ENVO:00002010), including
TTTTAGACTTTTGTTTCCAGAGGTGTCTTATGAAAATTAAACTGCTCTTGGTTCATCTAATTTTTTTTGGTTTTACTGCACAAATCTTTGCACAAAATTTTGTGGGTCCCCAGGACCTTGCTGACAAGCTTAAGCGATCTGTTGAACTACCCTCTCAAGGACAGCTTGAGATAGTAGCTATCAAAGAGACTCCGCTGCCCCAAATTTTTGAAGTTGAATTAAATACTGGGGAACTCCTCTACAGTGACATTTCTGGCGACTATTTGTTTGCTGGCGATCTCTATCAAACTACAAATTCTGGACTGATGAATCTATCCTCCAAGACTCGGCAACTGCGGACAGCGGAGAGGATTGGTGCGATACCGGAAGACCAGATGATTGTTTATTCACCAGAAGACGAGACCAGGGCAACACTTACAGTATTCACTGATGTCGATTGCACCTATTGTAGAGCTTTACACAAAGATGTAGAGGCTTTGGTGGCGATGGGCATAGAGGTACGTTATCTTGCCTATCCAAGGGGTGGCGAGGCCGCCGGATCCTATGAAAAAATGATCTCAGTCTGGTGTTCTCAGGATAGACATAAGTCTCTCACGCAGGCAAAAAATGGACAAAATCTCCCCGCTCGTGATTGTGAAACACCCGTTTTAGAACATTATGAGTTGGGAAACCAAATTGGTATTTCTGGTACGCCGGCTTTAATTTTTCCCGATGGCCGTTTGATTCCAGGATATATGGATGTGGACCGACTAGTAGCTATGCTTGCAATTGAGTAAATAGGCTTGCTTGGTGTTAAAAACCCGCTTAAAAGCGGGTTTTTTATTTAAATAATGCCAGCGTATGACTGAGGCCTGCTAATGTTTCAAGACTTGGATTAAGATAAACACCATTAAAATATGGTTTTTAACTTGTGCTGGACCTATCTATTGTCTGATATAGACACTGAAGAGAATTAACAAAAGATGAGACAAAATACTCATAAAGAGATAAGCGTTGGAATATGTGGTCTTGGCACCGTTGGTGGAGGGACCCTCAGTTTGCTGACGAGTGAGAGCTCTGAGGAAATTCGTAATCGTGTCGGAGCATCTATTGTTGTATCACATGTCGCGACAAGGACTTTAAAACCCCAGGTTACTGAAGGAATAGCTTGTGTAGGAACTGACCCGTTTTCGGTTGTTAGCGATCCAAGTGTAGACATTGTTATTGAGACAATGGGCGGTTACGATCCCGCTTTTGAACTGATAAAAAAGGCGTTACTTAATAAAAAACATGTGGTGACGGCGAATAAGGCCTTGATAGCAGAGAGGGGTAACGAGCTGTTTAGGTTTGCGCAAGATAATGGCGTCATCTTAGCGTTTGAAAGCAGTGTCGCTGGTGGAATTCCGATAATTAAAGCTCTAAGAGAAGGTCTTGCCGCTAATAGAATTAACTGGTTAGCTGGGATTATAAATGGCACAGGAAATTTTATTCTCACAAAAATGGCGTCTGATCAACGTCAATTCGAAGATGTACTTCAGGAAGCTCAAGCTAAAGGTTATGCTGAGACTGATCCAACATTTGATATCGAAGGTATCGATGCGGCACACAAGCTAACAATAATGAGTTCGATTGCCTTTGGAATTCCTTTGCAATTTGCTGAAACTTACACAGAAGGCATAAGCAAAATTACTCCAGAAGATATAAGTTATGCGAATGAATTAGGCTATGCCATTAAACATCTGGGGATAGCGTCTTCTTCAGATTCGGGTATAGAAATGAGGGTTCACCCAACTTTGATCTCTAAAACGCAACTACTAGCTAATGTGGACGGCGTGGAAAACGCGATAATGATTAATGGAAATTCCGTCGGGTCAACCCTTTACAGTGGACCTGGGGCTGGAGCAGAGGCAACTGCCTCAGCAGTAGTTGCTGATATTATTGATATCGCGCGTTACAAAATTTCTGGATCAAAAGTTCCCATATACCCATCGCTAGGTTATCACGTTCTACGCAGTGACATCCCAGTGAGAGGGATTGAGGAAATTGAGACTGAATACTACCTGCGCATCCCTGTGATGGATAGGGTTGGGGTTATGGCAAAAATATCAAGCATTTTGCAAGCTCATGAAATAAATATTGAGGCGGTAATACAGAAGGAGCCAGTTAGTGAAATAGTGCCAATTATCATTCTTACCCATTTGGCAAAGGAGAAGAATATGAAATTGGCGATGCAAGCAATAGAGCATTTGGAAGAGGTTGTAGGTTGTATCAACCGAATTAGGGTCGAATCGTTTTAATCTTAAAAAAAAGCTTTTGGTGTTAGTAGAAAATGAAGTATATCAGTACACGAGGCGGATGTTCACCACAGAACTTTGAGCAAGTTCTCCTTACCGGATTGGCGCCAGACGGGGGATTATTCGTTCCCGAAACATTACCAACCGTTTCTGTTGAGCAAATTAGAGCAATGGGCTCTCTTAGCTATGCGGATTTGGCGTTAGATCTCGTAACGCCATTTGTAGATGGTGAAATTCCTACGTCGGACCTAAAAAATATTATTGATCAGAGTTATGAGGCATTTGATCATCCTGAAGTTGCTCCGATTACGCAGCTATCAGAAAGAGAGTATCTTCTCGAACTTTACCATGGTCCAACGTTAGCTTTTAAAGATTTTGCGTTGCAAGTACTAGGAAGGCTCTTAGATTATGTGTTAGAGAGAAATGATCAACGAGTTGTTATTCTCGGAGCGACGTCGGGAGATACGGGCTCTGCTGCACTTGAGGGCTGCCGTCACTCAGAGCGGGTAGAGATTTATATTCTTCATCCCTACCAAAGAGTTTCGGATGTCCAGAGAAAGCAAATGACCACCGTTCCGGGAATGAATGTTTTTAATTTAGCAATCGAGGGAAATTTTGATGATTGTCAAAGGATCGTCAAGGCGGCTTTTGCTGATCAATCATTCTTGCCCAATGACAAAAGCCTCGTAGCGGTCAATTCAATTAACTGGGCTAGGATATTAATGCAAATCGTATACTATTTTTATTCAGCCTTAAAACTAGGTGCGCCAGATAAGAGAGTTTCCTTTTCGGTGCCAACCGGAAACTTCGGAGATATCTATGCGGGTTATTTAGCCAAGTGTATGGGGCTTCCCATTGATAGATTGATAGTTGCTACAAATAAAAATGATATTCTTCATCGGTTTATCAGTGCTAACGAGTATGCAAAGTCTGAACTGACCAAAACTTTCTCGCCGAGCATGGATATATTGGTCTCCTCAAATTTCGAACGATATTTATATGATTTATTTGCAAAGGATCCGAGTGCAGTATCTGAGTTCATGCAACATTCCGGAGAAAAACCTTTGAGCGTAACTTCAGAACAGTGGGCGCAGATGAATGAGTGTTTTGATAGCTCTAGCGTTGATGATAATACTACTTGTCAGGTTATCAATGAGTTGTTTAAAAAAAATTCAGTGTTAGTAGATCCCCATACTGCTGTAGGCGTGCAGTCAGGGAGGGATTGTTTTGAAAATTCTCGCTCTCCTATTGTCACGCTGGCGACGGCTCACCCATCTAAATTTAGCGAGGCTATACAAGCGGCCGGGTTAAATAAGCCAAAGTTGCCTGAGCATCTTAAGGACTTGTTTAGTCGAGAGGAGCGTTACACTATTCTTCACAATGATTTGTTGGCAGTAACGGATTTTATCCGTAAGCACTCTTAAATTTTATGCTGCCGGTTGTTCACCGAAGATCGCCTAATGAAAACATCAGTTTCAGTAAAACGGTGCATCCGTTAATTCAAAAAGTTTTCAAGCAAAGACCCATTGCTTATGCCAACGAGATAGAGCTTGGCCTTAATAATTTACTGTCACCGGAAAAATTTAAAGGTATTGATGATGCTGTGCGTTTGCTTGTTGCTGCGCTTGAGGAACAACAGCGAGTATTAATTGTCGCAGATTTTGACGCGGACGGAGCTACAAGTTGTGTTGTAGCAATTGATTGCCTCAGAAAATTTGGGCTAAAACAAATTGATTACGTAGTGCCAAACAGATTTGAATATGGTTATGGATTAACGCCAGAGATCGTTGAATTAGGAAAATTAAAACGCCCTGACGTTATTATTACTGTAGATAATGGTATTTCAAGTGTGGAAGGAGTAGCAACTGCAAAAGATGCAGGGATCTCTGTAGTAATTACAGATCATCATATTGCGCCAAGCGCACTTCCCGCTGCTGAAGCCATACTAAATCCAAATCAGCCCGGCTGTGATTTCCCGAGCAAATGTATTGCAGGTGTAGGGGTTATTTTCTATCTAATGTTGGCTTTGCGCAGTCGGCTGAGGTCGCTTAATTGGTTTGAAAAGACGGGTATAAGTGAGCCAAACCTCGCCGATCAACTTGATTTAGTTGCGTTGGGGACAATCGCCGATGTGGTTCCGTTGGATCGGAATAATCGTATCCTGGTTGATGAGGGGCTGAAACGCATCAGAAAAGGTAAAACCCGGCCTGGTATCGATGCTTTAATAAATATCTCTGATAGGCAAAGAGAGCATTTGAAAGCGAGTGATGTTGGTTTTAGTTTGGCACCTCGTCTTAATGCTGCTGGCAGGTTGGAGGATATGTCGACGGGCATAGAATGCTTATTAAGCACGTCAGAGAGCGAAGCACATCAGTTAGCACTATCGTTAGACGGTATAAACAAAGACAGGAAAAAACTCGAAGCAGATATGCGTCAGCAGGCGTGGCAAGCACTGGATGAGCTTTCTGAGCAACACGAGTATTTGCCTGATACTCTATGCCTTTTTGATGAACGGTGGCATCAAGGAATCGTGGGTATAATAGCGTCACGAGTTAAAGATAAATATCACAGGCCTACGATCGCTTTTGCGCAAGTAGATGACGGTCAGGAAATCAAAGGATCGGCCCGTTCCATCAAAGGCTTTCATATTCGAGATGCACTGGATATCGTTGCAACAAAAAACCCTGGTCTAATAGATAAATTTGGCGGGCATGCCATGGCAGCTGGACTTAGTCTTAAAAAACAGAATTTTGAACTCTTCAAAGAGGCTTTTTTAAGAGAAGCAAACAAATTACTCAACGAAGAACTGCTGGAGTCGAAGATACTTACTGATGGCCGTGTCGAGTCAAAATGGTTGACTTTAGATACTGCTAAATTAATTGAAGCTGCGGGTCCTTGGGGACAAGAGTTCTCGGAACCATTGTTTGACGGCAAATTTTGTCTGATTGAATATACAAAAGTTGGTAAAAATCACCTTAAAATGGTTCTCAGTTCAAAGGAAGATCCGGAGCATTTTTTAGACGCGATAGCTTTCAGCGTCGATGAAAAAGATTGGCCAAAAGAAGGGTCTAAAGAGATAGAAATTGCATACCGTTTGGAGGTCAACCATTTTCGGGGTAATGCCATGCTACAGTTGATGGTCGAGCATATTCTTCAAATCTCTTAAAACATTTATTTCTGCTATAGATTTTGCCGTAGAATGCCGAAAAACAACCTTATCGACATGACACAAATACGCTAATTTGTTACCTTTTGGCTTACTAGAGTTGGTTGTCATTTCGTTTACATCGTAAGCTACTTAAAATTGAGTTATGCATGTTGAAATACTTAAATAAAACACTGATATTATTAAGTTTTTATGCTTTATCCACTGTGAGTTTGGGTCAGGCATATAAAACCGATCAAATAGAAGTGGAATTGGTTTCGGAATCGAAAACTGTTGTCCCCGGAGAGACTCTCTGGTTAGCGATTCGGCTTGATCCTATAGAACACTGGCATACTTATTGGAAGTTTGGTGGCGATAGCGGGGTAGCGACTTTCACGAGCAACTGGGATGTCCCAGAGGGCACTGAGGTCGGGGAAATTGTTTGGCCCATTCCAGAGTGGACTCCTTTTTTGGGGAGTGAATTAGTTACATTTACTTACGAGCGCGAGGTATTTTTACCCCTTCCGATAAATGTTCCCGCTGATTTTACGGGAAGCACTTTCAACTTGAGTACTACTGTTGATTGGCAGGTTTGCGAGGAAATTTGTATCCCAGGTGAAGCCAATTTTGCGCTGACGTTGGACGTGTCAGATTCTGTTGACTTAGATCCACGGTGGGAGAAAGGTTTTGCGGAAGCAAGGTCACTGACTCCTATCGCTGAGAGCCAGCACCAGTTAACGGCAAGATTTAACGCGCATGATAATAAGATTAATGTCATGATTTCTTCCTTTAATGGGGAGTTCGAGAATGTAGACGAGGCGTATTTTTTTCCGACTGAACGTCGAATAATGAAATACGCACCTTACCGGAAGGTAATGCTTGATGGTGGCCGTATACAAATTTCAACAGAGCAGCACCGTCGATTCTCCGAAGATTTAACTGAATTTGGAGGTACGCTCAAAGTTATTGATGACAATGGGGCATGGAGGGCCTTTGATATAAGGCCAGAGCGCTCTGATATTGCTTGGGACCACAGTATCGAAGTCGAGCTCATATCTGAAACCTCAAACATAGTACCCGGAGAGACGATTTGGCTTGGCCTGAGGCTCAATCCAGCTGACCATTGGCATACATACTGGAAAATGGGAGGAGATAGCGGAGAGCCGACACGACTGAGCGAGTGGGATGCCCCGGAAGGAACTTTGATCGGCGAAATTCAATGGCCTGCACCACATTGGTTACCTTTTTATGATACTGATTTAGTTAATTTTGGCTATGAGAGTGAAATCCTTTTGCCAGTGGAAATCACTGTGCCTGAAGATTTTGAGGGCGATAGTGTTGAGGTTGGTGCGTTAGCTTTTTGGAATGTTTGTGAGCAGATTTGTATCCCAGGTGAGCAGCGGTTAAGTATTAAATTACCAGTCGGAAATTTTCTTGAATACAATGCTAATTCGGCAAATTTGTTCGCTGATGCTCGGGAGAATTTACCTTCCGCTGACCATAATATTAAATCCATAATTGCAGTGGCAGGAGAGAGAATAAGTCTTGGTTTTGATTCTCCTCAGCCTTTATTTTCGAATTATACTGATGCTTGGTTCTTTCCAGAACAAAGACGTGTTCTTAAGCCTGGTCCTCTCAGAGATGTGAGCATAGAAGATAGCTTGCTTCAAATTACTCATCATCAGCCGAGACGCATGCTTGATGATTTATCAGAAATTTATGGAGTACTCGTATTAGAAAACGGCTCTGGAGAAAGAGCGGCTTATGATTTTGTCAACCCTGCGGCAGATGCCAATTTGATTTCAATTACACCTTTGGCGGGGGTTGCTGATAACTCTGACGCGAGTGGTGGAGGAGGAGAATTACTCCTTTATATGTTTTTTGCCCTGATGGGCGGTATCATTCTTAACTTAATGCCCTGCGTGTTTCCTGTTCTTTCGATAAAGGCACTGAGCTTTACAAAAAATATAGGAGAGTCTCAAACACGACAACGGATGGATGGCATTGTTTACACACTAGGTGTCATTTCTGCATTTATAGTGTTGGCCAGTGTATTAATCCTATTGAGAGCCGGTGGCGAGGCTGTTGGTTGGGCGTTTCAGTTTCAGCAACCTTGGTTCCTTGCATTCATTGTGTATGTGTTTTTCTTAATGGCATTGAGTTTGTCTGGGGTCTTTGAAATTGGTACCAGCTTAATGGGTGCTGGTAGCGAGTTAACATCTCAGGATGGGTATAAAGGTTCTTTCTTTACCGGAGTGCTTGCAACAACTGTTGCTACGCCGTGTACGGCTCCCTTTATGGGACCCGCTATTGGTTTTGCTCTGACTCAGTCGTGGCTCGTTGCGATGTTTGTGTTTGTTTCACTAGGCTTCGGTATGGCACTTCCGATACTTATCCTTTCTTTCACGCCAGCGCTTTTTAAATATCTACCCAAGCCCGGCCCATGGATGGAAACCTTCAAGCAATTTATGGCTTTCCCGCTTTACGCTTCTGCGCTCTTCTTTTTGTGGGTTTTAGGCAATCAGGTTGGGGTCATGGGTATGTCCCTTGTGTTAAGTGTTTGCATTCTATTTGCACTCGCAGCTTGGCTTTACCAGCGGCGCTTAACTATGGATTTATTACCGCGGCTGCTTAACTATGCGTTTGGTGTTGGGACACTTGCGATGGCTGTATATTTAACTCAAACACCCTTCATGCAGGCCGCTAGCCAGGGCCCAAACGGTACTGCGATAAATGCAGATAATGACCCTTCGCACAATTTTGAGGTATTTAGTGCTGCTAGGTTGGATGAACTTCGATCTGAGGGTAAACCAGTCTTTGTTAATATGACGGCAGCATGGTGCATTACATGCTTGGCTAATGAGCAGACATCATTAAGCACCGATCGAGTACAGCAGGCTATGGAAGATAACAACATCACTTATATGAAGGGCGATTGGACGAATGAGGATCCTGAGATAACATCAATCCTTGAAGAATTTCAGCGACCCTCGGTGCCTTTGTATGTTCTATATCCAAGTGATAACTCTAAAGAGCCAGTTATACTTCCACAAATTCTCACCCCAGGGATACTAGCTGAGGCTTTTGAAGCTATTTAAATCAGCAGTGAGATTTTTTACGGCTAAAGCTTCATAAAAATCTTGCTTTCATCTGTATCCGTGTAAAAGTTTCCTATGTTTTTTTAATAAGCAAACTTTGAATTATTTGTTTCAGAGTTTGTGCCGAATATAACTTAAACGTAAATTGGAGAAATAATATGGAGTTATTAGCAGTTTGGGGGGAGTTTCTTGGTGGTATCGGAGTTGTAATCTCTTTAGTTTTCCTTGGAATGCAAACCCGAACAGCGAATCGCTTAGCGTTAGCCGCCTCGCAGCGCGAACAAAGACACATTTGGCAAGATATGATGTTTTATATGGGAGAGCATAGTTCAGAATACAGAGAATTTATTCATAACTATGAAGATATGGCTCCAGACAGAAAGGCAAAAGCGGTTATGGCATTTTTTGCTATGGGTAACCAATTGGACATGCTTATAAAGTTAAATGCAGAGGGTTTGGAGACCAAAGATAATTTAAGGTACGTGATGGATGCATTTGTAGGGCATATGAGCACGCCTGGGGGTTACAAATTTTGGAAGTCTATGTCTGATATTGATCTTTACGGCGATGATGTTTTGAACGCGGTTAATGAGCGCTTGGAAAAGTTGAACGTGCCAAATAATGATTTTGTCAATTCAGCGGCATGGTTGCATCCTGACAAAAGTTAGTTTGAGTGTTACGTCGAATAAGCTGGAAGCCCAAAATCTAGACTTCCAGCTAAATAATTTTTAAGGCAATGCGTACGCGATCAATTCGGCTGCACTGCTTCCGCTGGTTACAAACATCGCCACATACTGTTTGCCATCCGCTTCGTACGTGAAAGGAATGCCACCTTGATTTGCAGGCAGGTCGATTTCTGCAATTATTTCACCAGTCGCTTTGTCTACAGCCCTAAAGATCGGACTGGCTCCAACACCTCCGGTACCTTCAGCAATGAATAGCAACTCTTTGGTCAGTAATACACCAGCCCGGGTCGGTATGCCTGTGCGAGGAATGTCGATGCCTTCTAAAAGCCGATGGTTTTTAATGTTATCTGGCGTGTCCGCATTAGCAATCATCCATAAATGATCGCCGGAGTTCATGTCTATAGCAGTCACTCTTCCATACGGTGGTTTTACGATCTGGAGCCCTTGCACTCGAGGAGCCCGAACACCGAAACCTTGGCTGAGATCAATATCCGAGTCAGGGTTCTTAGCAAGCGCTAAAACTTGCAATTGGGTGCGCGAAGGTACGTAAAGAACACCAGTTTCTGGGTCAAAAGCAGAGCTTTCCCAATTTGACCCCCCAGTTGAGGAAGGCAGAGATAATAAGCCGCGTGTTCCATCTGGCGCATCTTGCAGTGAAGGGGGTGAAAATATGGAAGGGCTTAGTCTAAAGTCTTGAATTGACTCTAATGCGAGCGCCCTAATCTCTGGTGTCCAGTCTATTAAGTCATCTTCAGTAAAACCTTGTCGATCAAACGCGGCAGGTTTTGTTGGAAAGGGTTGAGTTGGTGAATACCATTCGTTTGGTACATCGCCAGTAGGAACTGGTCTCTCAACAATTGGCCATATCGGTTCGCCTGTCATTCGATCAAATGCGTAGACCCAAGCTTGTTTTGTCACAGACATTACTACCTTTCGGCCGTTCGGCAAATCAGCAATAATTGGAGGTGATGGGATGTCCCAATCCCATATGTCGTGATGAATGAACTGGAAGTGCCATTGTCGTTCCCCTGTCTTTACATCTACAGCAACAAGACCACTTGAGAACAAATTATCACCATGCCGATCACCTCCATAGTAATCTCCAGTAGGATCCTCGACGGGGAGATACACATGGCCGAGCTCTGGATCTCCTGATATTGCAGCCCAGACCCCTGAGTTGCCGGTAATATCGTTACCACTTATCCAAGACTCATATCCATACTCTCCTCTCTCAGGTATGGTGTGAAATGTCCATAGCAATTCGCCCGAATGTACATCAAATCCGCGGATATCCCCTTTGGTGTTAAATTTAGAGCGAGGTCTTCCCCCGGTTCTATGGGCGGCCCCCACAACGATGACGTCATTCATAATAAATGGAGGTGCAGATATTCCGATATCTGGATGGGGATATCTGGGATCATCGCCGTTGCGGACACCCACATAAAGGTCTACTAAGCCATCTTCCCCAAAAGTTGGGTCAGGAATACCTGTTTCGGGGTCGAGTGAGACAAGTTGGTATCCTGGGGAGATATCAAAGATTCGAGCTTTCTCTCCATTGTTATAGTAAGCAACACCGCGGCCGGCACCTTTTCTTGGCGCTTCATCGAATCTTGTTCCCTCGTCGTAACGAAACATCCAAAGAACTTGGCCGCTAGTTGCATCAAGAGCGACGACGTTCCGAGTAGTTCCAACATTAGCGTACAACACGCCATCAACTTCTAGAGGTGTTGATGGGTTTACAAAGTCTGTGCCCGGGCCAAATCCTTGGGTAGACCATCTCCATGCTATTTCTAAGTCATTTACGTTTTCTGCGGTAATTTGATCTAACGGAGAATAACGGCCCGCGTTCCAGCTTCCTGCCCATGATGGCCAATCGCCCTCATAAACGCTGGTTCCTTGTTGGCTAAATGACGTGGATGATGTCATAAGGCTTAGCATTGCCAGGAATGGAATTGATTTAATTCTTGTTAACATCCGGGTTCTCCTTTGCAAGAAATTTAACAAAATTACGTAAGTTAACTTATTAATATTTATACTTTTTCTAACCAATTATTGATTTTTATTTGACGCTAGGGATATGAAGATTATAGGACTGGGCGATTAGTTACAATAGATACTGACAACTCTTGGAAAATAATCTTGGCTGGTTTTCAATGATGAACTTAGACGCTGCGTGTTGAATACTTCATTATCTTGTTTTCACGTCAGTAAGAAAAGCCGAGATATTTGTTTTTTTGCATCCTTGATTGAAGAACCTTCATTAGTTGCTGGGAGGGTTTTCCTTTCCAGTTATGCAGAGAGTTGAGTGTTTGAGTGATTTTCATTTCGGATAAAATCGGATAGACCGTCGTAACATTATAAACATGGGTCTCCAACTTTTGCTTGAGATAGCCCGAGAGTTTTAAATTCTAGATGTATGCTTAAAATGGTTGATTTAGATGCATTTCTGCCGATAGCTCAAAATATAATCGTATACAGAGTTATACCTCCATGAAAGTTCTCAATTATCTAGCAGTTTTCATCTTTGTAGTTTTGGCTTTTTACCTTCTCTATATCGGCAAAGACTTGCTTTTGCCGCTGGTGATAGCGATTGCGCTTTGGTATTTGATTTTTACACTCGGTAATGCATTTGCTCGTGTGTCGGTAGGTCAATTTCAATTCCCAAAGTCAGTGTGTCTTATCGCATCTTTCTTTACTTTTATAGGTTTAGCTTGGTTGGTAATCAATTTTTTAAGTTCAACCGTTGATGATGTTTTGGAGATAGCACCCGTTTACCAACAAAATTTGAATGCAAGATTAGAATCTTTAGCATTTGTTGATATTGGCGAATTTGAAGGACAAAGTTTTGGTCAGTTACTATCGAGTTGGATAGATATACCTGCATATGCAAGATCAATTGCATCTTCACTTACGAGTATCCTGGCGAGTGGGGGGCTAATTCTAATTTACCTGGGTTTTCTGTTTTTAGAGCAAGGTCATTTTAATAAGAAGATTGCTGCTTTGGTTTCAGACCGGGAGCGAGAGGAAGATATAAATAAATTATTACATCGGATAAGGGACGATATTCAGAAATACGTAATTATAAAAGTTTTCACAAGCTCTTTAACGGGCATTCTGAGTTACGTGTTTTTGCGTTTTATGGAAGTTGATTTTGCTGGAGTATGGGGTTTGATTATATTTTTGTTGAATTTCATACCGACTGTCGGATCAATAGTTGCTACGATTTTTCCAGCTCTTATTGCTTTCGCTCAGTCAGATGGTTATTCCTTATTCTTGTTTGTTTTAAGTGGTGTTGGCCTAATTCAGATTTGTATTGGGAATATATTAGAACCTCGATTGACAGGCTCGTCTTTTAATCTTAGTCCTATCGTCATTTTACTTAACTTAGCTTTATGGGGTTACATATGGGACATACCTGGCATGTTTCTGTGCGTCCCGTTCTTGATTATCATTACGATTATACTGAGTCATTTTCCCCAGACGCGCCCGATTGCCGTAATGCTTTCAAGTGATGGAAAGCTTCGGGCATCGATAGACTGAGGACTTAATTGATATCTAAGTAATGGGTCAGTTAAAAATCCTGCAAATTCAGTACGGTACGCGCTATAATTCCACCCTTTTTCGCACCTAATAATTTTAACCAGACTTGTTCCAGCAGTGGATAGACATGAAAAGCGCAGAGATTAGAGAAAAGTTCTTAGAATATTTTGCTGCCCGCAACCATCAGGTAGTTGCGAGCAGTTCTCTAGTGCCTGCAAATGATCCGACATTGTTATTTACCAACGCAGGCATGGTGCAGTTTAAGGAGTTGTTTCTTGGAGAGGAAAGCAGGGATTATTCGAGAGCAACTACCTCTCAAAGGTGTGTGCGCGCTGGTGGTAAGCATAATGACTTAGAAAACGTAGGTTACACGGCGAGACATCATACGTTTTTCGAGATGTTAGGTAATTTTTCATTTGGAGATTACTTTAAGCGTGAGGCTATACAATTTGCCTGGGAGTTTCTAACAGTTGAATTAGAGATGCCCCCTGAGAAATTGTGGATCACCGTTTTTGAAGATGATGATGAAGCTGCCGCAATTTGGCTCGATGAAATTAAAGTAGATTCTGACAGATTCTCGAGATTGGGTGAAAAAGACAATTTTTGGGCGATGGGTGATACTGGACCTTGCGGCCCATGCTCAGAAATTTTTTATGATCATGGGCCGGGCGTTTTTGGTGGCCCCCCAGGGTCCCCAGATGAAGATGGTGATCGTTATATCGAAATCTGGAATCTGGTGTTTATGCAATTCGAGAGAAAGTTAGATGGTTCGATGACACCTTTACCTCAACCTTCAGTAGACACTGGCGCAGGGTTAGAGAGACTCGCTGCGGTACTCCAAAAAGTACATAGCAACTATGAAATAGATCTTTTCCAGTCACTGATAACAGATATAGCGAAAATTACTCAGGTGAAAGATCTGAAAAACGCTTCATTGAATGTAATTGCCGATCATATTCGTTCGTGTGCATTCCTGATAGTTGATGGAGTTATTCCTTCCAACGAGGGTCGCGGATACGTGTTGCGAAGAATTATTAGGCGAGCAGTTAGACATGGTCATCAGCTGGGAGTAACGGATCCGTTTTTCTATTTGCTTACAAACACCTTATGCGAAGTGATGGGTAAAGCCTATCCAGAATTAGTTGAGAGGAGACAATTTGTCGAAAAAGTTTTAAAAGAAGAAGAGCAGCAATTTGCCCGGACTTTAGATAATGGAATGGCTATCTTGGAACGAGAGATTAAAACTATAAATGGTGACACCCTGTCGGGTGAAACAGTCTTTCAGCTCTATGATACCTATGGCTTCCCAGTCGATTTAACTGCCGATGTTGCACGAGAACGAAACTTGAAAATTGATATGAAGGGTTTTCAAGTCTATATGGAAGAGCAAAAGAATTCGGCAAGGGCTGCGAGCAATTTTGGGGTTGCTGAAAAATTGAGCCTAGACGCT
>CEVE01006993.1_pt1 | contig 14094 bp, 15 predicted proteins | sample 356431 | NCBI WGS metagenome assembly CEVE01 (sample SAMEA2622764, study PRJEB7988) | marine metagenome | isolation source: saline water (ENVO:00002010), including
TTTTAGGATCCATCCCCAGGCATGAAGATTTAGCAGATTTCGATATCACTAAAAAAAATAATTTATTTGAAACAATTTATAATAATTTGAAAGCAAAATTATGAATTATCTGAGATATATTTATACATGCCTCACGGTAATGTTTATCAGTTTGAATGTTGAGGCAACTCAAGATCCATTTGAGGATATTAACAGGAAGATTTGGACCTTCAATGAATATCTAGATGATAATATTGCAAAACCAACTGCAGAAATTTATACAAGTATCACGCCTGATTTTATTGAAATCGGAATAACAAATTTCTTTAGAAATATTAATGAGCTTGATAATACTGCAAATCAGTTACTTCAAGGTAAGCCTGTATATGCAATGAATGATTTTGCACGTTTTATAATAAATACATCTGTTGGCATATTAGGTTTTATTGATATTGCATCAAAGCTTGGACTAGAAAGACACGATGAAGATTTTGGCCAAACCTTGGGAGCCTGGGGAGTGAGCAAAGGACCTTTTTTGATGATACCGCTTTATGGACCGTCTACACCAAGAAGTCTTGCAGGAAGAAGCGTTAGCTCAGTACTAACAGGTACGTTTGCTATTGAGGAAACAGATGTAAGAATTGGTATTACAGCTCTTGATGCTTTGGAAACTAGAGCAAGGTATTTAGAAGTAGAAACACTTATTGTTGGAGACCGATATTCATTTATAAGAGACTCATATATGCAATATTTAGATTTTGAGTCCAGCGATGGACAGGATCAAGCAGATGATTTTGTAGATGACATGGATGACTTTTTATTAGATTAAATTCATACCATTGAAATTAACTCATCTTTTGTAACTTCTAAATTTTTTTCTTGTATTGTTTTAAGAATTAAAGATCTAAATGATTTCGCATTTGTAAGACCCCTGTTTAAACCAAACACATGTTTTAGAGTTCTTGAATAGGGTTGACCTTGATGAGCTTGATCCAAGCAATAATCTAGGTATTGTCTGAGAATTGTTTTTCTATCATTTCCAATATCAGATTCATTAAAAATTCTAGAATCAACATTGCTGACAATCATAGGATTATCATAAGGACTTCTGCCAAGCATAACACCATGAACTTTTTTTAAATGCTTAATAGAATCTTCAATATCTTTTATTCCACCATTCAAAATTATTTCAAGATCTGGAAATTCATCTACAAGTTGATATACATTTTCATACTTTAATGGAGGGATTTGCCTATTTTGTCTGGGAGTTAAGCCTTTTAAAATTGCAACTCTAGCATGCACAATTAATGTTTTAAGATTTGGATTTAAAATTTTTGATACAAAATGATTTAAAAAATCTATATCGTCTCTATCATTAATTCCAATCCTGCATTTAACAGTTATTGGAATTGAGACAACTTGTTGCATGGCTTGGATACAATCATCAACAAGTTGTGGGTCCTCCATAAGACATGCTCCAAAAGACCCTTTTTGAACTCTTTCAGATGGGCATCCAACATTTAAATTAATTTCATCATATCCAAGTTCCTCACAAATTTTTGCACATTCAGACAAATCGTTTGGATCTGATCCTCCCAGTTGAATTGCAACAGGATGCTCTATTTCATTATTAAAATTTAACTGGTTAAAACATTTTCCATGAATTATTGCTCCAGTTGTCACCATTTCTGTGTATAGAAATGCTTTTTTTGTAATTAATCTAAATAAATAGCGATCATGTATATCAGTGCATTGCATCATCGGAGCAATGCAGAATTTGTGGCTATGGGACATTTTTTTACAAAAAATTAACCACTGATATGAATCCAACTATACTCAGAACAATCGTGTATGGCATAGCCATAATAACCATTCTCATGTATGAGAGATTTATGAGTGGTGCCAATGAGGATGTCAATAAGAAAAGAAAAGCAGCTTGACCATTTGGAGTGGCAATACTGGGTATATTCGTGCCAGTATTGATAGCTATTGCTAATTTATCAAACTGATCTCTAGAAATAACATTCGTATCTAAAGCATCTTTGATTTCATTGATATAGATTGTTGCAACAAAAACATTATCACTTATTGCCGAAAGCACTCCGTTAGCAACAAAGAATATTGGCGCTTGATTATTAGCATCTTGAGCCAAAACATAAGAAATTATCGGAGTAAATAATTCTTGATCAGCGATAACACTTACAACACCAAAAAATACAACTAATAATGCTGTGAAAGGCAGAGCCTCTTTAAAAGCATCACCTAAATCATGTTCATGAGTGATACCTTTAAATGATGTTAAAAGTATTATCACTCCCAATCCAATAATTCCAACAGCAGCCAAATGAAGAGCTAAAGCTATAATTAAAAAAACGCCGACTAACATTTCAACATACAGCTCCATTTTGGTGATAGCGGTTCTTTGAGAAATTTCATAATTATTATAATCATGGAAAATATTTTTAATTCGTTTCGGCAATTGATTACCAAAACCAAATATATGAAACTTTTCAATTCCGAAGCAGGTTATCATTCCAGCTATAAAGACAGGGATCGTTATAGGTGACATCTTTACCATAAATTCAATAAACTCCCAGCCTGCCACATTAGCAATTAATAAATTTTGAGGTTCACCAACTATAGTACAAACTCCTCCTAAAGCAGTTCCAACCACTCCATGCATAACAAGGTCTCTCATAAAAGCTTTAAAATTTTCTAAATCTTCTATTCCAGCCTCAGAAAGTGACGAGTCGTTGTAATAATCATGATCCTTTGATGAAAACTCTAGCCCCGAATTTGCAAGATGAAAAATTCTATAAAAACCTACGGCGACAGCAATTAAAACTGCTGTTACAGTTAGAGCATCTAAAAAAGCTGATAAAAACGCTGAGACAAAACAAAACATTAAAGAAAGGGTTACCTTTGATTCGATTGAAAGAAGTAATTTTGTAAAAATAGTAAGCATCAAATTTTTCATGAAGTAGATACCAGCGACCATAAAAATGAGCAATAAAATAACCTCAAGATTGTGCTCAATCTCATATAAGAGTGTGTAAGGAGTTGTTAATCCAAGAAATAAAGCTTGAATTGCTATCAATCCGCCTGGCTGCAGTGGATAACATTTAAGAGCTAAGGCAAGTGTGAAAATAAATTCTAATAAAATCATCCACCCTACAATGAACAATCCATTCATTCCAGCAAAAGAAAGTGCAAATAAAGCAATAGGATTAATGATTAAAAAAGCTATGATGGTATTCTTATACCAGACAGGGGAATCACCTAAAAACATTTTGTATAAATTATCTATCATGTTTAAGACCTAATGAAATTAATAAGAACACTCCATGAAAGTATAAATGAATATGCTAATTTAATTATATTTTGTGAAAACAAAATTTTATACGATCAAAACGAAAAATCTTATATTTTTAATCCAAAGGATTTAAATTTAAAAGAAGTTAATGGTCCTTTTTTAGCTATTGCAAAAGTAAATGATCGTTATATTTACGTAATAAATATAGATTCTAAAGATGAAATATTAGGCATTTTTATGAATCCTAATGATACAAATTTCGTAGATTTAATAAATATATTGACATTTCTTGATAATGATAGCTTCCTGTTAATTTCCAGAGCATCCATGTTGAACAATTGGAATATTAATAACTCCTATTGTAGTTATTGTGGAAACAATAATGAATTCGATTTAGAAGAAGGAGCATTCAGTTGTAAGTGTAAAAAAGCTCCTAATTATCCTTCAATTTCTCCATGCATCATTACCCTAATTTATGATGAGCAAAGAATTTTACTTGGCAGAAGTAAGTTTTTTCCAAAAAATATGTATAGTACTCTTGCTGGTTTTATTGAAGCTGGAGAAAATGCCGAACAAGCATTAATTAGGGAAATTTTAGAAGAGGTTAATGTGAAAGTATCTAAAATTGAATATCACTCTTCTCAATCTTGGCCTTTTCCGTCACAACTAATGTTAGGTTATAAATGTAAATATGAAAGTGGGGAAATTATTTTAAATGATAAAGAATTAGAGGATGCTAAATGGTTTAACATCAATGAGTTGCCAAATATTCCTCCTGAAACTTCAATATCTGGAAAACTTATTCGCTCTTATATCGAGGATCATTTAAAGCTCTAGTTGGTTTCGCAGGTTGCGTAGGTGCTGGTGTTGGTGTTTGTTCCTTAGATGAAGATTGAGTTATTGATGGGTTAGAAGACGATTTTGTATCTAATTTATTTCTATCAATTTCCTTAGAAACTTTTTTATTGCTTTCAGATTGATTTAATTTTTCTGAATTTTGCTTAGAATTCTTTGGAGCAGCCACTACTGATTTTGAAGATTTATTGTCATTTGTTTTTCTTAGATTTGAGTTTTTACTTTTATTAGCTTGATTAGGCTTTGAGTTTTTATTATTTTTGTAATTTTTATTATTTTTGTGAATTTTTGAGTGACCTTTTTTATATTTTCTAGGTCTTTTCTTCCTATTAGTTTTTTTCTTCTTAGATTTAAACATGCCAAAGAAAATAGAAAGAGTGATAATTGATTTAATAAAAGCTAAAAAGCGATTCTTAGATTTTGGCATTCTAGGAGGCACACTTAGTTTAACTAAAGGTTTTAAAGCTTTCTTTGTTGAATTGGAATCTCGCCAATCCATTGATGGCTCTGGACTATTTGGTGTCATGTCATATGAAAATGGTTTTTTTCCAGAAACAGCTTTTATCCTTGCTACCTTATAATATGGCCTAGATTTATACGGATCTGCGATAATCAGAATATTTACTTGATAGGTATTTTCAATAGAAATAATATCTCTTCTTTTTTCATTTAATAAATAACTTGAAACATCTGCAGGAACATAAACATGAATTTCCCCAGTGTTTTCTTTTGCAGCATCTTCACTGATTATTCTTAAAATTGACTGACCAAGTGATCTTGTGCCTCGAACTTGAACATGCTGAATATCATAAGTTTCTTCAAGTGAGGGTCTTAGTCTTTGTCTAGATAGCTCCAATAAGCCAAATCTAGAAATACCAGCTATCTGAATTCTAGCTCGGTCAGATTGAACTGCTGACCTAAAAGTATTTTCCACTTTTTGTTGATGCTTTTCATCTTGCATATCGATGAAATCAATAACTATTAAGCCGCCTAAATCTCTGAGTCTTAACTGTCTTGCAACCTCTTTGGCAGCTTCCGTATTTGTTGCATAAGCTGTTGATTCTATATCTTTTCCTTTTGTTGAGCGAGCCGAATTAACGTCGATAGACACCATAGCTTCTGTAGGATCAATAACTATAGAACCGCCGGATGGTAAAGATATCTCTCGTTGAAAAGCTAATTCAATCTGACTTTCTATTTGATATCTATTAAATAAAGGAATTTCTTCATTATAGTAAATTACTTTATCAGCATGATCAGGTATAACAGACTTTGCAAAATCAAGAGCTTCAGCATGCACTGACTCATCATCGATAAGGATTTCTTTGATATCGTCTCTAAAATAATCTCTAAATACTCTTAAAATTAACTTATCATCTTTATAAATTAAACTTGGGCTAGGTGCATCGATTGCTGAGGATTTAATTTGTTCCCATAAATTCAATAAATAATCTAAATCCCATTTTAACTCTTCTGTAGAACGTCCCAGTCCTGCAGTTCTAACAATAATACTCATACCATCTGGAACTTTTAGTGAATTTAATGCATTTTTTATATCATCTCTCTCTTCACCTGAAATTCTTCTGGAAACACCTCCAGATTTTTCAGAATTTGGAATTAAAACTATAAATCGTCCTGCAAGTGAAATTTGACTTGAAAGGGCTGCACCTTTTGTGCCTCTCTCTTCTTTTAAGACCTGTATAAGAATTTCGTCGCCTTCTTTGAGTATGCACTTTCTTTTTCCTTCAGCATCATTTGTAAAATAATCATTTGATAGTTCTTTCAATGGAAGGAATCCATGCCTTTCACTTCCAAAATTAACAAAAGCTGCATCTAAACTTGTTTCAATTCTAGAAACAGTAGCTTTGAATATGCTGCCTTTAAAAAGGGATTGATTATTAAATTCGCTATCAAGATCAAAAAGTTTTGCACCATCCACCAATGCAACGCGAAGTTCATCTGAGTATGAGCAATTAATTAAAATTCTTTTCATTTGTTTCTCCGATATAGAGAAAGCGAATAGCACGAGTGCTTGTTGAGTTATCGGAGTCTTACCCTTTGGTGCTCCTTTAACAACAGTCTTCACTATGATAAGTGAAGTTTTTAAAACTTGTTATATCCTAAAAGCACCTTAGTGCTTTGATTACTTTCTCTAAGCTGCCTTGCAGCAAATTTACTTATAATTTATTGACTCCTTTCAATAAATTTTACTAGTAGCTTTTTATTTATAAAACTATTAATTTTCATTATTCTACATCAATGAGTGATAAAAACCTAAAAATTAAAAATGATCACGCAGGTAGACGTATCGATAACTACCTTTTAAGCAAATACAAGGAACTTCCTAAGTCAAAAATATATAGCATGGTTAGAAAAGGTGAAATACGCATAAATTCTGGTCGAGTCAAACCCTCATATAAGCTAGAAATTAATGATGAAATAAGAATACCGCCATATTTAATCAATTTTAAAAATAAAAAATCTGAATTAAAGATTCCACAAAATAGACTTAAAGATTTTACACAATCAATTATCTATCAGAATGATGATTTCATTGTAGTAAACAAGAAAGCTGAATTAAGTGTTCACTCTGGTACAAAAAATCAATTTGGCCTTATTGATATAGCTAGAGCAAATTTTCCATTATTAGAAATTGATCTTTGTCATCGAATTGATAAATCTACTTCCGGCTGTGTACTAATTTCAAAAAATAAAATATTTTTAAGACATTTTAATAAGCAACTTAAATTAAAGAGAGTTAAAAAAAAATACGAAGCTATTTTAGTTGGGGTTTTGGAAAAGGACTCTAAAGTAGAGTCTAAGATTGATACTTCAACAAAAGAACATCATCATAAAGTTAAAGAATCGAATGATGGTAAAGCAGCAATTTCAATGTTTAAGATTCTTAAAAAGTTTTCATCATTCACACATGTTGAAATTCTTATAATTACTGGAAGAACGCATCAGATTAGAGTTCAAAGTTCATACATTAATCATCCGATTGTAAATGATAAAAAATATGGAGCATTGGAATTAAATAAATTTATTTCAACCGAAACATCAATTAGTCGACTTGCATTGCATTCTTCATCTATCTCCTTCAAAGATTTAAGCAATCGAGTTGTTTGTTATAAAGCACCAAAAAATAGTGACTTTGATACACTTTTAACCAGGCTGGAGAATTTAACTGTTAAATTTTAATTTAATCTGATACGATGCGGGATTCAAAATTATTATGGCAGTACAAAAAAGTAAAAAAACAAGATCAAAGCGAGGAATGATCCGATCTCATGATCATCTTAAAGATCTTACTTTATCCACTGATCCAGTTTCTGGAGAGAGACATCTGCGTCATCAAATGACTGCAGATGGTTTTTATAAGGGCAGACTCGTTAAAGATTTAAGGAAACCAGTTAAAGAGGAAGAGGATAACTCAACGCAAGACTAAAAATGTCTTTTTCAGCTTTTATAGCTTTTCCCGGTCAAGGGTCACAACATTTATCCATGCTTTCTAAAGGTGGTATTTCAAGTTTAGCTCTCTCGAGTGAATATTCTGATGCACTGGAATGTTGTAGCGAATTAATTTCCTATGACGCATTCAAATTAATTGAAGAGGGTCCTGAAGATTTATTAAATAAAACTTCTATTACACAACCTCTTATGATTCTATGTTCCTATCTTCATTTTAGAAAGTTAGTCAGTGAACTTGATGTAACTCCGAGATACTTAGCTGGTCACTCTCTAGGTGAATATTCAGCTTTAGTTGCAGCTAATTCAATTTCAATTATTGAGGCTCTCAAATTGGTAAGAAGAAGAGGGGAATTAATGGAGTTAGCTCCAAGAGGTTCAATGTCCGCAATTATTGGTCTTGATAATGATCTAATTGCTGAGCTTTGTCTAATTGCATCTCAGGGTAATGACTCCCATGTTCAATGTGCAAATTTAAATTCTCCAAATCAAACTGTAATTTCTGGACATGACGACGCAGTAGCTCGAGCTCAAGATCTTTGTATTGCAGAGGGTGCAAAACGATCTATAAAACTTAAAGTCAGTATCGCCTCGCATAGTAAACTTATGTTGTCAGCATCAGAGGAGTTTAAGACGACTCTTGAGTCGGTTAAATTTAATAAACCAAATACAAGCATCATTCATAATGTATCAGTTAATTCTGCTACCTCTTCGAAAGATATTACATCGCTGTTGATATCACAATTGCACTCTCCTGTGAGGTGGGTTGAAACATGTAAATTTATTTCTACATTGGATTTACCGATAATTGAATGTGGCCCTGGAAAAGTTTTATCGGGCTTGTTTAAGGCAAATAATCTTTCAAATTATTTTTCTGTAACCGATGAAGATTTTTATGAGAAAATAAACAATTATGGATAAGAAAATAGTCTTGATTACTGGAGTTTCTAGAGGCATAGGATTACAAATAGCAAAATGCTTTGTAAACGATGGCTATTATGTTGTTGGAACCTCAAGATCAAAATTTACTCTTAATGAAGAGCTTAACTCTGAAAATTGCCTACACTTCCCAGTGGATGTGACAGATAGAAAGCAAATTGCAAACTGTTTCGACGAGTTAAAAAAACTCGATAAAATGCCTAATGTTTTGATTAACAATGCTGGAATAACTAAAGATCAAATTTTCTTAAGAATGAAAGAAGATGACTGGGATGATGTCATAAATTCCAATCTTAATAGCGTTTTTAACGTGACTAAATTATTTATTAAATCAATGGTCAAAGATCATTTTGGGAGAATCATTAACATATCTAGCGTTGCTGGTTTAATGGGTAATCCAGGACAAGTAAATTATTCAGCTAGCAAAGCTGGTCTTGGCGGCTTCACAAGAGCTTTGGCAAAAGAAGTAGCTTCAAGGAATATAACTGTTAACTGCATTGCTCCAGGCTTTATTGAAACCGATATGACTGATCATTTTAAAAATGAAGAATTAGAGAATATTTTAAATCAGATTCCTGCAAACAAAATGGGAAATTCTCAACAAATAGCCGATTTAGCCCTATTTTTAGCATCATCTAAAGGTTGTTATATTACTGGACAAACCATATCTGTTGATGGCGGCCTTTATATGAGCTAATCATTTTATTTGTTTTTGCAGAATTTGTTGTAGAATAGACTTCATTTAACGGAGGATGCCCTGTGAGTATCGAAGAAAGAGTAAGAAAAATTGTTTGTGAGCAACTTGGTGTTGGTGATGATGAGGTGAATAATGACTCTTCATTTGTTGACGATCTTGGAGCTGATTCATTAGATACTGTTGAATTAGTGATGGCTCTTGAAGAAGAGTTTGAGCTTGAAATTGCTGACGAAGAAGCAGAGAAGATTTCAACTGTCGAAGAAGCTGTTAATTATATAAACGCAAACAGCTAAAATTTTCTTCAATGAAGCAACTACACAGAAGAGTTGTAGTTACAGGCTTAGGCATATTATCTCCAATAGGTAATACTTTAAAAGAAGCTTGGCATTCCTGCATTAATGGGATATCCGGTATTACAACTTTAGATATTAATTTAAAGAATAATCCCATTAAGGTTGGAGGTCGTCTAAAAAATTTCAGTCCTGAAGATTTTCTTGATTCTAAAGAGGTTAGAAGAATAGATCCATTTATCCAATATGGAATTATTGCTGCCAATCAATCTATCTATCATTCTGGAATCCTTAATTCTAAAATTGATTTATCAAGAATCGGTGTTAATTTTGGTGCTGGCATTGGGGGAATAGAAACAATTGAAAAAAATAAATTATTGTTAGAAGAGAGAGGTTATAAAAAAGTTTCACCATTCTTTGTTCCAGGATCAATTGTAAATATGATTTCTGGATTAATATCAATAAAGCATGGCTTCATGGGTCCAAATACTTCTGTAGTTACGGCATGCTCAACTGGGAATCATTGTATCGGAACAGCTGCAAGATCTATTGCATGTGGTGAAGCAGATGTAATGATTGCAGGTGGGGCTGAAATGGCATCTACACCGCTTTCAATGGCTGGCTTTATCGCAGCAAGAGCACTTTCTATGAATTCTGATCCTCAAACAGCAAGTAGGCCGTGGCATAAAGATAGAGATGGATTTGTTTTGTCTGATGGAGCCGGTTCATTAGTGCTTGAAGATCTAGATCATGCAAAAGCTCGGGGTGCAACAATTCATGCAGAGGTTATTGGCTTCGGCACTAGTTCTGACGCTCATCATATGACAGCCCCACCTGAAGATGGAAGAGGAGCAGCTTTGTCAATGACAAATGCAATAAATGATGCTGAAATTGATTTATCTGAAGTCGATTATATTAATGCTCATGGCACATCTACACCATTAGGTGACATAGCAGAAACTGTCGCACTTAAAAGAGTTTTTGGACAATCAGTTCCCCAAATTAGTTCAACTAAGTCAATGACTGGGCATACTTTGGGTGCTGCTGGGGCAATTGAATCAATATTTTGCATTCAAGCTATAAACAATGGAATTATCCCTCCTACAATTAATCTTGATAATCCAGATCCCATTTGTGATTTAAATTACACTCCCTTGGTTTCAATAGAAAAAACAGTTAATGTTGCAATGAATAACTCTTTTGGATTTGGAGGAACTAACTCTACACTTGTCTTTAAAAAAATCTAAATTTTTTATATTTTTACTTTCTGTATTTATTATAGTAATTGTTTTGCTCGGAACCTCTGAATCATTTTCTCATTCTAGAGTTACTGATAAAAAAGAATTTTATAATGTCAGCAAAGGCTCATCATTTAATGCAATTATTGATGATTTAACATTGAATTTTGTTGAAAATATTCTTTTAAAAATTTATTTAAGATTAAATGACCTCCATGTAGCTCAAGCTGGATATTATTATGTTAAAGATAAATCTTGGAAAGAATTATTTTTTTCAATTGCTAACGGTGAAGTATTTATATTTAAGTTAAAAATTCCCTCTGGAAAAAATCTTTATGAAATTAAAAAAATCGTTTCTGAATCACATTTGCTCAATGATTGTCATAATTTTGATTGTCTAGATGATCAACTCAGATATATTGAAGGGACATTAAAACCAGATACATATTTCTATAAGCATTCATCATCATTAGCCGAAGTTTTAAAAAAATCTCAAGATGAATTTTTTCAACAAGCTTCAAACTTATGGGCTAAAAGAAATCCACAGTTACCAATAAATAAATTGTCTGATGCAATCATACTTGCATCGATTGTCGAAAAGGAAGCTGGTAATGACATAGAGAAACCAACTATTGCTGGTGTATTTTTACACAGACTATCCATTGGCATGAAGTTGCAGGCAGATCCAACAATAATTTATGGTTTATATCCAAACTTTAATGGTGATATTACAAAAGCAGATTTAAAAGATAAAAACAATCCTTACAACACATATCATATACCTGGCTTACCACCAACTCCTATTTCTACCATTAGCCAATCATCTCTGGAAGCAGTAATATTGGGTATGAAAAATGATTATTTGTATTTTGTGGCTAAAGGTGATGGTGAGCACAAATTTTCTAAGACCTATAAAGAGCATCTTGCCGCAGTAAAGAGGTATCAACTTAACTAAATCATGAAATTAATTTCATTTGAAGGAATTGAGGGAGTAGGTAAATCAACTCAAATAAACTTAATTCTAAATTGGCTTACAGATATAGGTTTAAGCTCAAAGCTCCTTAGAGAGCCAGGATCAACCAAGTTCGGAGAAAAGATAAGAAAGTTAATTTTATCTAAAGACTCAAAAATTTCAGCGCATACTGAATTATTGTTAATGTTTGCAGCAAGAGCTGAAATGATAAATGAGCATTTGGTTAAATCAAATGAAGATATTATTCTATGTGATAGGTATTATCATGCTTCAATTGCTTATCAAGGCTATGGGAGAAAGCTCTCTCTTGATTTTATTGATACCTTAATCTCAAGCATCAACTGTCCAATTCCTGACTTAACAATAATTTATGACCTTGATGTGAAAATTGGTTTCAAGAGAAAAGTTAATGATGATATGGATCGAATTGAGTCCTCTGGAATTGATTTCTTTGAAAATGTTAGGCGAGGCTATCACCAAATGGCAAAGAAAAGAAAGGAGGTTCAACTATTAGATGCTTCGGAGTCGATAGAAGTGCTTCATAGAAAAACTAAAGAACTTATAAAGCCTTTGATTTGAGATGAACATAGAAAATTTTCCCTGGTTGAATGAGGCAGTATTAGCATATGAAAATCTCTCTTTTCCATCATCTATAATTATTGAGGGTGAACTAGGCCTTGCAAAGTCAAACTTAGCAAATTATTTTGCACAAAAATTACTCTGCATTTCTGATTCAGGGCCATGTGGAAATTGTAATTCTTGCAATTATTTTTTAGCGGGATCACATCCTGATTTTTGTTATCTATCTTTTGAATCATGTTCAAGCATATTACATTCATATACAAAAGCTAAAAAAGATTTAATTACATCTAAGAGAATCGAAGGCGTAAGAGCTTTGAATGAATTTATAAGTATGACTCATTCGGTATCTTCTCAAAGAATAGCTATTATTTTTGATGCTCACCTCATGAATGTTAACTCTCAAAATGCCTTATTAAAATCACTTGAGGAATTGCCGGAGAATAAACATATATTTTTAGTTTCTAATAAACGTAAATTTTTCTTGCCAACTATTTATAGTCGCTCAATTACAATTTCAATTAAAAATCCTAAATCTGATGAATTAAATCAATGGATAGCTCACAAAGGCTATATTGATAACTCAGTTTTAGATTTTGCTCCTGACTCAACACCATTAGAAATTGAAAGGTTGATTAACAGTGATATGGTTGAACAATACAGAGAAATTTCTCATCATCTTAATTCTTATTGTTCGGGCGAAATAACTACACCCGATTTAGTTAAATTCTATAAAGGAATGAACATTACATTTGATGAGAAAATTAACTCTATCATTTTATTTCTTAAAACATGCTTGGGTATTGAACAAGGTTTTTATAAGTCTCATCCAGCAATAACATCTTTAAAAAATATAAGAATTGATCCAATATCGACATCTGATTTAATTGAGCAATTAGTAGAATACAAATATCAACTTATAAAAGTTCCATCATTAAACGAGCAGATTGGATTAAACAACTTTTTTCAAAAGATTAAAAATTTATTTAATTAAGCAGTAGCACCGCCGTCAACTATTATTGTTTGGCCATTAATATACTTGCCAGCATCTGAAGCTAACATGATAGCAGCTCCTGCAACTTCTTCAGGCTCACCAATTCTTCTCATTGGGTGACCGCTTGTATAACGATCATGAATAGTAGGATTGTCCCAAAGTCCTCTAGCAAAATCTGTTCTAATTAAACCAGGAGCAATACTATTGGCTCTAATATTATATTGACCATATTCAACAGCCATATTTTTTACCATCTGAATATCTGCAGCTTTGCTAATATTATAAGTTCCTATGAGGTTGCTTCCACGAGTGCCCCCTACACTTGAAATTATAATAATGACTCCATCTTTACGTTCAATCATTTGAGGAGTGACAAGATTCGCTAAAATATGATTTGCTTTAATATTATTGTTCATGACTTTATCAAAAGCATCTGAGGGGATATCTGCCATTGATCCCATAAATGGATTTGTTGCAGCATTACATATTAAGACATCTATTTTTCCCATTAACTTATTTGATTCATTAACAAGATTTTTGAGATCGGATTCAATTGCAATATTACCTACAATTGGAAATGCTACTTGAGACCCTACATGATTATTTATCTCTTCTGCCGTTTCTACACATGTATCAATCTTTCTGCTTGAAATTATAACTTTTGCTCCATGTGATGCCGCATGAAAAGCTATTGATTTACCTATGCCTTTTGATGATCCGGTAATTAAAAATGATTTATTTTTTAAATTAAATAATGACATTTAGCTTA
>CEVE01023770.1_pt1 | contig 14034 bp, 13 predicted proteins | sample 356431 | NCBI WGS metagenome assembly CEVE01 (sample SAMEA2622764, study PRJEB7988) | marine metagenome | isolation source: saline water (ENVO:00002010), including
AATTTGAGTTAGTTAACCGGCTAGCGGACATTGACAACATTATTGCCTTAAAAGATGCTTCGGGAGATGTCAGTCGGGGTAAAGTTTTGATCGATCGGTGTGGTGATCGCATTGATATATACAGTGGGGAAGATGCATTGACGCTCGAGCTAATGAAGCATGGTGCTTCGGGTACTATTTCAGTTACGGCTAATATTGTTCCAAATTTGATGGCTCAAATGTGTAATTTTGCTCTCGAAAGAAACTTTGAATCGGCTGCGATGCTCGATGAGAAGTTGCAGGACTTGCATAGGGCTTTATTTCTCGAATCAAATCCGATTCCTGTCAAGTGGGCGTTAAATAAAATGAATAAGATCGGAGAAACCTTAAGGCTGCCACTAACGGAACTTAATGGTAAATTTCACGTCGAACTGATTGAAGCTTTAAATTTGGTTAACGTTAATATTTGAATTTTTATTATTGAGAGATTATTCATGCTAGTTCTGAGAATTATCTTACCATTCATTTTGCTTACATCACTAAACTCTTGTGCTTTCCTATTTGGTGAGGATGGGATGTTCCCAGACCCAGGTGACGGCTACCTTGACGCTGAATTAGCCCCAGAGATGATAATACCTAGCCAACTTGATAGCTACACGCTAGATCAGTTATATGTTGTGCCGGAAAGATTCTCATCACTCGTTGCTTTAGAGGAAGTCCCACTGCCTATGCCAATCGAAACAAGGCGACGGGAAGGAGTCAGGATTCAAAGTTTGAATGACAAAAGGTGGATTGTGATTGACGCAACACCAGCTCAGGTTTGGCCGCTAGTAAGGGATTATTGGACTGATTTGCAAATAATTTTAGATCACGAAGATCCAAGTAATGGAGTGATGGAAACTTCTTGGGTTGAAGTGGGGGCCAGTAGTCAGAAAAGACACAAATATAAAATCATTATTGAGCCCGGGCTTCACTCAGGCTATTCAGAAGTCTATGTCTTGCACCTGGAAAATTTAAGCACTGAGCCAGTCCCTCTAATTGTAACTTGGCCCGAAATATCCGTGTCCCCAGATTTAGAACAGCAGATCCTCACATCAATATCACAATACCTAGCAGATAGAAATGATGTCTATCAAGCTTCGTCGTCAAGCTTATTGGCAGGGAGTATTGAGTCAGAGTCTAAGGCTAACCTCATAGAAAGCGACACCGGAGAGCCTGTGTTAGAGTTACGTTTAGATTATAACAGAGCATGGGTCCAAATTAGACAAGCGCTCGAAACTGCCGACGTTTTAATAGTTGACAGTAGTCGCGATGAATCCGTCTTTAATGTTCAATTTGCGGGTATAGTTAATGAAGATGATGACCCTGGGATTATTGGGAGATGGTTCGGAGGAGCTTCTGAAGAGCTGGATATGAGAGACTTTTCGGTTAAACTTTTTCAGTCTAATGGAGTAGTGAATGTGATGACGCAAGCACTAGGTGAATTTGATGATGCAAGAGAGTTAACAGAGGAGCTTCTGCAGGTCATTGACGATAATCTAAGCTAAAATAGAAATTATATCCCCGCCCCGAATCGACTCAGACAAATATCTGGTTACTAAAATTGGATGAAATACTTGAATTCTTAGCCTGTGAAACTCCGTTAGAGTGGATAGATTGCGCTTTGAACAATCAATCAGTGCTGTTGATTGATCATGCAAATTGTGAAAAGAAGGCTGCATCAACAGCGATGAAGTTGCTATATCGTCACACCTCAAAGGCGGAACTACTGAGGAAGATGTCTCAACTAGCGAGAGAAGAAATTTTACATTTTCAGCAAGTCGTGGAGATTCTGTCGAGTAGAGGAATTAATTATGTCAGGATCGCTCCGTCAAGGTATGCTAATCACTTGGGACGATTAATAAGTAAGGAAGAGAGAAGTCAGCTTGTCGATACTTTGATTGTTGGTGCGTTTATTGAGGCGCGTTCTTGTGAGAGATTTGCGGTACTTGCCCCGGAGTTGGATAGACAACTACAAAAGTTTTATCGAGGGTTATTAAAATCTGAAGCGCGACACTTTAAGGATTACTTAGATTTGGCGCAAAGGTATAGCAAGTGCGATATCAGTGATAGAGTACAAAAATTTCGGTCTGTTGAGGAGGAGTTGATTACTTCGCCAGATTCCATTTTTCGCTTCCATAGTGGCAGACCAGCAAAAAAAAATTTTTAAAACTGCTATCTCGTGCAGGTGTCTGGCGCGGCAATACTCAGACCAGACCTGTTTTCGAGTCGATTTAATTCAGAGCAGGAAATTCCATCGTTACCTTGAAGATTAACCGAGGTTAAATTAGGCATATTTAATAGGGGAGTAATGTCCCTGATTTGGTTATCTTTGAGATTTAGGCCGCTGAGGATCGACAATTCCTCTAGAGGTGTAATGTTGTTGATATTGTTGCCACCTAAATCAAGAAATCGTAATTTTGCGAGTTGGCTGATTTTTTCTAGATCGGTTATTTGAGCGTCGGCGCATGACAGTGCTGAAAGCTCTGAAGGAAAATCTATATTTTGTTGCTGTAAAGCAAGATTAATACAGCCTTGTAAATCAGCGTCCAAAACTTCTCCCTGCCTTAATCTTCCGCTCGGATCGTAAATTGGTTGCTCATTGATTGAAACAACAATCTGATTTGCGCAACCTATAATCAGTATGCAAATTAACAATATCAGATACCTAAAATTCATAATAATTTTGCCTTATTCTTATAAAAAAGATTCAGACCTTATAAAGCCTCTCTCAATAATCAAAGCTTATCAGCTGGCAATTGCCCGATTTCCCGGTTAGTATGCGCTGCTGTATTTTTTATAAAGATAACCCTCACTTCCCGTTGTGATTGTCTAACGAATCGAAGGAAAATTATATGAAAACATTGAAAATTTTGAGTTTGATGATTAGCTCTCTTTTGGCTTCCTTTATGATGCAGCCAGTATTTTCTCAAGTCGATTTGAGCTCCGAGGATAATCAGATAGCCTACTCAATTGGCGCTAATATTGGCCAGAACTTACTTGCTCAGCGGGTTGTTGAAGGAATAGATATCGATTCGTTTCTTGCTGGTATGGCGGATGCGATAGAAGGCAATACTCAGATGGATCAGGAAGCCATGATGCAAGCTATTCAAACCTTTATGCAAAGACAAGCCGATGAAGAAGCGGCTGCACTAGCGGAAAACTTAGCCGAGAGCGAAGCCTTCTTAGCCGAAAACGCCCAAAACTCTGGCGTTACAGTTCTTGCTTCAGGTCTACAATACGAAATCATCCAGTCAGGCCCGACAGGTGGTGAGTCGCCCACAAGCAGCAATTCTGTATTAGCCCACTATCATGGTACGCTTCCTGACGGAACTGTGTTTGATAGCTCAGTCGATCGCGGAGAACCAGCAACATTTGGAGTTTCGCAGGTGATCTCGGGCTGGACCGAGGCATTGCAGCTTATGAAGGTTGGTGATAAGTGGCGACTTTTTATACCACCAGATATGGCATATGGTGAGGCGTCTCCAACACCTGCTATACCTCCCAATTCAGCGCTTGTTTTTGAAGTTGAGCTGTTAGAAGTTAGATAATTTTTTACAGTAGGTTGTCGATCCGTTATGTCTAGTTGGAAACAAAATGAAAACCTACTGAACTTCTTGCGTCGATCACCCACCCCATTTCATGCCGTTGAAAATCTTGGCAAGATGCTTGAAGAGAATGGGTTCAAGCATCTTGATGAGAGTCAATCTTGGGATCTAAACAGTAGCGATGGCTATTTCGTTACACGAAATAATTCGGCATTGATTGCTTTCCGTCCCGGCACCCATGACATTGTTTCTTCTGGGTTGCGTGCTACCGGATCACACACCGACAGCCCTTGTCTAAAAATAAAACCTCACGCGGAATTTTCAAGTAACGGTTATGTTCAATTAGGGGTCGAGATCTACGGCGGTGTTCTTCTGCGACCTTGGTTTGATAGAGATCTTTCTATAGCTGGGCGTGTTAACTTTGAACTAGACAATGGAAGACTGCAGTCGGGACTTGTAGATTTTGAAAACCCTGTCGCTTTCATACCAAGTTTGGCAATCCATTTGGATAGAGGTGTCAACGAAGGTAGGAAAATAAATCAGCAAAAAGAGCTGCCGCCAATAATTCTTCAAGACTCAAGTAGAAAGAAATTTTCTTTTGAAAAGCAGCTTTTGAGTTTAATAAGAAAGCAGTCTAAATTCCGAACAGCTAAGACAATACTTTCGCATGAACTTTCCCTTTACGATGTTCAGCCGCCATCTTTAATTGGTTTGGAAGAAGAGTTCATAGCCTCTGCCCGTTTGGATAATTTATTGAGTTGTTTTTTGAGCTGCAATGCGTTGATAAAATCAAAATCCAAGTTCCCGAGCTTGCTTGTGTGTAATGACCATGAGGAAGTAGGAAGCGTGTCTTCATCAGGAGCGCAAGGACCTTTTCTTCGTTCAGTTCTCGAGAGAATTATTCGAAATCAGACTAATGAAAGCGACGCCGTTGAACGTGTGGTAAGAAAGTCCAGTTTCTGGTCAATTGATAATGCACACGGCATTCATCCCAATTATAGTGATAAGCATGATAATAACCATTCACCACACCTAAACGCAGGTCCGGTAATAAAGATAAATGCTAATCAGAGGTACGCAAGTAACAGTAATTCTATTGCGCTATTCAAATCAATTTGTAATCAGAAAAAAATCCCTTATCAATCTTTCGTAATGAGGAGTGATATGGCTTGTGGTTCAACGATAGGACCCATGACTTCAGCTGGATTGGGTATAGATACCCTGGACATTGGTTTAGCGAGCTTCGGAATGCATTCGATCAGGGAAATGGCTGGCGCAAAGGACCCAGAGCTCCTTTTGAAAGCAGTTACGGCCTTTTATAATCGCTAAATTCGTTGCTTTTTTAAATCTCTGATAATAATTCTAGATGGGCATATTGCAGATAAATGTCGCTTTGACACTGGCACTGGATCTCCGTTGATGAGGCTGGCAAGTATTTCTGCTCCAAAGGAGCTTGTACTTAAACCATTTGAACCATGTCCGGCAGAGATGTAAAGGTTAGGCAAGAAGCACTCATCTGCAATATTAAATTCAGTCTTAGCGTCACGTCTTAGATGAGCTAACTCTCTCTTTGTATAAGCGTATTTCGGAACCCTTCCGATGTATGGGACTCTGTCAGGTGTGCCACAACGTGTGCCAACTTCGCTGGCTTTGTTCTTATCTAACAAAAAATACTGACCAGTGAAGGCTTGATTAGCTCCGGTCACATTCTCCTTTGCAGCCTTTAGTTTTGATGATTTCGTCAAGGATTTCTCATAGGTAGCGGCAACTAAATTACCGTTTTCTCCGCACATAGTAGATGGAAAAATGGTCTTATTTCCACAAATAACATGAGTAGGTTCATAGCTTTTACTCTTTGCTTCTAACCAATTTGAATAACCATGACTTGTTGAGATTGGAAGAAAATCAGTCTGGTTGAATTGAGTTAGACAGTGACTATTCGCAATAATAACTACCTTTGACTGTGCGATCTCAGTCTGCTCCGCGGAGTAAAGAGTCCACTTCCCATCACGGTAATTTATACTTTTGACCGAGGTTCTGTAATTTTTTGAAATTTCTTCAGCGTCGAGATAAAAATTATATAATTTTGTTGTTTCAACGAATCCAGCATCAGGAAAATATAATCCTCCTGCCGATAAGTCGAGTTTTGAGAGCTCTCTTGCTTGCTTGTTTGTCAGGTAATTAAAAATACTCGAAGGGTAGATTGAAGAATATTTCTCTTGGCTAAATTTTTCGCGTTTATTCATCGCTCCTTCTAGTTGGATTAGTCCTGTCTTGTTCCACCCAATATCCTTATTTTCAGAATAAAAATTAAGTTGTGAAACTGTGTATAAATAGCTATGAAGGTAAAATTCAGACTCAGGTGAGAAAACTCTATACAATCTTGGCCTCAAGGCAAAAAGTGAAATTCTATTCTGAGTCAGTGTTTCATGATCTTCAGACTCAAATAGTTGAACCGGAATATGTCGTTTTGTTAAGGCAAGAGCGGCCGCACATCCAGCTATCCCAGCACCTATTATGGCAACAGATTCAATAGCCTCATTTTTATTTTTGTTAGCCTTAGAGTGGTTTTCGTTGGCTGTAAATTTCGCCACTGTCATATGGCGTTTACGGCCGTACCCAGTAGTTTTTTTTACATCAAATCCATTAGATACAAGATTACGTCTAAAAGACCCTGCTGCACTATAACTTGAAAGCGTAGTCTCTTGATTACTCAATTGTGAGATTTGCTTACATACAAAATTGTTCCAAATGCTAGGATTAGTTTTAGGCGAAAAGCCATCGATAAACCACGCTGATATTTTCAATCTATTGGTATAAAAATCAGATATTTCATTTAGAACGTCACCATAGTGTAGATCAAGAGTGATATTTCTAGAGAAGTGTATTCGGTGACAACCGCGAATGGGTGTTGGTATTTTTTTTAAAAAAGTGTCACTAAACGTTTTAAGCTCATGAAAATTGGAGAAGAACGTTTTAACTTGTTTTGCTGATGGGGGGCTTTTTTCAAATGCGATGTAATGAAGGTGCTTCTGAATCTTTAGCTTTGTGTGTAAAGACGCTGACAGAATAAAGTTTAGACCAAAACCAAATCCAATTTCGGCGATTAGGAATCGCTTCTCAGTAGATTTAATCCATCGGTCCGGCAATCCATTTGCCGCCAAGTAGACATGTCTGCATTCGTCCTCAGGACTGCCCTCTGAATAATAGCGATCAGTATATTCCTGTGAGTAGGGAGCTTTTGGATTAAGCCACACTAGTTCTGGTGTTTTTAGCTTCACGCTGGTAAGAACTCCTTTAGGTGAGCGGAGAAATATTCATCTGTACGTACTTGAATTAAGAAATAGAGCTTAAGTTTTTTTGTGACGATAGAAAAAGTCCCTTAATAACCTCACGTTACTGATCTTCGGTGAGGGTTTTTCTGAGTCTGACCGAGATTTATAGGTATGATAAAGCCAGACAGATCTTTTACAATGCCTAAAGCGTAATAGTAGGAAAAGAGCAAAAGAGATTTAGTGTGAAATACCTAAAATTACAGCGCTATTTGTTTATTCTGATTCTCCTTTTTATCGTGAATGAAAAGGCTTTGGGGGCTGATCAACAAGCCTCAGCAGATGCCTATGTGATTGGAGATGTTGTAAAAATACCGGTGCTGAGAGTGGGGAACGATTACTATAGTCTAGATCTACAACTCATGCCAAATACCGACCCAGCCCAATTGAAAATGATAGCTGCTGCGGAATTAACCTTGTCCGATTGGAACTCTTCAAATGCTAGTAGCTTTGTAAACACAACCTTGACGATTCCTAAACTAACGGCTGCTAATAATTCTTACAGAATCGAACTAGAACTTGTATCGGTTGAACCCTCTGTGATTCTGCAGCTCTCGAAAGCTGATTTGCTCATTACGCCTACTAATCCAGAGCCAACCTCTCAATCAACCCCAGTAGAAACAGATCCAGGGTCCGCAACCCCGCCAGCTCGAGAAAAAACCAACCGTGAAAAGGCAGCGGAGTTGTTTGAAAAATCGATTGCTCAGAACATAGTTCAATCGAAGTGCATTTCCTGCCATCGGCGGGGCGGCTATGCTGGAGGCACTTCATTAATTTTTGAGGGTGCCAGCGGTACGTCTCAAAGTGCCAATATCGCGGCTTTTGAAGGTCTTCTGAACCGTCGTGCAGATGGCTTAAATTATATCCTTAGAAAGGTAAGTGGAAATGGTCATGGTGGTGGTAGGCAGTTGGCACAGGGAAGCGCAAACTATAATAATCTTGAGGAGTTTCTTAAACTGTTATCCAGCAGTAGTTCCAATTGAGGAGGCGTATTTACCATTGGTCGTGGGTTTCGAATACAAATATGTTATAAAAGACTCAATTCCACTGATAAGATTAATAACCAATTGTTAGATATTCACCGTTTTTGTCAGGCTTTTATTTCTAGGTGGGGCTTGAATTTTAGGTAAATTAACACATGAAATATATTAAATTTTCACTAATATTTATTTTGTGCATAAGCTCTTTGTTTAGTTGTCAACAAGTCCGCCCTTGGGAGAGGGGTGTGCTAGCGCGGCCAGAAATGGCTTGGGATAGCGATCCTTTGGGGGCTCTGCTTCAGGACCATATATTTTTTAGTAAGGAAGCTTCTTCAGGAGGCGATACTGCAGCTGGAGGTGGTTGCGGCTGTAATTAACCCCGTTACGAGCACTTGAATTGAAATCTCGGAAATCAACCAGTCTTATAGCTCTTTCAACCACTGCATTAGCATTACCGGGAATTGCTATGTCTGATTCCCCCCCACCACAATCTACAGCCTCATATAAGGTATCTAATTATAGTGAAGATGACCTCGATAGAAGCGAATCTCCCTACGGAGATCTGGAGCGTTATGATATCGATGTGCACCAATTTAAATTAATTTCACCAATAGGAAGGAACCTTTCCTTTTCGCTGGATGCAAACCATGAAACTATGTCGGGTGCCTCACCATGGTACACATCAAGCGGCAGTGATGGTGAGCCGTTGGTAGCTATGAGTGGAGCGAGCGGCATCTATGATGAAAGAACGGAGGTCTCTGTTGGAGCGAGTTATTATCTTAGCCAAGGTACTGTCTCAGGAGTAGTCGGATACTCTGAGGAAAACGATTATCGCGCCAAATATTATGCTTTCAGTGCTAGTAAAAATTTTAACGATGAGTTAACGACACTATCGATTGGTTATAGTTATTCATCAGACAATATTTTTCCAACAGACGCAGATATATTTAATCGTGTTACAAGTGAGAGTAAAAATAGTAAATCTGGTGTTGTCTCGATTAGTCAAATTATTTCTCAAAATTCAACTTTCCAATTATCATTAAACATATCAGAACAATCTGGATTTCTCAGTGACCCATATAAATTAAGAGACGTCAGACCGAGAGACAAAACGCAAATTGCTGTTACAAATTCTTATAGGCATTTTTTTCGAGATAGTAACTCTGCTCTTCATGTCAACTACCGATACTACCACGATGATTTTGGAATAAGCTCACATACGATAGATAGTAGTTGGCATAAAAATTTTGGGGGGACTTTTCGGATAGTGCCAAACATCCGCTATTATTCGCAGTCAGCAGCTAATTTTTTCACGAATATCGATGACTTTATGAAACCTTTGAATGAATACCAGTCAAGCGATTATCGCTTATCGTCATTTGGTGCTGTAAGTGGCGGGATTGATTTTGTTTTTAATTTTGGTCGGTGGTCGACAATTTTGAGTGCAGAGAGATATGTAGCTAGCGATAATTTTGCGAGTTTTTCTGTGAATAGGCCGAGTGCCGCGTTAGTCAAATTCAATCGTTTCTCAGTAGGTCTAGAATATATCTTCTGATGAATTCTAAGATTCAAGAATCCGAGTTGCTTAAATTCTCATTCAAGGCGATGGGAAGTGATTGCGAATTTATCTTATGTTTAACAACAAAATCAGATTCTCATTCTGTGTTTAGTTCATTGCGAGATGAGCTTGAAAGGCTTGAGCAGAAATATTCAAAATTTCGGGAAAACAATTTGCTCTTTGCAATTAACCTCGCAGCAAGCAAAGGTGAAACTATTCAAGTAGATGAGGAAACTGAATCTCTGTTGGAGCACTCATTAAACTGTTTTAATCAAAGCGATGGTTTGTTTGATATTACAGCAGGAAGTTTGAATTCACTGTGGGATTTTAAGAAAAAGAAAATTCCTACCACAATAGAGATTGAGCACGCGTTATCTCTGACCGACTTTTCTAGAGTATCTTGGGGTAATGGTATGCTATCTATTCCGATGGGTATGAGTATAGATTTTGGTGGGGTAGTTAAAGAATATGCAGCTGATTCTCTCGCAGTTTTGTCAAAAAAATTAGGAGTTGAATACGGGCTTATTAATCTTGGTGGTGATATTGCTGTTGTCGGACGAAAACCGGATGGTTCGCCATGGAACGTTGGAATTACAGATCCCAGAAATACTGATGCAGAAATTGCGACAATTGAAGTCCATTCTGGGGGATTAGCTACGAGTGGAGACTACAAGCGTTACTTCGTTCACGAAGGTAAGAGATACAGCCACATTTTAAATCCTAAGACCGGTATTCCATGTTCTGGTCTCCGTGCTGTTAGCATCTCAGCAAATTTGTGCACGGTTGCGGGCTCTGTTGCCACTATTGCCATGCTGAAAGAAGAGTCCGAGGCAATTGCTTGGCTGCGTGAGCTTGGTTTACCTTTCGTCATCATGAACTCAAACTCACAGATAATGAAGAATTCATGTTAATCAAGCCTGCCATCAGGCTTCTAATGCAGAGCTCCAAAGGCGGGTTTTAAAGCCTTTTGGCTTTATGGAATGACCATGAAACGCTGAAATCGATGGTTTATTGAAGTAAAATGATTACTCAGTGATAAATTTGGCTTGCGAAAATGCTTGAGCTCAATAACCAACTATCAAAACTAAAAGACTTTACTGGGCGCATCAAGAAACTCAGGGGGTATCTTTGACTTTGATACAAAGCGAGATAGATTAACAGAGGTAGAATTTGAGCTGGCGGAGTCCTCTGTTTGGGACAAACCTGAGTATGCTCAAGCTTTGGGTAAGGAGAGGGCAATTCTCGAGTCAATTGTTCATACTATCGAACAATTGGAGTCAGAGGTCCAAGAGTCAGAAGAGTTGCTTATCTTAGCAGAAGAAGAAAAAGACGAAGAGTTATACAGGGCTGCGAATAAGGACCTGATCCTCATCCAAGAGAAAATAGAGTTATTGGAATTTCGGAGGATGTTTTCAGGTGAAATGGATTCCTCAAATGCTTACTTAGAGATTCAAGCTGGATCTGGTGGTACCGAGGCTCAAGATTGGGCGGAAATGATATTGCGAATGTACTTGCGGTGGGGTGAGGGTAAAGGATTTAAAGCTCAGTTGGTTGAAGTATCCGGGGGTGATGTTGCGGGAATAAAAAGCGCGACCGTGCAATTTTCGGGAGACTTTGCGTTTGGGTGGTTGCGCACTGAGACTGGGGTCCACCGGCTTGTGCGAAAATCGCCATTTGACTCAGGCAATCGCCGTCATACATCTTTTGCCTCAGTTTTTGTATCGCCTGAAATCAGCGATGATATTGAGGTTGACCTTAATATGGCAGATGTTCGAATTGATACCTATAGAGCGAGCGGCGCCGGAGGCCAACATGTAAATAAAACTGATTCTGCAATTAGGTTAACGCATGAACCCTCTGGTATCGTTGTCCAGTGTCAAAGTCAAAGATCTCAACATAAGAATAAGGATATGGCAATTAAACAATTAAAAGCGAAACTCTACGAGATGGAAGAGTTAAAACGCAAAGAGAAGGCTCAATCTGTTGAGGAGTCGAAAGCGGATATCGGTTGGGGTAGCCAGATTCGTTCTTATGTTTTAGATGCTTCAAGAATTAAGGATTTGAGAACAAATATTGAGATCACAAATACCGGAGCTGTTTTAGATGGAGAACTTGATCCATTTATCGAGGCAAGCCTTAAAATGGGTCTATAGGAATTTTTATGACGGATGAAAATGAAGACATATTGTCTAGCGATGAGAATAATCTAATATCGATTCGCCGCAAAAAACTTTCTGAAATTAGAACAAAGAGACAAGCCTTTCCTAATGATTTTAAGAAAAGTGTTAGTTCTTCCTGGGTAGTCTCAGAATTTAATGAATCGGAGAAATCTCATCTTGAAGAGATTTCTCACCAGGTCTCTGTGGCGGGTCGCATTATTAGAATGCGAGGGCCTTTTGTTGTCATTCTAGATGAAGGTGTACAGCTACAACTTTACTTGAATAGCAAAACGTTATCTGGTCAGCTTTTGGAGGAATACAAACTACTCGATTTTGGTGACATTATCGGCGTCGAAGGGGAAATTTTTAAAACTAACAAAGGAGAACTAACTGTAAGAGTGTCGACTTTTCGAATTCTCACAAAGGCTCTGCGTCCTCTCCCAGATAAACACAAAGGACTTAATGATACCGAGCTTCGTTACAGAAAAAGATATGTCGATCTTATTGTTAATGAAGAGTCACGTCATGTATTTGAGGTTCGATCAAAAATAATACGAAGTATAAGAAATTATTTTGAAAGTGCAGATTTTATGGAAGTTGAGACACCTATGATGCAGGTCATACCAGGCGGCGCTACAGCCCGGCCTTTTACAACTCATCATAATGCACTAAATCAGGATATGTATCTTAGGATAGCTCCAGAACTTTATCTTAAAAGATTAGTTGTAGGAGGTTTTGAGAGGGTTTTTGAACTGAATAGAAATTTTCGGAATGAAGGGCTTTCTACCCGACATAACCCCGAATTCACTATGATTGAATTCTATCAAGCTTACGCAACTTACTCTGATTTAATGAATCTAACAGAAGATTTGTTTAAAACTATTGCTCGAGAAGTATTAGGGAGTGAGAAGATAAGTTATCAGGGATCTATTTACGATTTTTCTGAGCCTTTCCGAAGATTAACCGTACTAGAAGCAATAGAGGATTTCTGTGGAGTGAAAAAGGAACAACTCTCAAGAAAAGAAACTGCAAGTGATATTGCAGAGTCATTAGATGTAACCATCGATGAGAATTGGGGATTAGGTAAGATTATCATGGAGATATTTGAGCAACAGGTGGAAGATAAATTAGATCAACCTACTTTTATCACTGAGTACCCAACAGAAGTATCCCCATTAGCAAGAAGAAATGAACTCACTCCTGACGTGACAGACCGTTTTGAATTAATAATCGGAGGCAGGGAACTGGCAAACGGATTTTCTGAACTAAATGATCCTGAAGATCAAGCGGAAAGGTTTGCGATTCAGGTTGCAGATAAAGAATCAGGTGATAAAGAAGCTATGCATTTTGATGAGGATTACATTACTGCTCTTGAGTATGGCTTACCACCCACAGCGGGAGAAGGAATCGGAATAGACCGTTTGGTAATGTTGTTCACGGACTCGCCATCGATAAAGGATGTGTTGCTTTTTCCTCATATGCGACCAGAAAAAGAAAGTGACTGATGCGACAGCATCTGGAACTAGATCAGTTAGTCTGAGTAGATCTTGGATATCTCGGTTGCGTGATGAATTTGAACTAGAATATATGAAAGAGCTAAGGACCTTTCTTATTGAACAAAAGCAACAGGGCAAAAAGATATACCCTCCTGGTAAACAAATTTTTAACGCTCTTAACTCGACTTCATTTGAAACAACAAATGTAGTTATTTTAGGTCAAGATCCTTATCATGGAGTTGGTCAAGCTCATGGTCTAAGTTTTTCTGTAATGCCAGATGTAGATATTCCACCATCCCTGCAGAATATTTATAAAGAGTTGACTAGTGATATTAACTTTAGACATCCCGGACACGGATCACTAGATTACTGGGCATCACAAGGTGTGTTGCTTCTTAATTCCATTCTAACAGTAGAACACGGTAAAGCCGGCTCGCATCAAGGGAGGGGATGGGAGAAATTTACGGATCGCATCATAGGTCTATTGAATGAAGGAAAAGATGGACTTGTGTTTTTATTATGGGGTGCTTATGCGCAAAGAAAAGGTGAATTCATAGATAGGGGGAAACACCTAGTTTTGACATCTCCACATCCATCCCCGTTTTCGGCTCATAAAGGATTTTTTGGAAGTCGTCCATTTTCGAAGATTAATGAACACCTCATTAGGCTAGGAAAGCAACCAATAGATTGGCAAATCCCATAGCTATTAAACGTATACGAGGAAGTCTTATGTCGAATAATAAATGCAGCATAATTGGTGCGAGTCACGCTGGAGTGTCACTCGCTATGCAGCTAAGGAGAGAAGGATGGCCGCATGAGATAGAGCTCATTAGTGATGAAATGGAATTACCCTATCATAGACCTCCTTTGTCTAAAGATCTTCTTCTCGGCAAAAAGACGCTTGATCAGATTCGTTTACGCCCTGAAAAAATGTTTGAAGACA
>CEVE01056268.1_pt1 | contig 14031 bp, 11 predicted proteins | sample 356431 | NCBI WGS metagenome assembly CEVE01 (sample SAMEA2622764, study PRJEB7988) | marine metagenome | isolation source: saline water (ENVO:00002010), including
GTCCAGTTAGAGATCCAGGGGCGGTGGACATGATCATCTTCCGGGAGAACAGTGAGGATGTGTATGCTGGAATCGAGTGGGAAGCAGGCACTCCTGAGGTCAGGAGGGTGATAGAGTTCCTGCAAAATGAGATGGGAGTGGATAAGATAAGGTTCCCAGAAACTTCGGGAATAGGAATCAAGCCTATCAGCTCCGAGGGAACCGGAAGAATAGTCAGAGCAGCCATTAGGTATGCGATTGAAAATGATAAGGACTCAGTAACACTGGTCCACAAAGGAAATATCATGAAGTTCACAGAAGGGGCATTCAGAGACTGGGGCTACCAACTAGCTCGTGATGAGTTTGGAGCAGAGCTTCTCGAAGGAGGGCCATGGTGTACTCTCGAGAACCCAAAAACCGGTAGAAAGATCACTATCAAGGACGTAATTGCGGATGCCATGCTGCAACAGGTACTGACACGACCTGGGGAATATGGGGTGTTAGCCACTATGAACCTCAATGGCGACTATATCTCCGATGCTCTTGCCGCACAAGTCGGAGGGATTGGTATTGCACCGGGTGCGAACATAAACTACGATACAGGAATCGCAATTTTTGAAGCCACCCATGGAACTGCACCCAAGTACACTGGACAAGACAAGGTCAATCCTGGAAGCCTCATCCTGTCAGCAGAAATGATGCTACGTCACATGGGATGGTCAGAGGCAGCAAATCTAATCGTCAAAGGAATGGAAGGGGCGATTTCCGCTGGTACCGTCACATACGATTTCGAGAGATTGATGGACGGAGCCACTCTACTTTCATGCTCAGAGTTTGGTGAGGCCATAATCTCTCATATGTGAGATGGTATATTGGAGAAACACAGCCAAGAGGAGCTAGAATCCATTAGAGAGAGAATCTTGGAGATGGCCAAAGAGGATGAGTCCAATGGCAATCCTCTAATCTGGTTTGAAGAGCTCTACAGCTCTTCGAAAAGAAACGAGGAAATAATTCCATGGTCCAACGGGGAGCCGAACCACCTCCTTGTCGAGTGGTTGGATGGTAAGTCTCCTCAAGGAAGGGCACTCGTGGTTGGATGTGGCCTAGGGGAGGATGCCGCCTATCTGTCAGAACTGGGATGGAAAGTAACCGCTTTCGATATCTCCCCGACCGCGATAAAATGGGCTTCCGAAACTTATGCTAATCTGGATATCGAGTGGAGAGTGGAGGACCTCCTGAAGCTACCAACGGAGTGGAAGCGCAAGTGGGACCTTGTTGTTGAGGTCCATATCCTTCAGGCCATACCCGAGGAGGTAAGAGTCATGGCCGCGCCCGTTCTTCCCAGTCTTTTAGCACCTGGGGGCAGGTTGGTTTCAGTCGGTCGTGTTGGTAACCCAGAAGTAAAAACAACAGGTCCCCCTTGGCCCTTAAGTAGAGAATTTATTTCATCTATCGGAGGGGGCCTGGAGAACACTTCGCTGGATTTACCTATCGAGTTAGTCAACGGCGAAGAGATACATCGATACATATCCAGCTGGAAAAGATGAGGACATAAAATATAGCACAGACCTTATATGACATTAATGACTCGCTTATGATAATGGACCGACTAGTTTACAATTTCATAGTCGAATACTTAGAAGAATTGGCAAAAAATCCAGATGTCAAGCATTTCCATCCAGTAAAAAGTCTAGAGAAAGTCTATTTTTTCCACAATCGTGAAGAGCACAAAATCAATGGTTCGGAAGCGGCAATACTAGATAGTAATCTCATTAGTGAAAACCGGGATCTTAGACATGCCGAACCACCCTCACTAGAAGATTACACAATCCACGAGGCTTATCCAATACTTCATGAACAATGGAACCACCCTTATCACATGAATTCTGGAAGACTGAAAGACAATCTGGTTCGGGATGATAAAATCCAGACCCTGGGAGAGAAGCGCGGTCGGGTATTCGGACACGTGACAGCTAGGCCCACGCTTCCCGATAGTGTCGTATCAGAGATCATATATGTTCTCTTGAAAGAAAGTCCCAAACCGCATACTTGGGATTCATTATACCCTTCTGTTTTCTCTGCCTTACAGAGTATACACATTATGGGAAAAGACTTAGCACACAGCGATCCACATTTATGTTATATCCCCTTAAATGGACATAAAACAGCAAAAAAATCGATAAACAACAATTCTGGAATTGAAATATCAAATAAGTTAAAAATTGATATGCCTAAATTAGATTCTTCAGGTGGAGGGAGTCTTATGAAGTTGGGATCCTCTAAGTGGGGACGTGCGATTTGGCAGTCCTACATTCGAGAAACAACAAGCAAAGAACTCATGGATTGGATTTCATATAACTATAGTGATAAATGGTTCATTAGAGCGACTTCAAACATCCAAAGAGATCTGAAGAAGAAGGAAGGAGTTATTGTCGGCACAGGCTCCAATGGCCTGAAGAGAGGCCTTTGGCAATATCAAGAGTATTCTGCAAATGAAGAACTGAAAGAGCTTATCGAAAGGAGGTTTTTCCAATTGAGGGAGTCAGTTCGGTCAGTGCAAGGTCAGAATACCCAACAACTACATCAACTGGAATATCTATTGTTCGATTTGAAGAGCCTGACAAGTGAGATTGAATACAGAATAAATTTGATGATTAATGATAAAAATTAACATAAGTATCTCATATGTTAGTCAACATACGAAATACTTATGAGAGAGATATGGGGAGGACCCACCGCCGATCAGGCGGAACCCGCAGGATAGGCCGAGGGCCGGTGTTGCCTAGCATCATCGGGGGGGTAGCCCAGAGCTATGAGCCCCGCCGCCTAGTTGCGGTATCGCAGAAAGTAAGCTCTCATTATGAGTTGATAAAATGAATAATAACAATAAGAAATCCGCCCATGTTAGTGGAAGTGGCGGAGGAGGAATCCTAACAAATAATGACTTGGAGAATTCCAGTGATGGAACTCCATTTAACCAAAGTCTGACATCATACCAGGGAATCTGGATTCAGGTCCCTGTTAGAATAGCAGACGCGATCGCGGCTTTGTTCGCCGGCGACTACACCAAGGTAGCCGGCAAAGCTGAGGAATTCCTTGACATAGGATTCCTTGTAGCCCAGAGTTTCGGCTCTATCGTTTCAGCAGACCAGCTACGGCAGGCAATGAACGACGGAGCGGAGAGACTGGGCCATCAGGGGAAGAACTGGATTAAGGAAATGCAAGAAATCTCCGAATCGCATAAGAAAGAAATCGAAGAGCTACATACGAATGGAAACAGCAAGCTTGTTGATTCCCTAAATGGAACTGTAGCCCTCCTCGATAAAGCGATAAAGGAAATTTCAAACCCCAAAAATACAGAATCCGTACCCTTCTCTGTAGCTAAACTAGCTGAAGAAAAGGTAGCGGTCGCATTGTCCAAGGCCCAAAAGGCCCAAGAGTATGCGAACACAGAACAGAAAGAGGCTCTGGAGATAAAACTCAACAGCCTCGAAGTGATGCACGCAAAGCTCTTGCAATCTATCGAGAGCGAGCGTGAATCACTTAGGGAACTGCTAGGCCTACAAGGCCTAGTAACAGAGACAAAAAAGAAGTCATCTGGCAAGGGAACCCTGTTTGAGGACGAAGTATCTGAAGAGTTGATGTCTCTGACTGGAATCTTCGGTGACGAACTCCAAGACATCGGAGATTTGACTGATGGAATTGGCTCCAGCAAAGTTGGAGACCACCTCATAACGGTCAAGAGCGCTAACCAAGCAGTCTCAAAGATTGTGGTTGAGGATAAAGCCGGGTCCTTCAATATCGGAGGAGCCAAAGGCATAATTGCCCAGTTAAATAAGGCAATGCAGAACTATGGTGCCACAGTTGCAATCGGAGTTGTAGACTCCGAGAACGCCCCTGTGAAGCTAAGAAAAAATGGATATCAGAGATATCAGTCCAACATACACCTAGTGTGCGTAGACTGGGAGGCCCGTGATTTCTCGAGCCTGGAAATCCTGTATCCCCTTGTAAGGGAAATGGCCCTGTTGGAGCATGAATCATTCTCCAACGGCTCAGATGTGGACAAGGAGTCCATCATATCCCTATGTAACGAGTGCTTGACTCGGTTGAAAGACATAAACAAGCTAAAGAGGAACCTGAGGGATGTTGCGGCAAAAACAACGCTCAACGTCGCAACAGAGCTGGAACTAATGCAGTCTGAGCTTAAGGATAACTTTACCAGGCTCATCAGAATACACAGAGGCGACTCTAACTAGAAAAAGAGGACTAACTTTCTGCGATACCCAAACTAGGCGGTCCCACAAAGAGAAAAACTAGGAGTGACTGGACGAAATGACCGTTGATGAGAAGAGGAGATACAGCCCAAGATACCTGAACAAAGTTGTCATTGATCAGATTGAGACGTTTATCTCCCAGTTCACCGAAGAAATAAGGGTAGCTCATGTAGAGGCGATTGAAGAATACATGGACGCCGTGATGAAACTCTGGGATATTCAGTCTGATCTCAGTGATATTGTGAATGAGCACTACTCAGGTCAGATAGGAAACAGGGCAGTTTCTTCTAGCATCAATCTAATCACCGCGATCTACAACTCCTTTTTACCTGAATTCTTGCGTGACAAGAGACTGACTAACGAGCTAAATCTAGGTGATATCTTACCTCATCTTCACGTCAGTAGAATGATTTCCTACAAGACCGAAATACCATTCTCATTATTGGCGCCAACGTCATTCGATGAGATGGGAAACGTAACGAAAATCCTTGATATGATTATCAAGGCCGATGATGGATCCCCTAAGCTGACTCAATGGGCTATTCCAGCCATAGAGGACCTCATAGACCAGTCCATGGACATACCAGACCACATATTGGAATTGTACGTTCCCGCCGACTTGGCTTAAACAAAGACCTGGTTTATCAAACTAAAGTCGGTGTAGTAAAAATCACCTTCAGATTTAATTATCCACCCCTTCCATGGTATATCATGCCCGCAGTGATAGCCGGATACGCTAGGTCCCCGTTCACCCCTGCCAAGAAGGGGGAGCTAGCCAGAACAAGACCAGACGATATGGCCGCGACGGTGATAAACGGACTGATCAAAGAAACCGGAGTAAATCCCTCATTAATTGAAGACCTGATAGTAGGTACCGCCTTTCCAGAGGCAGAACAGGGATTCAATGTTGCTAGGATGATTACTTTCCTGACAGATCTCCCCGAGAGCGTTCCTGGAGTAACTGTCAATAGGTTCTGCGGATCCTCGATGCAAGCAATTCATGACGCAGTAGGAAGGATTGCGATGGGATCTGGTGACGCTTTCATCGCAGGGGGAATCGAGTCTATGACTAGGATTCCCATGACAGGCTACAATCCAATGCCCAATCCAAAATTGGGGTCCGAATACCCACAGGCATTCACGTCAATGGGGATTACCGCCGAGAACCTAGCCAAGAAGTACTCAATTTGCAGAGAAGAGCAAGAACGATTTGCGATTGGGAGTCAGGAAAAGGCCTCAAAGGCGAAGGAAAGCGGATTTTTTGATTCAGAGATTATACCGATTGAGACTGATGGAGGAGTTGTTTCAGAAGATGGCTGTATCCGCCCGGGAACTAATTCCGAGGCTCTGTCTGGGCTACGTCCAGCGTTCCTTTCTGAGGGGACTGTGACTGCTGGGACTTCGTCACCACTAACAGATGGGGCGGCATTCGTTCTTGTGTGTTCAGAGAATTTCGCTGAAGAAAATGGGCTCAAGCCTCTAGCCAAAGTAGTGAGTTCAGCGGTTACCGGATGCGCTCCGGAGGTAATGGGCATCGGTCCCGTTGAAGCCACCAATAAGGCATTATCAAGAGCGGGTCTGTCAATAGACCAGATAGATATAATTGAATTGAATGAGGCATTCGCGGCACAGTCCCTAGCAGTAATTGAGGAGCTGGGACTAGACCCCACCAAGGTCAATATCGAGGGAGGTGCAATTGCCTTGGGCCATCCACTGGGGGCAAGTGGGGCGAGAATCATGGGCAAAGCGTCCCAATTATTGACTAAGAATGGTGCAAAGTACGCCTTGGCAACAATGTGCGTGGGTGGAGGTCAGGGAATCGCCACCATCTTGCAAAGGCCATAGGTGAGAGTATGTATGAGGGAATCCAGAAAGTCGCAGTGATAGGAAGCGGTGTGATGGGCGCTGGAATCGCCGCTCATTGTGCCAATGCTGGATGCGAAGTCCTACTCCTCGACATAGTGCCTGATGGGGCTGAGGATAGAAACTCACTATCCAAGACTACGATACAGAACATGCACAAGTCCAACCCCGAGATGCTCATGCACAAGAGGAATTCAAAAAGAATCACGCCCGGAAATATAGAGGACGATTTGCACCTACTCGAGGACTTTGATTGGGTAATTGAGGTTGTTATCGAAAATCTCGATGTCAAGAGAGATTTGTATTCGAGGCTCTGCGATAATATAGGCCCCGAAACAATACTATCTTCAAACACATCCACACTTCCAAGATCCAAACTAGTTTCAGAACTACCTAGGGATGTATCCTCCAGATTTCTGATTACACACTTCTTCAATCCACCTAGGTATCTCCCTCTACTAGAGGTCGTAAGCTCTCATGAGGTAGATGAAAGCGTGGTAACCAGATTCTGTAAATTCGCGGATCACAGACTCGGAAAGAGAGTCACTATGTGCAACGACAGACCGGGCTTCATTGGGAACAGGCTTGGGGTATATTTCATCCAAAGGGCATTCAAGGCTACTCTGGAACTCGGCCTCTCTGTAGAGCAGGCAGATGCTATGCTAGGCAGACCAATCGGACTCCCCAAGACAGCGGTTTTCGCACTAATGGATCTTGTTGGGATAGATCTTATACCTCACGTCACTGAAAGTCTGCTTGAACATCTTCCTGATGATGACCCGTTCCATAAAATTGCTGGAACTGGAGAGGAGATAATACTCAATATGATCCAAGACGGATATACCGGAAGGAAAGGAAAGGGAGGATTCTACAGACTGAACAAAGACGGTGGAAAGAAAGTCAAGGAGGCCAGGAATCTCTACACTGGAGAGTATCTAAATGCAAACCGAAGAGCCGCATTCCCCTCGGCAAAGATGGGTAAGAGAGGCATCTCTTCATTGATGGACTGTAATGATGAAGGAGCCAGATTAGTAAAGGAAGTCCTCCTAGACTCGCTTTCTTACGCAGCCCACATAGTCCCTGATGTAAGTGACGACATTTACTCAATCGATGGAGCCATGAAGGTGGGATACAACTGGAAGGCAGGGCCCTTCGAAATGATGGATTCCATCGGCGTTGAATCCATGGTTGAGAGACTGGAGTCTTCAGGAAGAGAGGTTCCAAGCTTCCTATCGCTTGCCGCCGAGAGAGGATCTTTCTATGGCATGGAAGACGGGGAGATAACCAGACTCGCTCCATCCGGAGAAATGGTGATTGTGAATCGTCCAGAGGACACTCTTACCGTAGCGGATCTGAAAAGGAGGGGCAAGCCACTTAGGAGAAACGGATCAGCAAGTATCTGGGACACAGGAGATGGAGTTCTTCTCGTGGAGTATCATACCAAAATGAATGCTATGGATCCAATGAATATGGAAATGCTCCTAAATGCTGTGGATTTGGCTGAATCAGAAGATTACAAAGGAATAGTAATTGGTAACGATGCAACCAACTTCTGCGCCGGTGCGAATCTTGGCTTGGCCCTTTTTGCCGCTAATCTAGCCGCATGGAAAGACCTTGAGGACTTTATCGGGCTGGGTCAGGACACCTATCAGACCCTGAAGTACTGCGAGGTTCCAGTAGTGGCCGCCTCAGCAGGACTGTGTCTCGGTGGAGGGGCCGAGGTTCTGATGCATTGTGATGCAGTGCAGGCACATAGCGAGTCCTACGTAGGACTGGTCGAGGTAGGTGTCGGAATTATCCCAGCGTGGGGCGGATGCAAAGAGCTACTCGGGAGGCTGGTCGATTTTGGCCTAGTTACCAACGGTCCCATGGGAGCAGTCATGAAGGCCTTCGAGACAATAGGGACCGCACAAGTAGCGAAATCAGCCGAACAAGCCCGATCAATGGGATTTCTAGGACCTCAGGATGGTATAACTATGAACAGAGACAGACTGCTGGCCGATGCCAAAAGGAAAGTTCTAGATTTATCAGAAAACTACGTTCCTCCCGCACCCAGGACATACAGGCTACCAGGTCCAACTGGCCTAGCAGGACTCAATCTTGCTCTAAGTGATTTGGCTCTATCCGGGCAGGCGACCCCACATGATGTGGTTGTGGCCACATCTTTGGCCGGAATACTTACAGGTGGAAATACAGACATTACAGTGGCAATGGAAGAAGATGATATTCTAGCTATGGAAAAAGAAGCTATAGCTACTCTAGGAAGGCATCCCGATACACTAGATAGGATGCAACACATGCTTGAGACGGGCAAGCCACTGAGGAACTGAGGTGATAAATTGGTAGAATATGAAGCCCCGATAAGAGAATATGACTTCCTGTTTAACGAAGTCTTTGACGTAATCCCAATCGTCCAGAGGCTTGGATATGATTTTGACTCCGAGTTCCTGTCGATGCTCACAGAGGGGTGGGCCGAACATGCTAAGGAAGTTTGGCTGCCGATTAATCAAATTGGAGATAGGAAAGGACTCAAGTTTGAGGATGGGAAAATTACCATGCCACAGGAGTTCAAGGAAGCATACAGGCAAGGAATTGAGGCAGGATGGATGGCAACATCATCTAAGCCGGAGCATGGCGGTATGGGCGCCCCCGTCTTCTTCCAGTCTGTAATTTGGGGCGAGATAGCCACGTCAACGAACATGGCAATGAGTGTCTTACCTGCCTTGACACTGGGCGTCTATGATGTATTGAACGAACACGGCGACCAGGATTTGATAGACTATTTTTCAAATCACCTCTCATCCGGAGAGTGGGCCGGGACAATGTGCTTGACAGAGCCCCATGCCGGAACAGATTTGGGAATAATTTCCAGTAAGGCAATACCTCAGGATGACGGTACGTACAGAGTTACTGGTACGAAGATCTTCATCACATATGGTGAGCATGACATGACAGAGAATATAGTCCACCTAGTCCTTGCTAAGACGCCTGGGGCGCCAGAGGGAACAAAGGGAATCTCCTTGTTCCTAGTTCCGAAATATCTACCTTCAGACTGGGAATCAGGAGGACTCAAAGGAATTTCTCATGACCTTAGTACGGAGCACAATGGTGTAACCTGCGCCGGTAGTGAGGAGAAAATGGGAATTCACGCATCTCCTACATGCGTAATGAATTTCGATAATTGCGTGGGTTGGAGGGTAGGGGATCTCCACACTGGAATGGCCTTAATGTTCCAGATGATGAATCAGGAGAGATTAGCTACCGGAATGATGGGTCTCGGGCTTGCAGAGATTGCCTATCAGAACTCATTAGCATGGGCCAAGGACAGGCGCCAAGGCAGGGATTTGAAGGGCCCCCAAGAGCCGAATCATGAAGCAGATAATATCCTAGTTCATCCTGATGTGAGAAGAATGTTATTAGAAGCCAAGGTAAACAATGAAGGATGCCGGGCTCTAGCAACCTGGACAGGTATTCTTCTAGATCAGATGCATAGTGATGACCCTGAAGAGGCGGAATATGCAACGGCCCTAGTGGCCCTATTTACTCCTATAGTAAAGGCCCACTTCACAGACCTCGCTTGTGAGACAGCTAGTACCTGCATGCAAGTTATGGGGGGTGCGGGATATTGTACCGAGTACGGTGTCGAGCAATTCTACAGGGATGTTAGAATATCAAAGATATGGGAAGGAACAAACGGAATTCAGGCATTAGACCTTACCGGGAGGAAGATTACCCAGAACATGGGGAAAAATCTCAGACATCTTATGTGGCCTCTGACCGAGTTCATAGAGGAGAATAGGGACATACCAGAAATGTCCGAATTCAACAAACCCCTTCATCAAGGCGTTAGAGGCCTACAGCAACTAACACTCCTACTGATTGCAGAAGGTCAGGCAAATCCGCATTTCCTTGCATCAGGTGCCACCGACTACTGCAGGTACTTTGGAAATGTTCTGCTAGCATACATGTGGGCGAAGATGGCCAAGATATCTCTATCAAAGAAAGGAGAACCATTCTATGATGCCAAGATAGCCAGCGCTCGCTACTTCTTCAAGAGAATATTCCCGGAGACAATCAGCTTAGCCGCGAAGATCCAATCTGGGCACAAGACAGTTATGGATTTTCCAACGGAGATGTTCTGATGGATGGGAAAGCTGGACAAGCCTTGAAAATAAAATTTAAGAGGGCCTCTAAGAAGGTATGGAATCTTTCTGACAGGCCCTCAAACAATCAGTTACTCGAACTGTATGCACTATTCAAACAGGCAACTGAGGGAGATTGTCAGGACCGGGCAAGAGGCGGAATGAAAGAGAGGGCAAAGTGGAAGGCATGGAATGGTATTTCCGGAATGTCGGAGACTGAGGCCATGGAAAGATACTGCTCTATGGTGGATGATTTGGGTGGATAGTAGGTGAAAAAGTGCCTATCAACGAAACAAAATTGGATAAAGAGTACAAATCATTGAGAGGTAGGACGAAGTTTAGAATCTTCACCGCACTATCCATGCCAGCGGCATGGTTTTCAGGGATACGAATGGATAAGATAGACCATGAGACATGCACTACTTCGCTTCCTGGTGGTTGGAGGTCGCAGAATCCATTCAAGACAATGTATTGGGCAGTTCAAGGAATGGGAGCAGAGCTGGCCACAGGAGCAGCGCCTTTCGCCATATCCAGATCCATGGATGAAAGGCTCAGGATGTTCGTCGTCGGTACAGAGGCCAAATTCGTGAAAAGAGCCAAGGGAAGAATAACATTCACTTGTAACGATGTTGCCAAGGCCAGAGTGGCCATCGAAGAGAGTCTGAACACAGGAGAGGCAGTAGAGATCGACCTCACCTCACAGGGAAAAGACTCCGAAGGGGAAATTGTATCAGAATGGGTCTTCAAGTGGAACCTTCTCGTCACTAACGCGGAGTGAGTAGATTGGTAGGGACAAAATTGACGGAGCAAGCGGGAGTTGAATACCCAATAATCTGCGGAGCAATGTATCCTTGTTCCAATCCGGAACTGGTGGCCGCCGCCTCCGAGGGAGGTGGAATCGCAATAATTCAACCAGTGTCTCTTACAATGGTCCATGGATACAACAAGCCAGACACAAAGGAGGGTTTGAGGGTCGCAATTCGATACATAAGGACCTTGACAAATAAGCCGTTGGGATTCAATGCGCTTATAGAAAAGGGAAGCGATAAGTACCTTCAAAGGATGTCTGAATGGATAGATATAGCGCTTGAAGAAGGAGTGAGGTTTTTTGTTACTTCTCTAGGAAAGCCCGATTGGGTTTGTGAGAAGGTACATGAGAGGGGAGGTTTCGTCTATCACGATGTCACCAACAGATTTCATGCTGAGAAGGGAATACAGTGCGGGGTTGACGGACTGATTTGCGTCAATAACAGGGCAGGGGGTCATTTAGGAGAGATGAGTATGGAAGAGATGTATAGCGACTTGGCCGATCTGGGGGTTCCTCTAATCTGTGCTGGGGGAATTGGAAGCGAAGTTGAGCTGAACCAAGCTCTGGAGATGGGATATGACGGAGTTCAAATGGGAACCAGATTCATAGCAACTCATGAATGCACGACTCCACAGGACTACAAGGATGCAATCGTGGCCGCAAAAGAGGAGGACATTACGTGGACGACTAAGCTTACTGGCGTCCCAATAGCTGTAATCAGTACGGATGGAAAGAATAAGCATAATAATTGGTTAGTCAGAAGGCTACTGAACGGTAGGCTAAAGCACAGGGTAAGAGTTCTGATCACCGGAATATCGTTCTGGAGGATGAGAGCCTTCGCTAGGGGTAAGAAGAAATCGTCCAAGGACCTATGGTCTGCTGGAAAGAGTGTGGAGTCGGTCAACAGCGTGGAGTCGGCTACTGTGATAATGAAGAGACTGGGGGAGTCTGTGGGGAATAATACCAGACTTCATTGACTCAGATAGGCCAGTTTGTTCAGTTGTTGAACATCTCCTACTACTCCGAATCCAAACTGCTCCTCAAGAGCCCTAGATATCAGCTTGAAGTCTGAGTCTCTGGTTGCTACAACCACGCTACCGACTCCTGAAGTGAAAGACTCGGCAATACGGGCGCCACTCTTCATTATCTCACAGTCACCGTCTTCTGGATAGATGGCCTCTCCATCAATCTCCGTCCTCGAAGTTATCTCAGTATTGTGCTCTCGTTTATGTTGATCAACGACTCTGAAGATGTCCTTATGTTCGGTTAGGAAACTTTCTAGATCCACCACCTTGTCCTCCTTCCAGTCCCCCTGTTCCCAATTGTCAAATACGGAGATAATAGAAGAGACTCTTTCATCTAGGACCTCATTCGTGATAGAATCGTTCCACGCCTTTCTGTCTATATACACGTTTTCAAACAGCCCGAGTGCAGAGTCAGTAGACCTCACACGATTCATGAATTCATTCATCGCTGCTTTCGGTATGTGAAGTAGTATACGCCCTTCTTTGGCGAGAGTCCGGAGCTTCCAATGGAAAGCCCTCTGCATGGTCCAACCCAGGCTACCAAGGCTGTCTTGGGAGATCTCTCTCAACAGGTCATCCTTGAGTGCGTCGATTAGAATATTTGTATCCACCAGAATGAGAGGCTTCAACCCTAAGCCTCTCAAAGTCTTCCTTTCACGAACCGATATTTTTCCGGACTGTCTGGTAAACAAGTTTCTCTGGTTACTCCGAAGAATCTTGTTGTCCTTATCTCCGAACTCGCCCGAGACCAAAGCCCTCTCAAACATCCGGAGTGCCCGTATGGGGCTAGATTCGGCAACCTGCTCAATTACAGTCACAATTGCATACGTATCCTTTTCGTTAGACCTCATTTCGGAATCAAACCTATCTTCTAGATCAGACCTTCTTGTCTGAGAGGCGTGGCTCTTTTTCCTGATGGCAGCTAGTACTCTTCCTTGGAATGGGTTAAGTGGAAGTCCATGTTCAATGGGATACAATTTTATGGATTCTAATATCTCCAAAATCGACACTCCTCCTAGATCCTCTTCCTCTCCTCGAAGCTCAATAGTTGCATGATCGATTATTCTAGACGTTGCACCAACCTGATTATTTTCAGCATAGTCCCTGCACGCTCTTAGGTACATCTTGAATCGATTAGTCACCGAGGCCGATAAAGTGGGGTATGCATCTATCAATGAAACCGCTTCCTTCCAGCCCCCTCCATGAGCGAAGGAAATTAGAGACCATCTCAGGAAAATTGCCGCCTTCTCAATATCATCATCCATGAGCTTCATAGCCGCCTCTTTGTAGGACCAAGCCGATCCAATGAGGTCACCACTCCTCTCAAGTAGAGCCGCCTTTACTATCTGATATTCAGCACCATTCCTATCGTTCTCCCTGTACCAATTATCAAGCGATTCCAGTCCAATGGAGTGCTCGAAAACCAAATCAGAAGCAAACCTTATTGTTCTCATTGAGACTGAATCACAAGATATTATTTCTTCCAATGAAGAGATGGCCTCTTCCCTTCTACTAGAATCACCATTCTGAAGATTTACAGCGGCCCTGTTCAGAATTAGAGCGTTAACCACAGCCTCAAACAAGCGCCTCTCTAACACTGTCAAATCCGCTCCTTCCACCGAACTAACCAGCTTCTCAATTCTTACCTCCTTGACAATTCCGTCTCCTTCGGGCCCAAGAGCCATCCTCACCTCATTCAGCGATCTTAGACCGTCAGAGTCTAGCTTGTCATGTACAGCATCAAGATTACTGCTTATACCGTCCAGTAGGGAAATCAAGCCAATACTCACATCAGAGAGGACCTCATCTTTATCAGCATCTTCAATTGACTCCAGAGCGACCCTCCGAGCCTCATGCATCTCTGATGAAATACCAACTGAGTCCCTTGCTGTAATCAGATGCCACACCATCATGACTCGAAATGGATAAGCCCTCTGTAG
>CEVE01027593.1_pt1 | contig 13949 bp, 19 predicted proteins | sample 356431 | NCBI WGS metagenome assembly CEVE01 (sample SAMEA2622764, study PRJEB7988) | marine metagenome | isolation source: saline water (ENVO:00002010), including
ACCATTTGAGTACCTGTATATCTTCTTAACATAGACCTCATATCTGAGTCTGTAATCTGATGAGCAGCCTTTTGTTGAAAGAATGTACCTGTAAGTATCTTGTTGATACCTTTCTTCAAGTGTTCTTCATCATTCCATATCTCTACTGGTGTTCTCATTTTACCACACTTAATACCCCAAGCGTGTTCCATGTATGACCAGGCAAGATTAAGACCGTGTGCTGATTGGCCTATGACCTTATTCTTTCTATCTATTAGTGTATCTCTTTTGAAATTGTATAACTTGTTAAATGTTTCGTCTCGCCATTTTCTATCAGTAGGGTAGAAAGGGAAACCTTTATTAATGATTGTATTATATGCTTCGTCTAATACTTTGTTTTTGTCTTGATCAATTACTATCATATAAATAAATATCGCCTGGTATAGTTCCTTTTGCCCAAGATGTATTTCCTATTTTTAACATACCATTCTTTTCATAAAACTTTTTAGCGATATCATTCTCACTTCTTACGCTCAAGAAAACTCTGGTATTGATATGTTTAAAAAATCTATTCAGAACTTCTTTGGCAGAACCATTTCTATTCTTTGCAACTATTTGATGCAGAATACAGTCACCTGGTTGTGCCAATATATCATCATTGAGTCTCTGTTTTCTTTTGTATATATTATACACTATAATAACATCCTGGTCAAGAACTACTTGGCCTCTGGCAATATTTCGTTTTAGATAGTCTGTTCTTATATGTGGAAAGTATTTTTTATTATTCTTAAATATATTCCAAACAGTATCAAAATCACTATCTTTAGCATGATTTAGCATATCATCATTCTTAATTCATTATTCACATAACAGTCCATAACTAAATGTATTCTATCTGTATCTGATAAATTTTCTACAGCGTGTGCCTTTCTAACATCTGTATAATAGAAATGGCCTGTCTTTAGTTTATAGTCCTGTTTAAATTTATTGTCATCCCATATAGAAAATGTAACTAGATCATTTGTTCTAACTGGCATATGTATTCTAGTTATCTGACCGTCATCTATACCTAAGTCTTTATCTATCTTGTCTGTATGTTTGCCAATAACTTTACCTGCTTCTAGTTTCATAAATCTAACTCTTTCCATTCTACAAGGTAATGTTCTAAGAAGGTCTAATACAGGTTTCATTTCTGGTGCTTTATATAGATCAGTCCATTGTAATTTTGAGTCAGTCTTTGCTTTAGTTTTCAGAACACCTGGTTTAGTTACATCTAATGGATCTTTACTATATCCTTTAAGTGCGATTGCTGTCCACACATTACCTTTAGTGTATTTTGTTTTTACTTTATGAAAGTCTAAAGTATCTAGATAATCTGCAACAGGCTTTAGTAAACTCTCATCTACTGGTTGAAAGTGCCAGTTATGATCTTCTTCAGTAAAATAATTTAATTCTTTAAATCCTGTGCCGTTAGGTACAGCACTTAATTTAACACCATCGCTTGTAACCCAATTCATTGTACTAATAACCTCCTAAATTCTTTGTTTGATATGCAATCTACTAATAAATGTATTCTATCTGTATCGCCTTTATTTTCTATTGAATGCCAACCTTTAACATCCGTATAGTAATAATGGCCTAAATCTAAGTGCATTTTTCTTTCAGGTCCATCTTTGCCTTGAGGATAAACACTAAAAGTTGCCTTGTCATTTGTTTTTAATGGTATGGCAACTCTAGCAATCTCACCATCTTGTAAACCAAATGACTGATCTATTGCATCTGTATGTGGCTCTAAAAATGCACCTGGTACTAATTTTGCAAACCTTATTCTTTGAAACTCGCAAGGTAATGGTTCTAATACTTCTTCTATAATTCTAAATACATCACCGTGTCTAATTGAACAATCTTGTAATTCACCACCTTCGTGTAAATATTCTACCTCAAACTCATATCCTCCATATATCTTCTCTTTTACAAACTTAGTATCTAGCGCAACATTAGGTCCTGTAAATACAGTATCTCCTGCCTGAACTCTAGGGCCACATTCTTCAGCAGGTTTACCACACCCTCTAGGATCTTTAGAATATCCTCTTAGTGATAACATAGACCAATCGCCATCTTTACTACTACGAGTATTAACTTCAGTCCAACCTAATGCGTCAAGATGATTAAATACTTTTGTCAAGTCACCTTGAAAAGGTTTTATAGTTAATTGTCTAAGATTGGGATTTATTCCTAGTTGCATCTTTTATTGCCTTCTTTCTTTTCTTCTCTGCTCTATCTAATTTCAATTTAGATACTAGACTTGTAAATACTATACCTTCCATATGATCATATTCATGTTGATAAACTCTAGCTGACATGCCATGTAAATATTCTTCAACAACTTCTTTGTTGTCATTTTGATATTTAACTTTTACCCAACTAGGTCTTTTAATGTCTAAGAATAAAAAAGGAAAAGTTAAACATCCTTCTTTCATAAGAACTTTGTCTTTACTAGATTCTACTATTTCAGGATTCCAACAATGTCTCATTTTGCCTTCTTCTATTAATGGGTGTCCTCCCATAATAAACATACGAAAAGGTAAACCTATCTGATTAGCAGATAATCCTATGCCGCCATACTTAACCATTTCTTTTCCCATAGCATTAGATATATCTTCTCTTTTATCTTTACCTAAAAGATCATCTGTAAATACTGGTAGTTTTCTATTTACTATTTCAGCGGTAGGTTCTACTAAAAAATGTTTTGTCATTTTTCTTGTCCATCCCAAGTTTGACTAAAGTTTTGACCATATAGTTGATCTCCTACTTCAGTAGCTTTTGTCTCATACTTTCTATCTCGTCTAGGTGCGATTGTACTATTGCCTGTATTAAAAGATAAAACTTTAATCTGCATATGTTTAGGTCCATTAACTACCCATCTTACCATTTCTGCAACTTCTTCAGGTTTCATAAAACAATATTCATCTATAAATGGTGTAAACATTGTGGTAGCTTGTGTTCTTACAAACCCTGGCGATACATTAGTCACCCTACACCTGTGGTGTTCATTAAATCTTTCTGATAGATAAAGACTCGCAAAGTTTAATCTTGCCTTATCACTTACATAAGGCGTCCAGTCTTTATTATATCCCATTTGTTGAAAGTGTGTATGTGACTCACCTGAGGTAGAACTCATATTAATAATTAGTTTATCTTCATGCTGCCACTTTTCATATAGTTGATAGAGTATATTACATTGAGAATTAGGTGCATAAACATTATTAACAAATACATCTGGATTCTCTTTTTCTATCCAACTTATAACACTCTTAGGCCTCATAACATTTATGCCTGTGCTTGTACTTGCACCGACTACTTCATGGCCATCTTTTTCTAAAAGGTCTTTGATACATTTACCAATACCTTTTGTGTGTCCTGTTATTGCTATTTTCATAATTTTTCTCCTATGCTACTCTAGTAAAGTTTTTATACTTCTCATATTTTATTACCTGTGTAAATTTATCTATGAGTATATCGCCTTTGTGTGATATAACAAATACATTTTCTTTACTAAGTGAATTTATAATCTTCATAAATTCTTCAGTACCAGACGAATCAAGTGAACTATCTAACACCTCGTCTAGTATTAATAAATTGGTGTTAGTAGAGTTTTTAATCTTAGCGATCTCTCGCCAAGTAAATAGAATTGACAAATCAATTCTTAATTTTTCACCCTCACTAAAGTTATTATAGTTGAAGGTATCTCTAAATCTAGATTTAATTGTTTCATTAAACTCCTCATCTAAAGTAAAGTTTACATAAAAATCTAGCCTCTGGAGATTCTTATTTATAATCTGGTTCATAACAGGTAAATACTGTTTAATTATTTTAGTCTTAATACCTGTATCGGTCATCAATTCTCTAGCAGTATCTAAATATAACTTATCATCTTTTAGTTTTATTTTATTTGTTTCTGCTTCTTTAAATGATTCTTTTAATTGTTTAAGAACACCTTTGGCCTCACCTGTGCTTTCTTTCTCATCTCTTAAATCATCAATCTCATTTCTGACTGACTGAATATATCTATCAACATTTTCAATAGAGGTCTTATATCTTTCAATCAACATCTCTTTTTCTCTTATGGCAACAACTGTATCATTAATTGTTTTCATTCTGGCTTCTATCTTTTGTATGTCAGTTGCCATTTGGGTCATACCAGTTTCTATCTCATCTACTTTTTTCTTTCTATCTGCAATCTGATTTTTCTTAAATGTTTCATCTATGGTTTGTCTACAAGTAGGACATTCATCATTGTCCTCAAAAAACTTTAGCATATTTTTATGCTTTGTACAGTTGTTCTCTAACTTGGCCTCTAATTGGTGAAACTTCATATGTTTATTTTTTACATCTGTTTCATCTATAATTTTATCTCTAAGTATTGTTATTTCTTTTTCTAATTCTTTTATATCTTCTTTATATTGTTTCTGTCCTGTTTCTTCTTTTTCTATCTGTGCCTGTTTAGATTCTATTGACTGCTTATTTTTATATTGTAAGTCTTGTATGTGTTTATCTTGATCTGATATTTTTTCTTCAAATAAATTTACTGAGAACTCAGCACTTCTTATTTCTTCGTCTTTTGATTTATTCTTTTCTCTAAGTAATAAATTCATTCTAGAAAATATTTCTATATCTAATATTTCTTCTACAACCTGTCGTCTATGTCTGGCTCTTAATCTCATAAATGGTACAAAACTAGAACTACCTAATATAACAACCTGTGTAAATGATCTGAAATTTAATCTAAGTATATTATCTTCTAAATGTTTTTGATAATCTTTTGAGGCAGCGTCTTGATTTAGCATTTTATCATTACACCATATCTCAAATATATTAGGCTTGATACCTCTTATAATCTTATAGTTATTTGAACCTATGACAAATTCAATTTCTACTAAACAATCTTTTTCATTTATTGTATTTACAATCTGATCTTTTTTAATATCTCTGAACGGTCTGTTAAATAAACCAAAACACAATGCATCTAACATTGTAGATTTACCAGAACCGTTGTCACCTATAACTAAGGTTGTACCACCTGTGTTTAGTGGTACTTCTATGAATTGTTGACCTGTGCTTAAAAAGTTTTTATATCTTACTATTTTAAATTCAATCAAACTTATTTACCTCATTACCAAAATTATCCCACCCTTGTCTCGTATTTCTAGCAAACATTTCTAGATATGGTCCTTCTAACATCTTTTCTATTCTATCATAGACCTCATCAGGTTTTCTACTATGTTCTCTCCTTTGCGATACGACTAACTGTTTTACTGACATATCTAATCTTTTAGGTTTGCCTTTTGTGCCTAATAAACACATTTCAGGATTTGATCTAGTCCAATATCCCATACCTGTAAAGTATCCTTTACTCTTGTTTGTTTTCACCCAGGTGAACCCAACCGTTTTATAATTGAAGCCCCAAGATTCCATAACCTTAAAGGCATCCAATAAATACGGATCAGTAACCCACATAAGTAAAACAGAGTTATCATCAGCAACTCTATTAACATCAATGTTACAAATATCGTCAACTGACATACAATTATAATGCCTCGTAGCGCTTCGTGCTTCACCCTTTTTAGAAAATGATTTAAAGTACCATGGTGGGTCTGCATATATTACCTTATACCTCTGCTTTAAAGTTTCTATCACTATCGCTTGCCTCTACATAAGATTCTCTTATGATAGTTTTTAATCTGTCTTTATCTAAGTCTATTGGTAAAGCGTCAACATAATTATCAACCAGTGTAATTGTATCTTCGCTTCTTTCAACAATATCATCTGACACATTACCTGCATCTAGATCGCTATAATCCTCAATGATCTTTAACTCATGCATATTGACTTTGTAAAATCTATCAAGTAATCTATCTAACATTTCAGGATTAGTTTTATTTACCACAATCAGTTTTAAATGTTTTTCTATGTGTGGTGTAATATCATAATCATCATAGTTGGTTTCTCTATCATTATAAAATAACTTATCATATATCGTTAGTGGATTTCTTATGGCCGTTAGTTCTCTAGTATCTGTATCCCATATATGAAAATGTTTAGGGTCATTGTAATCTGACCAAGTTAATTCATATTGACTGCCTAGATAAAATATTTGTCCGTCATCTGATTTCTTATGAAAGTGACCAGTCATAACCTTTTCAAACTTAGAGAATAAAGACTTGTCATGGCCATGTGATTCAACCATGCCAGCATGCATTTCAAAACCATTGATATCTAGATGACCAAAAGCAATCTCTGCCTGTGTAGAATTAACTATATCAAATGTTTCTTTTTCATTCTCAGGATTAATCCAAGGTATGAATAATGCTTTCATGCCATCAAACTCTACCTCAGTTGTCTTTGTATATATCCATGGTTCATGTTTACCATCAGGTGTGGTACATAGTTCTTCAGGACCATTTATTTTATTAGTGCTTCGATAATAGGTATCGTGATTACCTAGAATAATATGTGTATCAATCTTTTCTTCCCATAGCCTCATCATAAATTTATGTCTAAAGTTATAGGCAGTTTTAAAGTTGATAAACTTTCTTCTATCTAAGATATCGCCTAGGTGTATAAGTGTTGTGATATTATGTTCTTTGATATATGGAAAAAATATTTCATCCATAAATTTATGAATGTAATTATCAAAGACTTCACTATCACCTCGGGCACCGAAGTGTGAATCATTAAGTAGTGCTATTTTCATAAATTAGTGTGTACTGCATATACAAAGAATAACCAAGTAGCAACCAAAACAAAATATATTGTTGTCTTTGGTTTCATTACATAAACTTTTCTAAGTTTTTCTGTTTTGCTTTCTTCTTTTGTTTTTTAGTTTTAGGCTCTTCAATTATATTGCCTTGGTGAGACTTTAAGAATTCTACCATTTGATTTTTATACTGACCATCATCACCATCTAATTGTGTTAAGAAGGATTCTGTATCTGCATTTTCTATAATCTTTTGTTTAACTAAAACTTGTTTCTTTTCTTTCTGTATTCTTCGTATGAAAGCATAATATATTATTTGAGTAAAATAAGCAAATGGATTATCTGACTTTTCAGGATTAAAATTATCCATATACTGCAAACAGTTTTCTATACCATCTGATATCATATCATCTCTAAATGTATAGTTAATAAAATTAGGTCTGTATGCTAAATGGTTTGCAATCTTCAAAAAACATTCACCTATATAATTTGTAACCATAGGTCTTTTTCTACCTGAGTCTTTTGCCCTTATAACTTTGGCACGAAACTTGGTCATCTCAGCAAGAAACTTTTTATTATCTACATAATGTTGAGTTTGTTTTTTCTTTCTCATAATTTAATTCCTAGTATTATTAATATGCCTAATAGTAGCATAATAATAATTAATAATTCAAGGCCCATAATGGTATGGTACCAAATCCACCTAGTTTTATATGCATTTTCTATACTTATATCAGAGGGGTCAGGTTCACCTGCAATACCTTTGTCTGGCGCACCCCATAAAGTGTTTATAAATTTCTTAATCATAATACCATTATAACAAATTTAACCCTAAAGGTCAAGCAATAATTGTAAACTCTTTCTATTATCTACCCATATATCTGTGGGTTCTGTATGTGATATCCATCCTGTTATTATGTATTTTTCTTGTGTGGGCGAAATGACTCCTTGGTGCATATGAGTCCAGTCTGATGGCCATATTAAAGTCTTGCCTTTAATCGCATTTGCAGTATAATTTTGATGTTTAAAGTGTGTGCCACCCTTATCAGTAACCGTATTTAGATATGTCATAAAAACAAGATGTCTTTTAACAAATGGATATGTAGAACTTGCTCTTTCACAATGTAGATTAGGATAACCTCCGCCTGGTGGATAATATTGTAGGTTAACTCCTTCTTGTATCTGACCTATTGATTCTAAAGAATGTTCATACTCTTCTCCATACTCTCTTATACAGTCACCTAAAGCGTCTATGTATTCGTGTATCATATTACTAAAAGGTAATGCTTCTACTGGTAAATCAGGTGAAAATATTGTCTTATAAGAGAATGTAAGATCCATAGAATCTTTTACATTAGGATCTATCCTAGGGTCAAAAGTCCCAACTTTCCCAGGCATTTTTGTATACCAATGTTGAATGTTAGTGTTAGGAATAGTTTGTGAATGTTGTTCTGGAGTAGAGTGAAAGAAGTCTATTAGTTTATCGCATAAACTTTCTTTTATAAAATATTCTCCTATAAAACTAGGACTAGTGCTTGACATAATGTGGCTTCGTTGTTATAATACCCTTGTGGGTTGCTTCAATTAGTGTATGGTCTTTTTGCTAGGAAAGAATGTCTTATAATCTTCCTCAGATAGTTCCTCTTTCATCAATTCGTCTGCTTCTTCCCCCATCTCAGAAATAATATCTGCAGCCCTTTTAATATCTTTTTCAGTTAAAGGTTGTCTCTTTATCTTTGCTCTTTCTTTTACTTTCTCATTTATTATTTTATAATAGGCCTTCATATCATCTGCTACATTTGATATTGTCATAATTCTTTCTTTTGGTATAGAGAAAACTGAATCATTGGCAAACTGCATCCATGGTCTTAAAGAAGTGAAATCTTCCACCATGCCTATACCAATAGCTTTACTGTTCATCAGTATTTCTAGTGGCTCGGTTATTCTTAGAAATTGAGAACCTTCGTCAGTTAAATTTATGCATCCTATTATCTCAGATCCATCCGACAACTTTACTATTCTTAAACTAGACTCTTTTGTCATACTATAATATTTATATTGGTTGCTATCTGTGCTTCGATATCAGTTTGATATATGCATCTATGTGCTAATTTACCATCTGCAATAACTATTCTATTTGCTTTTTTCTCTATTTTACCTTGACCTTCAAACCAAGTAGCACCATTAGACCCATTTATATAATATATCAAGGTTAAGTGTGGCTGTCCTAACTCATAATCTCTATGTGTGCCTGAGTTATTATCAGTTTCGTGCCACCAAGTATATAGATTAGTTCTAATATTTAAAAGTTTTTTAATAGGAAATTTATCTAAGATAGGTTGGCACATTATATCCCAGTAAGGTTGTTTTGTATCTGGATTGTCTGAAGCCGAAGTAAACATTATATTGTCATCCATCATATGAGGTAGTGCATAACTATTAGGTTTACCTTCTCCATGAAACCAATGCTGAAATAATAAAGATTTAAAATTATTAAATGACGCCTCATTATCACTATTGGTAGAATAGTCATTAATCTTAGGATTATAAGACCATAAAAATTTTTTACTGAATACTAAATCGTGTTGTGCTTGCCACTGCTCTTTTGTAAGAAAGTTATCTATTACTTCAAATCTCATTTTCTCGCCATGTCTTTCTTGCTGATTGATAAAATGGATCGTTGACAACAAAATCTCTATACTCTTTAAATATTCTAGCAGAGTGTGCTTTTTCACTAGTTAGTGCATCAGGCTCTTGTGGTCTTACATTACCATCTTTATCATATTTCTTACCATCTTTGTGATTAGCATATCTTCGGGCCCTTGTAAATCCCATCTCTAGAAACTTACGGCACATATCCATACCTACAAAGTCGCCTTTTAATTTATATAGTCTATATGATTGAAGTAGTTTACTAGCACTCTCTTGTGCTATGTCAGGTGTTTTAAATTTCCATAGTGGACATAACAAGTCAGTATATGGTCTAACAAGTAATACACCTTGTTCGCCACGACCTATTCTGTATCTCTTATCATTTGCTTCAAAGAGTGTATTCTTATAATCTATACTATAATCAAATTCAAGCATTGTATAATTCCAACTCTACAAGTTCACCATTTATAACCATTTTACCTTGATTTTCAAAGTTTACAGTTACTTTATTATTTATTATAGACTGAACCTGACCTATTCCCCAATCTTCTTTTTTAGGATTAATTACTAGATCACCTGGTTCAAAATCAAACATTAACTTTTCAAATCCACATTATGTATTTCGTAATCAAATTGTTCTTCGTTGTATATCTTCATTCTTTCCTGAAAGTGCTTAAGAGTGTAGTTTTCTCTATCCCTATGGATTAGATCATCTGAAATATCGTAAAGTGTGGCGTGGGTTTTAGAGTCGCCGAGTCTTAGACCTCGACCTATTGATTGTAAGTTTCTTATGCGAGACTTTGAAGGGCTCGCAAATATAAGATTGTGTAGATTCCTAATATTAACACCAGTGGAAAAAGTACCGTAAGAAGCGATAATAATGGCATTAGTTTCTTTTTCAGTAATTGCACGAATTCGTTCCCTCTCTTCAGCGGCAACACCGCCATGTATAAAGAATACTTTTCTTTTATCATCTTTATTATTAATTAAATTATATAATATCTCGCCGTGTTTCTCTACCAACTGGTAAAGACATAAAGTATTACCCCTATTTCGTAAGCAAAGATTGCTGATGAAATTATTCCTACTTTGTGATCCGACAATGTATTCAAGTTCTTCTTGATAAGTTTTGTCATATAATTCTTTACAATTTTCCTTTGTGTGTTTTAAGATTAAACATCTTACAGTTAAATTAGCAACTTGTTTTTTCTCCATCAACTGTTTCGTTGAAGTTACTTTATTCGCAATCCCAAACAGACCTTCAAGCACTAACTTATGCGTTAAAGTACCATCTAGTGTCCCAGTCAGACCTATCCTGTACTTACAATTTGCAAGCTTCGTCATTATGCTGGTGAGAGACTTTGACTTAAATAAGTGAGCCTCATCACCAAACACAGCCCCAAAGTCGGAAAAAAAATTGTTGTTCATATTATATATACTTTGCCAAGTACTCACCACTACCTTTTTACTTGTCATTTTGTCATATTTCGCATAAATCCGGTCAACATACTTTTTTACATTCCACCCATAGTCTTTAAAGTCGCCATACATCTGTTCTACTAGAGAAGTTGTAGGCACTATGATAAGTATTCTATTTCTTTTTTCATCTTTGAGTAAGTGTTCATAGTATCTAACAAGGGCATAAATGATGAATGACTTACCACTTGCAGTAGGACTCACTAATAATGTGCGATTAAATTTTAGTGCTGTATGTACAGCGTCAACTTGATAGTCTCTTGCCTCAAACTTTTGACCTAGATTATTACAAAACTTTTCTACAACAGCTCTATCAGATTTATTAACAACACCGACACCCTTGCCTGTAACTATTGGTATATTTCTTTCTTCACAATATGCCTTAATATATGGGTACAAACCCAGATACATTTCTTTAGTTTTTTGTGAAAATAATCTTATCTTACCATCCCAGACACGATTACGATAGGCAGGCATAAACTTGAAACCAGGAACCTCAAATGTAAAAAATTCAGATAGTTCTCTTTGAACATTAGGTTCTGCATCTATTGTTAAATAGACATCATTCTTTTTTTCAACTATTAAGGTCATACAGCGCCACTAGTAAATCTTCTCCACTCGATTGCGTTTTTAATTGTAAATGATCTATTATTCAGTATTCTTAAAATCTGTTCTAGATAATTTACGATTGCTGATTGATACTCTATTTTGGCCTGTATCTTTTGTATATCTTCATCTGAGTTTATATAGATATGAACATCATTTTTCAATACCTTTAAATCAAATGGTTTTTGTTTATATACTTCAGGATCAGATTTACCTGTATAGTATTCCCACTTTTCTCTTTGTAAAGTTCTTTCTTCCCATTGAGACTTTTTTAGCAACAGGTTAAACTTGTTATAGTATTGTAGGTATTTGTTGTGTAAGATAGGTGTTTTTAAAGATTCAGTATCTAGCTCAGTATCGTCTATTACTAAATCTTTGTCTGCTTGTGCTTGTAATTCTTCTAGAGTCATAATATAATTATATCACCATTTCGGTGGAAAGTCAAGTATTATGTTGTACTTATTTGATTTATTGTATATCCAAGATAATTAAAACTGGCATTACATATGATATAGTCCACATCTGTTCCGCCCACATTGTAATCTAAACCAGAGATACTTGTAGGATAAACATTCTTAAATCTTATCTCAGTTTTTACTATATTCTTACTATTCAATACTGTTAGTGTGGCGTCTGAATAAATACCTTGCTCAGGCACAGGAGCAGTAACCCGATCTTTAGTGGAAGGTTTGGCCTGTGCAGGATTACCAGACGCCAATAGGTCGCCGAACTCATCATGCGATTCTGCGAAACCTAATCGTGATATCCAAGTGTGCAATTCTTTAAAATTATTTAAGTTTTCATCTACCAAAAAGGATAAATTTAGAGGGTCGAAAGTGATCTTATCACCAGGGATAGGATAGTCATACATTGAAGATGGAACAGTTGCAGTACCCAATGATATGCCTGGGATATTAACAGTCTGTACAAAGTATTCTGTTAGTGGTAAATAGTTTATTGTAAATCTAAACTGAGTTTGAGCTGCATAGTCTAGTTTACTAGGTTGTCTTTGAAATCCTGTTATTTGTACTGCCATTACGCTGCCTTATCGTTTACTTTTGCTAAATGTTTCATACCGAGTTCAGCAATTTCTTCTGCTGGTTTAAATTCATCACCTTCATCTTTTAATTCTCTCATATTTACAAAATTTGCATATGTTCTTTTAGTTCTCTTTGTGATAATATGTGCGTTGAGTAAGGTCTTAACTAATACTCTGAATATATTATTTGGTCTTTTCATTTCTTCTCTAACAGTTTCATAGAGATCAAAATGTTTTTGTGTTTCTTTTAACACCCACTCCCAGTCTAGACCAACAGAGGCAAAGATATCTTTTTTCTCTCTAGGGTTTGCAAGATTAAATATGAGTTCTAAAAATAAAGACTCTGCCCAATCTTCAACTTCTTTATGTTCATTATTATTTAGTTGTGGAACAGTACGATCTGCCCATATCTTACCAAACTTATGATGAAAGGCCTCATCAGACATTACTAATTGTAGTAATCTTTTTAATAGAGGATCATTTGTATCTGCATGGGCCATAGAAAATGCACCCATCGCCAAACCCTCTACGAGTAGTTGCATACCTACAATTTTTTTATAAACAACATCTGAAGATACAATGTTATCTAATACTCTACCAAGTGTGTCGCCTACTTTATAAGGCTTGCCCCATCTTTTTTCAATATATTTTGTAAATGCTTGTACATGGCGGGCCTCTTCTCTAGTCTGATTAGCTGCATATTCTTGAGCACCAGGATCTTTGAGTATATGGCACAGACTAGCACTTAGAGATAATGCACCTTGTTCACCATGTAGTATTTGTGATAACACCCAACCAAAAGATTCATTCGCAAGTTTGATCTTTTGTTGTTCTGTAAGTTTTTCAGCAATAGAAGGCACCTGTAATTCTAAACAAAATATTCTAGGATTAACTAGATACTGACTATCCATTGCAAAATCTATATCATAGTTAATATATTTTGAATCATTAGGATCCCAGAAATGCTTATGTGTTTGTGCTATAATTTTATCAAAGGCATCTGATCTGTCGCCATATCTATCCTCTTCCATCATTGGTATAAAATGATTAGATTTAGAGGCATTATAAGCCTTATCTTTTGTAAGACGATTCTTGCCAGAGACCATACTTTGATACCATCTTTTAGTTTTAAAGACAGCATTTTTAGATAAGACTGAGAATAAAAATAAAGTTTCTTTTATATTCATACTATTATTTATAACCGTAAAAAAAAGGGGGATCAAAAGACCCCCCTTAATTTCTTGTTGCAAAGCAACTAACGAGATTACATCAAGTTAGCAACTTGTACCCTTCTGTAATAGAAGTTTTGATTTGCAGCAGCAGGTGCTGTAATATCAATACTACCATCAGCAGATGAGTTAGCAAATGGGTTTTGAACCATTCCGTATCTTGTCTTAAACCCGATTTTTGGTTGGAAAGTATCTTGACCAACTGCTCTCA
>CEVE01135298.1_pt1 | contig 13809 bp, 11 predicted proteins | sample 356431 | NCBI WGS metagenome assembly CEVE01 (sample SAMEA2622764, study PRJEB7988) | marine metagenome | isolation source: saline water (ENVO:00002010), including
ATTGCAGCTAAAAAAGTTCAATCTGGTAACATTTCTTTTGTTGTTCCAAGAAGAGATTTTTCTACATCATCAGCATTCGATATGTATAGACATGATGTTGCTGGAACAACAACAAGTGGTAACTATCCATCAAAGACAACGACATCAAGTGGTGCAATCAATGTATTTGACTCAACCTTTTACTTTATGACTTCTGCATTTAGAGTTTATAAAGTTTTATATAACGGCGACCAATTACAAACTGGTGCATCAAATATTTCTGGTGCAGAACCTACTTCAGAAATTTCAGCACCGTTCTGGCATGATAACAATTACTATATTAAGTTTATGTACAAGTTGTCAACTAGTCAAGTACAAAACTTCTTGACAACTGATTTTATGCCTGTTACAGTTAATTCAAATGAACAAGTAAATCGTGGTGTATTTGTTGTTATGGTAACAAGTGGTGGTTCATCATATCCTAACGGAACTTTTTACACAAAAGTAAAAGGTGATGGTTCTAATGCAAAAGTTGCTTTGGTAGTATCTGGTGGTTCTATTACTGAATTTGGACAAAACAATGCGTCAAATACTTATGTGTCTGCGCCTGGGTCTGGATATAGTTTTGCAAATATTGATTTATCAACTGCAAACATCTTTACTGATGCAAACTGTACAACTGCAATCTCTGGTACACAAGCAACCAATTGGACAAATGCAACTGCTGGTTCAATAACAGCAATCATTGAACCTGCTGGTGGTTCTGGTGATGATGATATTGCAGAACTTGGTGGACATTTTGTTATGGTTCAAGGTAAGTTTGAACCTTCTGATGCTGATGCAACTCAAGTAAACGATTTTAGAAGAGTTGGTATTGTTAAAAATCCAACTGATACTGCAACAAACGCTGTTGCAAATATAACAACTGCAAGAACTACAAACGCAATATTAATGGCATCTGGTGGTTCTGGTAATTTTTCAGTAGATGAAAAAATAACACAAGCAACAACTGGCGCTCAAGGTCGAGTTGTTGAGTGGGATAGTACAAATAAAATACTTTACTATGTACAAGAAAAATATGCAAACTTTGGATTAGATACTGCTGGTAATCTTACACTATTCTCTGGTGCAAATGCTGTTACTGGTGCAGATTCCTCTGCAACACATACTCCATCAACATCATCTGGAACAACTAATGGTGTTGTATTTGCAAGTGGATATGCAAGTCCAGAGTTAGTTAGGGATACTGGTGATATAATCTATGTCGAAAACAGAAGAGTAATTTCAAGAGCCTCAGACCAAACAGAGGATATTAAAGTCGTAGTGGAATTCTAAACAATGCAAAAAACCGATTTAAATGTTGCACCATATCATGATGATTTTGATGTAACCGATAATTTTCATAGGGTTCTTTTTCGTCCTGGCTTTGCAGTTCAGGCAAGAGAACTAACAACACTTCAGTCTATTTTACAAAATCAAGTAGAAAGACATGGTAGACATATGTTCAAAGAGGGTTCACTTGTTGTGCCTGGCCAGTTTGGATATATTAATGAATACTATGCAGTCAAACTACAGTCAACATTTAATGCAGTTTCTATCGCAGACTATTTACAACAATACTCAGAAAATACAAATCTGTCAGACCCCCAAGATGCAAATGCAAAAAAGGGTGTTATCATAACTGGTTCAACCTCTGGTGTAAAAGCAAGAGTTATAGGTTTTGATGCCGCTACAAGTACTGACCCAGCGACACTTTATGTTAAATATTTAGAAACAGCAACTAATACTGCTGGTGGTGCTACTGCTGGTGTTACAACTGAATTTGTAAATGGTGAAAATATTTCTGCTGATACAGCGATTACTTATACGCCAAGTGGTGGTTCTGCAACTACAATTAATGCAAATGTTGCCTCTGCAACTTTACAAGCATCAAGTGCAACTGCAATCGGTTCTTCTGCGAGTATAGAAACTGGTGTTTACTTTATTAGGGGTACTTTTGTAAGAGTTGAAAAACAAAGAATTGTTCTTGACAAATATACTAATTCACCATCTTATAGAGTTGGTCTTGCTGTAACAGAAACTTTAGTTACACCAGAATCAGATAGTTCATTGTTAGACAATGCAACTGGTTCTTCAAATGAAAATGCAAAGGGTGCTCACAGATTACAATACACATTAACACTTTCTAAACTTGCACTTGGTTCTGCTGCTGATGAAAATTTTGTAGAGATTGCTCAGATTAAAAATGGTGTTATTCAAGAGATTGCAAGAAATACAGATTACTCTATTCTTAGTGAAACATTTGCAAGAAGAACTTTTGATGAATCTGGTAACTACACGGTAAAAGATTTTGGTATTGATTTAAGAGAAAACTTAGATGACGGATTAAATGAAGGTGTTTATGCAAGTGGTAATACTACTGATGATGGTAACACTGCATCTGAAAATTTCTTAAATATCCAAGTATCGCCTGGTAAGGCATATGTTCGTGGATATGAAATTGAAACTGTTGCTCCCAAGTTTATTGATGTTGAAAAACCTAGAACAACTGAAGAATTTGATAGTGCAATTACTAACGCAGAAGTTGGTAACTTTGTTAGAGTAACAAATGTATATGGTGGGCCTGACATCTCAAGTAAAAATAGTGCATCTGAAATTGCAGTTCCATATAGACAAATTTCATTAAGAGATGCTGCTACTTCTTCTAGAGGAAGTGGTGCTGGTGCAGAAATTGGTATTGCAAGAGCAAGAGCATTTGAACACGCATCTGGTCTTGATGCAAACTCTGATAATAAATTAGCACACGGTGGTTCTGGTGGTCAAGTTGCTCAGTTCAATTTATATCTTTTCGATATTCGTATGTTTACGAATGTTGTTTTAAGTGCTGTTCCAGACGGAAACCATGTACCAACTGGTGCAAAAGTTACTGGTACTGTTTCTGGTGCAACTGGTTTTGTTCATAGTGTTCAAAATACAATTCTTCATCTTACGAATGTTGTGGGAACATTCTTAACAACAGATAATTTATTATCTTCCTCATCTGATGAAACTAATGGTCAAATTAAAAAAAGTGATAATACTGCTATAACAGTATCTAGTGTTGCACAAAAACAGTTTGACCAAGTTAAACAAGTTTTTATGGATGACCCAACAAACTCTGATGAAGACTTTACTGCTGACCTTGTTCTTAATACGACAAAAACTTTAACTGGTACAGTTTCAACTGCTGGTTCTGGAACTACTGTAACTGGTTTTGGAACTCTTTTCCAAACTGAACTTCGTGCTGGTGATGTAATTAATATCAGTGGTATCGGTACTAGAATTGTAAATACTATTTCCTCTGATACATCTTTAGCAGTTACAGTTGCGCCTGGCTCTGTTACAACTACTGTTCCAGTAACTAGAACTAGACCAGCAATACAAGATACTAATAGAAATATTTTACTTCGTAAATTAAGAAAAAATAATATCAAGACTTTAAAAACAGATTCAAATAGTAACAACTCTGTTACTGCATTAACTGTTCGTAGACAATATGTTACAACTTCAAACGGTAGTGGACAAATTGCTGTTACTGCAGCTGCAAATGAAACTTTCCAATCTGCATCTAATGTAGATTACATTGCAGTAGTTCTTGATAACAATAGTGCTGGTGGTTGTGCAGACGGTGATGTTATTAATTTAACTGCAAGTACATCAAGTTTTAATATTAGTGGTAATCAATTAACAATTACAAACACAACCGTTTTCAATGCGAATGGTATTAAAGTAAAACTTTTAACTACTGTAAGAAGAACTGCTGCCGAACATAAAGTTAAAACTAAAGTTCCTGCTCATATTGTTCTTGTAAATAATATTTCTGGTAATAATCAATCTCATGTGTTTGGTGTTGATGCAAAAGATAAAGACATTTCACTTGGTAAAGGTGATACAACTAGAATTCATGCAATCTTTGATTCAGAAAGTACAAGTGCAGACCCAGCACTTCCACAGTTTACTGCAACTGGTATATCTGGCACATTCACTAAGGGTGAAAGAATTGTTGGTGGTACGAGTAATGCACAAGCATTGATTATCGGAACAACAAGTCCAATCACATATATAGTAAAAAATGCAAAGGACTTTTCTTCTGGTGAAACAATTACTGGACAGACATCTGGTGCGACTGCAACAGTTGGAACTTTGACTGCTGGTTCAAAAAATATTACAAATAGATTTATTTTAGATACTGGACAAAGAGATAACTTTTATGATGTCGGTAGGATAATTAGAAAAGCAGGAGCAACTGCACCTACTGGTAGAATCTCAATAGTGTTTGATTACTTTGAACACGGTGCTGGTGATTTCTTCACAGTAGACTCATATAGTGCAATCGACTACAAAGATATTCTTACATACTCTGCAACAAGAGTTGACCCAGAGGTTAGAGAACCTACTGGTGAATATGATTTAAGAAATGCAATTGACTTCAGACCAAAGGTTGGAGATATTGCAAAAACTACTGCAACTAGAAATAGTGGTCAATATACTGCTGATAATATTACTGGTTTCTCATTTAACTTCGCTGCCAGAGCATATAATGTTGGTACTGCATCTGAAATTCTAATTCCAAAAGACAATTCAACTATCGCATATGATTTTGAATTTTTTCTTGGTCGTGTAGATTTACTTTTCTTAACTGAAAAGGGTGAGTTCAAAGTTCAACAAGGAACTCCTGCTGAAAATCCAGAACCACCAGAAGATTTACAAAAGTCCATGTTGATTTCTGAAATTACTTTGCCTGCTTATCTTCTCAATATTGATGATGCAAAATTAACTAAAGAAACAAACAAACGATATACAATGAGAGATATTGGTAGACTTGAAGATAGAATTAATAATATCGAATATTATACTGCTCTTTCACTATTAGAAAAAGATGCAGAGTCTTTTCAAGTACAAGATGCAAATGGATTAGATAGATTTAAATCTGGTTTCTTAGTTGATAACTTTGGTGGTCATGCAATAGGTGATGTTCAACACCCAGACTATCGTGTTGCGATTGATATGGAAAATCAAGAGTTAAGACCAAAGTATTTTATGAAAGGTGTTTCACTACTAGAAGAAAATACAACTGATGCCCAAAGAACTCTTGATAAGTATCAAAAAACTGGTGACTTAATTACTCTTCCGTATGATGAGATTATAAGTATTCAACAACCTTATGCAACTAGAATTGAAAATCTAAACCCAGTTCTCAATTTCTCATGGGCAGGTATTTGTGAATTAAGTCCATCTGGTGATGAGTGGTTTGAAGTAAACAGACTTCCAGCACTTGTTATTAATCGTGAGGGTAACTTTGATACAGTCTTTGCACAAAATAGAAACGCAATAGGTACTGTGTGGAACGCATGGCAAACTCAATGGTCTGGTACTTCAACTACAAGAGGTGGTAGATTTAGAGAACATAGATTTATTAACTTAGGTCAACCAAGAGGTCGTGCAGTTCTTCAAAGAGTTACAACAACTCAAACTGGAACTAGAACTAGACAAGGTATTCAAACTAATGTTGTGCCACAAATTGATAGACGGTCAGAGGGAGATAGATTAGTATCAACTGCACTTATTCCTTTTATTCGTGCAAGAAATGTTACGTTCAAAGTAACTGGTCTAAAACCTTTGACTAGAATGTATCCATTCTTTGATAAACAAAATGTTACTGCAAATGTAACACCATCTGTTGGTGGTACTGGTACTGTAACATCTGCTGGTGGTGCAATGTTCTCAAATGGATTTGGTAAGTTAGAAGGTGTCTTCTCAATTCCAGACCCTAATGTTGCTGGTAATCCAAGATTTAGAACTGGTGAAAGAGTATTCAGATTAACATCTTCTGCTACAAATCAGATTAGTCCAGAACCAGAAACTTTTGCACAAGCAACTTATTCTGCTAGAGGTATTCTTAGAAATATTCAAGAAAGAATTATTGCAACTAGAAACGCAAGAGTTGAGGTTAGAAATGTTTCTACAACAGAGAATGTTACGAGAACAGACTTTAGAGATGAAGTTGTTGGGTGGTGGGATCCGCTTGCACAATCCATTATGCCCCAAGCAGAGGGTGGAGAATATATTACAAAAATTGATGTGTTCTTCCAAGGTAAAGACCCATCTATTCCAGTAACTTGTCAAATTCGTGAAATGGAAAATGGTTATCCTACAGTAAAGGCATTACCTTTTGGTACTGTAGTTTATCAACCATTTGAAGATGGTACAGTTGCAATGAGTAATGGTTCAATTGATGTTTCTGGTACTAATACTAATTTTACTGAATTGTTTGTCGGTTGTCCAATCACTATTGAGGGTGCTGGAAACTCTGATGTAGGAACAGCTGGTCAGGCAGGAAGAGATACACAAGCACTTACTACTACAGTAACAGAAATTGTTAGTGATACATTATTAAAAGTTGCATCTCCATCATTAAGAGCAATCTCTGGTAAAACATTGTCAAGGGTTAATATTAATAATAATGCATCTTTTCAGACATCATTTAAATTTAAATCACCAGTGTATGTTAGAAACGGTGTAGAATATTGTATCGTTCTTCAGTCCGACTCTGACAAATACTTTGCATGGATTTCAAGAATGGGTGAAACAGATATTGGTGGAACTAGAACTGTTTCTGAACAACCATATCTTGGTGTGTTATTTAAATCACAGAATAATACTACATGGTCTGCATATGACTTTGAAGATTTAAAGTTTACTGTTCATAGAGCAAGTTTTGAAACTGGCACAAGTGGAACTCTAACTTTGGTCAATGATGTTCTTCCAAGTAAAACTCTTGGTAATGACCCACTAAGATTTACTGCAAGTAGTAATGTTGTTAAAATTTTACATGAAGACCACCATATGTTTGCAAACCAAAATAATGTAACTATCTCTGGTGTAAAGTCTGATACGTCAACAACACTTAATGGTGCGATTACAAATAGTGCAACTAGTTTAACACTTACATCTGGAACTGGTTTTGAAGCAAGTAATCTCTCTTCTAGAATTTACTTGAAGATTGGTAATGAGATAATGTTCGGTACTCAAAGTGGTGGTGCTGGAACAACTGCAATTACAAGTTTGACAAGAGGACAAGATGGTACTAGTGCAACTGCTCATGCTAACGGTACAACCGTTGAGTTATATCAGTTAAATGGTATTCCTCTTGACCAGATTAATAAAACTCATACTGCAATTGCAAATCAAAATTTAGATTACTATACAATCAATACAACTACAAGTGCAGACGCATCTGTATCAGTTGGTGGTGGTAACGCTGTGGTCGCAACAGAAAATGCACAGATGGATGGTATGCAAACATTATTACCAACTATCATACACCCAAACACTACATTGTCTAGTTCAATTAGAGCAACTTCTGGTAGGTCGCCTGGTGGTGCAGAAACATCTCTGGATACTGCATCTCTTGCTTCTAATAAGAAAGTAAACATAACTCTGGGAGAGAATTTCTTTTTTGATAATCCTAAAATGGTTGCATCTCAAATTAACGAAACAAATGAACTAAGTGGTAGTAAGTCGTTCTTCCTTGACCTTGTTATGGGAACAACTCAAGAAAACTTATCACCAGTCATTGATTTAGATAGAAAGTCTATCGTTGCTTTTGCAAATAGAATTGATAACATTGATAGTAGTTCTGGTGTATTCCCAACTTCAGACTTTGTCGCACCTACTGAACCAGATGGTGACAGTACAGAATCAGTTTATGTAACTAGAAAAGTTACACTTAAAAATCCTGCTACTGCACTCAAGGTATTACATACTGCTGTAAGATTTGCAGACGCAGAGATACAAGTCATGTTTAAAATACTTCGTTCAGATGATGAATCAGATTTTGATGAACTAGGTTTCAGATTTTTCAACACAACTGGTGGGCCAGATGTTACTACTAACGACTCAACTACTGATGATGACTTTATTGAATACGAATATAGTGCAAATGATTTAGAAGAATTTACTGCATTTGCAATTAAGATTCGTATGCAGTCATCAAATAGTTCAGAACCACCTAGAATTAAGGACTTGCGTGCTATCGCATTGGCAACATAATGAGTGAAGAATATTTAAAAGTTGAAGGACACGAACATCTTGTAAGAGATGTAAATTCAAAAGCGATAATAAATACTTCAAGAAGTGCTTATGTCGCTGCTGTTAAGAGGTCAAGAGCAGTTCAACAACAAAAAGATGAATTAAGAGATGCAACAAGACAGATAAATATATTAAAATCTGAAATGCATGAGATTAAAGATTTATTAGTAAAATTGGTAGAGAAAGATGGCAGATAGACAAGTATTACCAAGTAACACCTTTGAACAATTTAGAGTGGAGTTCAATGAACTCGCAACTGACGTAGGTGATATTGCTGGTGTTACTGGTGCATCTGGTATTATAGCATCTGCAAGTGATATTGTAGAAGCAGTTACATTGTTGAATACTGCTGTCAATAATATTGATGTTGATATTTCTGGTGATACTGGAACAATTTCAATTTTGGATAGTGAAACTTTAACGATTGCTGGTACAACAAATGAAATCGAAACTGCTGCTGCTGGTAATCAAGTTACTATAGGTTTACCAAATAATGTAACAATTTCTGGTAATGCAACAATTAATGGTAATATAACTAATGGTTCTGTGAACTTAACATTTCCTACAGTTGGAGGAACAATTTCTACTGAGGGATTTTCAATCGCATTAGCAACTGCATTAGGATAAGGAAAAAAATATGGCAAATAATTTTAAAAACGCTTTTGCATCTATCGTATCTGCTGGAGAGTTTTATCAATCGACTGGTAGTGCAACTGATAATGCGACAGGCCCACAGTTAGTATACAATGCAAACAATGGTTCAAGTGGTGTTAACTCAATTCTAGTTGAGTTAGATGCTGCTAATACTGGAAGTGCAAGTGTATCGTTAACTTGTTTTATTCAAGACACTTCTTCAACATTAGGTTCAATTACAAGTATTGTATCTGCAAGTGATATTGCAACTGTTACAACTGGTTCTGCTCATGGACTAAGTGTAGGTATGTATGTTCATGTAACTGGTTCAACAACTGCTTTTGTAAATGGTATTTACAAAGTTGCATCTGTTCCAAGTGCAACAACATTTACATATGCACAAAACTCTGGTGCATCAAACGGAACTGCTGCTGGAACAAAAGTAATATTTAAAGCATATCACATTGTAAAAGATGTTACAATACCATCAAGTTCAACATTGAAAATTGTATCTGGACAAAAGATTGTTCTTAATGCAAACGATAAAGTTTATGCGTATGCAAGTGCTGCTAATGTTGATTTAATCGCTGGTATTCTACAAGAGGTATCTTAAAATGGCATATATAGGCGCTCAAGTTGAAAACAGAGTTAGTCCAAAGTTCTTAAAAGAGGACTTTACTGGAGATGGTTCTACAGCGAATTTTACTCTGACAAATGAGGTGCCTGGTGGTTCTTCTCAAAATATAATGGTTGTTGTAAACAATGTTATTCAAGAACCAGATGTCGCTTATACGATAAATGATGACGCAAGTAATCTTCCAAAGATTCTTGCATTTACTGGAACGCCTGCAAATGGTGATACCATTTATGTTATTCATAGAGGTATTGCAAGTATTTTTAATAAACCACCAACTGGTTCAGTAGGTGAGAATGAACTTGCAACTAATTTAAAAACATTTACTACAGATACATTTACTGGAAACGGTTCTGCAACTACAGTAACCTTATCAGAAGTTCCAGCAAACTCTACACAAATCATGGTATTCGTTGATGGTATTTTACAAAAAAGTTCTAGTAACTATTCAGTAAATACAACAACTGGAGTGGTAACATTTACCTCTGCTCCAGATAACGGCGCAGAGATTGAAGTAAAACATCTAGGAGTAAGAACAACTGCAAGAAGAGCAGTGTCAATGTTCTTAGATAACTTTACTGGTAATGGTTCTACAACTGCATTTACTTTAAGTAATAGTGCAAGTACAAATGATGTCTTTGTTTTTTACAACGGTGTTGCCATGAAACCAACAACAGACTATGCGATTTCTGGTGCAACTTTAACTTTTACTTTTGCACCAATTAACAATTCGCAAATAATGGCGAGGTACTTCGTATAATGGCTAGTAACGCAAAACAAATAGCAGAAACACAGTTAGGTGGAAGTTCATCTTCTACTGGTTCAATTGATATTCCCTCTGGAACAACTGCACAGAGGCCGTCATCACCCAATAGTGGTTTTATGAGATTTAATACAACAGTAAACGCAATAGAAGTATATGACGGAAATAACTGGAAAGTCAATGCATCTACTGGTAAATCTATTGCAATGTCTTTGGTATTTGGTTAATAGGAGAAAATAAATGGCGAATCCAAATATAGTCAATGTTGCAACTATTCAAGGAAAAACTACTGGAGCAGCATTGGGTACAACTTTAACTACATCTCTTCTTGCGAATAGTGGTAGTTCTAACAAAGTTTTTAAAATCAACTCTGTTATAGTAACAAATGTTGATGGAACAAATAGTGCAAATGTTACATTAGACCATTATAATGGGTCTACTGGTTTTAAATTTGCAAATGTTCTTGCTGTGCCTGGGGGTGCATCAGTAGTTATTATTGATAAAAACTCTTCATTTTATTTAGAAGAGGGTCAGTCAATTCGTGGGGGTGCAAGTGCTGCTAGTGATTTAGAAATTGTTATCAGTTATGAGGAAATATCATAATGGCACGTTACATAGGTTCTAGTCCAACAATAACACTTGGTAGTGGATTTACCACAGGCAATCAAACTAGAGATTCTATGTATGATTTTTTGAAAGCAATGGGTGGTGTTACTGGTTCAGCGCCAGGCATATTTTCTTTAAATGAAATTCATGCACAACTAAAGGCAAGTAATTGGTCATTTGAACCTACTACTACTGCTGTAAATACTCCTACAAATCTTAGTGGTACGTTAACTCTTAATGGTATTCAAATCGGTGGTAGTGGTGTTTGTGATTATACTGTAAAAGTTGGTGACCAAACAATATCATCTTATAGTAATAGTACTTGGTTTACAAACACGCAAGATACAAGATTTGCTTGTATTCATGTTAAAGGAAATCTTACTATTAATGCTGGTCAAACAATGATACCATCTCATAGAAAATTAGGAACATATATCTATGTTAGTGGTAACTTAGTTCTAAATGGTACAATTAGTATGAAAGCAAGAGGTGCTAATCATAGTGGTACTGCTAAAAAAGATATTAGATTAATTAATGGAACACATGGTTCTTACTCAAATCCAACTATTCCAGCAACTGGAATGGCAGGAGGCGCTAGAGGTCAATCACCTACTGGTGCAAATCAACAATACCATACTAATAGTTCAAAAACATTAACTGCGTTTGCAACTGGTGGTGGTTATCACGGTTTTGCATTTTCTGAATACACTTGGGGCCAGGGTGGTAAAGGTGCAGATGGAACTTGTTTTAGTGGCGGCGGTGGCGGTGGTTGTGCAAGAGGTGCCGGTAACAATGGTGTTAATTTAACTGGTGCTACTAATGCAACTGAAAATGGTGGTGCTGGTGGTAATAGTGTCTTTACAACATATGGATGCTCTGGTTCTGCTGGAAATCCTGGCGGTAGTGGCGCTGGAAACGGAACATCTGGTCGTAATGGAACTGGTGGTGTTGTTGTAATTTTTGTTGAGGGAACTGTATCTGGTAGTGGTGTAGTAAATGTTCAAGGTGAGAACACAATTCATAGTGGTGCAACTGGGTCTGGTACTGGACAAGGTTCTGCTGCTGGAATGTGTACAATATTCTGTGGAACAAACAGTTCAAGTGTTGCGTTAAGAAGAGAGTCAGGCCCATTAGCAGGTAGTGATGGATTACTTAATAGTACAACTGGTACAGATGGTACTGTTACTGGTCTTGCAACAAATAGTTATTATTATCCATTTGACCAAGCTGGATTTACTGGTAATGGAAATGTCGGTGGTTCGCCAGGCGGTTTTGGGGAAATTATCGCAAGTTTATAACTTAATGGTTTTTATATAATGATTAAAATTGGTTATTTAAATGACCCTAGTGTGTCAGAGTTTGAAAGTGTTGGAACTTCTATATGTAACATGGAAGAAACCCAACCCAAAAAAGTAAAAGGAGTTGATAGTCAATATACTAAATTTTGTCCATCAATCAAAACATATTATGAAAACACTTTTGAGGTTAAATGCCCATTTGATTTGGAGTTTAAAGTAGAACATAAAGATAGTGGTGAATGGAATTGGGAAATAATTAATACAACTATTAATATTCCTAATCAATATTTTAATCCAGAGGAAATTCTGAATTTTAGTCCAGATGGAAAAGTAGTTCAAATATATCCTAATCCAAACTGGTCTTTTATATCAGATACAGAAAATGTTATACTTATGCAACATACAAATGGAATTGATACAAATCCTCAAATTGTAACTGGTTGGTTGGATATTTACAAATGGCCTGATAGACCTTTAAGTATAGCATATAATATACATAAAAGTATTCAGACAATAAAAATTAAAAAAGGACAACCTTGGTATAGATTGACATTTATTACACCAGAATTTGAATCTGTTAAATTAATAAGAATGTATGAAAGATGTTCTTTTTTATTAAACACTAAAAACAAAAGTAAAATGGCAGTAATAAATAAACTTAATTGGAAAAAAGTTTTTAACTGGTTTGGAAATACAAGACCAAAAAGGTTAATTGAGGAGAAGTAATAAAATGGCAAAATCGTATAATTGGCACTATCATGTTGATTATGTTGCAAAAGATGGTGGCGTGGATAAATCTATTAAAAGAATAAATTACAGAATTGACGTTGTTGACTCTGAAGATGACCCAATGGCATGGGTAAATCATATTGCTGGTACAATTGAAATAAATGATAATAGTCTATCTTTAGATAGTGCAACTACTGCTGATTGTAAAGCGCTTGTTCTCGCAGACTTAGGTATTACTGAAAGTGCAGTTCAAACAAAATTAGATAATATAAGAAGTGCTAATCATCTTCATGGTGTGGTTACATAAATATTATTAAAGGATAAACAATGACAAGTTATATTGGATTAGAACCTACATTTGGTACATTCGACAAACAAGTAATAACCGGCACTGGTTCGACTGCTACTTTTGATTTGGATTTTCCAGTTGCACAAGCAGGACAAATTCTCGTATCATTAGATGGTATTATTCAAGAACCTAGTTTTGCTTACAATATTTCTTTGTCAACTGGTTCTCCTAAAATTACGTTTGCAGATAATCCAGCAAACGGTGCTAGAATATTCATTGTATATCTTGGTCGTTCTTCAACATCAATGGTGTCTGCACTTGCATCACCACACATTGATGAATTTGATGGAAATGGTTCTACTACTGCATTTACTTTAACACAAACACCATCTGCTAATAACGCAGCCAACTTTATGGTTTTTGTTGATAATGTTTATCAGAGATTTGGTTCAAGTCTTGCATATACAGTCAATGGAACAACTTTGACATTTACTTCTGCACCACCAAGTGGAACTAAAAATATACAAGTGATACAACTATCACAAGCAAACACACTAAATACTGTTGCAGATGGAGCAATCACAAGTGCAAAATTAAGTTTTGACCCTGCTGATGACGCAACTGCATTAGCAATCGCTTTAGGATAAAAATATGGCAAACACATTTAAAAACGCATCACTCGCTTCAGTCAATCATTCAGCATTTGCAACTTTGTACACTTGTCCAGCATCTACAACTGCAATTATTT
>CEVE01017157.1_pt1 | contig 13673 bp, 15 predicted proteins | sample 356431 | NCBI WGS metagenome assembly CEVE01 (sample SAMEA2622764, study PRJEB7988) | marine metagenome | isolation source: saline water (ENVO:00002010), including
ACATGTGGGTCGTTTCACGGACCTTCATCAACGTTCAGAGCACCAGTCCCAACATCAGATCAAACGGTGATCTGTGGGAATTCACCGCTGTTGTCACCGATGATAATAGAACTCCATTCGACAAGGACGGAGGCCAGGTTCTGAATAGCTGCGAGGGAGAGATGCAGAATCCTGAGGGATACGACCTGGGAGGCAACGTAACGGTAATCTTCGAGGGAATAGACTTCGAGGACAGGACCCACCGACAGATAGTTTCGGTCGAGTGCCCGGCATCTGGCTCCATCGGCTACGGACAATACCTTGACCCGCAGCTGCTGAAGGACGATCCATTCTCCTTCCTTCCCGATGGTTTCGGACCTGTGAACGTGATCCTACGGTTCGAGGAAAACCTGCCTCACGAGGGTTGCGAGCCCATAGACGCAGGGAGCCTGTCCACATCCGGAGCATGGGACCCCTGCGTGACCATCCTCAACAGTGATCACTTCAGGAAGGTACTGCAGTTCCAAGTAGATGGGTTCAGCCTCATCGGGAACACGGATCTGCAAGTAGACCAGCAGATAGTCTACACCTCTGAGATAGACCTGGATACGGGAGAGATACTTGAGAAGCCGATGATAGTGACCGGACAGTTAACCGATGAGCTCGGAGGAAACCTGTCAAACAGACAAATCAGAGTCACATTCGAGATGGGATCTATGGTATTCGACCCTGTCGAGAATCGGATGAAATTCCGTGCAGGAGATGGCGGCATAGAGGCCTGTATCCCTGGGGCGACCGATGAGAACGGATTCTTCGACATCAACTGCCCTATGACAGGCGTCGACGCAGGAATGGCCAAGGTGAAGATAGAGTACAATGCATGGGACCCGCTAAATAATGACAGATACAGATACAAGAACAAGACACAAGCAATGTTCTTCCCCGTCTTCTCCAACTCTACGATCGAAGTATCGGAAGTAGGTCCGTTCAGGTCAGACTACCTGACATACACCTTCCCGAACGGCTCAACCTTCGAAGTTCTGTACCTGAAGGAGGCATTCCACATCAATGCCAGACTCTCCCAGTCAAACGGAAAGCCAGTCGGTGGGAAGTGCGTCAACATTTACCTAGATCCAGAAGTAAACACCAGGCCAATAGCCACAGCATTCACCGCTGGTGGAACCGGTGAGTTTGTTTGGTACTCAGCAGATCCAGATGATAACCCCAGTAGGAGGGGAGTTGAGCCCAGCGGAAACAACCTCGAGGGTTTCCGCACCGTCAGAGTTGCTTACGAGCCAGAACGGTACGTACCAGGGGGCTGCGACTACGAAGTACTGGAACCAAACCCGGTTCTGAATAGCTCGGTAGTCGACGTCGAAGTCTTAGTGAGAAGCAAGGTTGACATTCTGCTGAAGCAGCACTGGTCAAGCCCCGCTGGATACCAAGAGGGCGATATTATCGCTGGGGAGGTTGCAATCCTCAGAGACAGGCTGGATCTCACTGTTGAGGGTCAGAGAGTAGAATTCCACCGACAGTTCTGGAATGAATCCGGAGAGTGGCAGACAGAGCGCGTGGAGATACTTATCACCAATGAGAGGGGCTCTGCGAACTTCTCCTTCCCGTACACTGGTGAAACTATTCCCGGACACCCGGAGTGGAGCGCCCCAGGAGGTAAATGGAGGGTTTTGGTCCACTTCGAATCAGTAGACGCGAACAAACCCTACTTCGTGGAAAAGTGGCTCAATAGCACCCCGGAAATAAAACTTGGAGAGGGCACCTCTTCGACTTCGGGCGGGCTCTGGACTACCCAGGTGCTAATCCTCGCCGGAATATCACTCTCAACAGTGGCACTGGTGGGTGCGATGATGTACAATAACTACAGGGAGAGAAGAAAGGTCGAGGTCCTCCGAGGCATACTGACCGACGCGCTAATGTCCCTAAAGGCCTCGAACAATTACATCGAGGCGATCTTCTCCTGCTACAAGGACCTCATCAAGTACTTCAGGATGAGAGGCGCCATGAAGAAGGTCTTCGAGACCACCAGAGAGTTCGAGGATGTCATCAACAAAATGCTCGGAGGAATAGTGCCCCCAGAGGAAATCGACTCCTTCTTCTCGATATTCGAGGAGGCTCGCTACTCTGATCACGACATAGGATCGGAGGAGAGGGACAGGGCGATACAGATATTCCAGTCGATGATTGGTAGGATGAACAGATCTCTCGGAGATAGCCTGCTTACAAGGGAAGCAGTTGGCGAATCCTCGTTGTACGGTGCCTCGGTGAAGGCAGGGCAGTTCGTCGATGCAGATGGAAACATTAGGTTCGCCGGAGTAGATGATGCAGAGGAAAACGACGGTTTCAAAATCTGAGACACTGAGTAAATCCACTGTCCTGACGCCCCTACAGGGCGCCCGCAGGATTCATAACACCGACTTTGGTGGCCGCGGTACCTGATTAGGGGAGGGATACTATGAGTAAGCAAGAGAGGAAGACCAACTCAGCGCTAGTTTCGCTCATAGGGGACCTGAAGGACCACAGCAGAACAACCGGCTCTCCAATATGGAGGGACACCGCCTCTAGGTTAGAGACCAGTAGGAAAAACTGGGCAGAACCCAATCTTAGCCATATCTCCAGGCACTCTGCAAAAAAGGAGACAGTACTGGTGCCCGGCAAGGTACTTGGCAGCGGAAGCATCAGCGGAGGGCAGACGGTCGCCGCCTTCAGCTTCAGCGATGGAGCCAGGAGCAAGATAGAGGCCTCCGGAGGGAGGACTCTCAGCATTCGCGAGCTTATGGACGAGAATCCCAACGGCAAGGGGGTGAGGATCCTTGTCTGAGAAAACTATGGTATACGATGCCAAGGACAAGATTCTTGGCAGGCTAGCCAGTCAAGTAGCAAAAGAGATGATTTCTGCCAGGAAGTCAGGCAGGCAGCAGAGGGTCATCATAATCAACGCAGAGGACGCCATTGTTTCGGGACCCAGAACCAAGGTACTAAGCGACTACAGGGCAAAATACAATCTCAACCACGCCAGAAAAGGGCCGTTTTTCCCAAGGATGCCTGACAAGATAGTCAAGAGGACAGTCAGGGGGATGCTCCCGTATCAGAAGAGTAGCAGCGGAAGGGGGGCACTAAGGGACCTCAGAGTCATGATAGGGACTCCCAAAAACCTCTCTCTGGAAGAACTCCCGGATGGACACGAGTGGGGGCCAACAGAGAACATTGTTCGCGATACCCCCAATAAGTACGTCAGACTGGGAGAGATAAGTTCCCACCTTGGAGTGGATGCAGGTAGATGGGCTGGTGAGTGAATTGGCAAGGAAAAAGCGCACCAAGGTGGTCAACACCAGTGGAAAGAGAAAGACCGCGATAGCCAGAGCCACTCTAAAACCCGGCAAGGGAAGGGTAAGAATCAACGGTCACCCAATCCACATCCTCGAACCCGAACTCGCTCGCAGGAAGGCACTAGAACCAATTAGAATCGCCGAGGCAATGAACAGAATAGACAGAGTAGACATCTCCGTCGATGTGAAGGGCGGAGGACAGATGGGACAAGTGGACGCCATCAGGACCGCCATAGCCCGCGGCCTGGTGAAGTACAACGATGGAGCCGAGGGCGATGACGAGGAGCTAAGGGACGAGTTCGTACGTTTCGAGAGGAAGATTCTGGTGAACGACCCCAGAAGAAAGGAACCCAAGCATCAAATGGGTAGAGGCGCTCGAAAGAAGTGGCAGAAGTCGTACAGGTAGGTGGAAAGATGCTAATACCGGTCAGATGTTGGAGTTGCGGTAAGGTCATAGCCCACAAGTACGAGGAGTATCGGAATGCTCTCGCGGAGGGCAAGGATGCCGGAGAGGTCCTCGATGACCTTGGATTCAACTTGTACTGCTGCAGAAGAATGTTCGTGGGGCACATCGACCTTATCGACGAGGTCGCCCCCTTCAGCATCGACAGACAGCAGTAAGCCCTCCGTCAGGGCTTTGACTGAACGCTCACTCGCATCGAGCCCAATTGGGGCCTGTAGGTTAGTTTGGCCTATACTTCGCGGCTGGGGGTCGCGCGACCCAGGTTCAAATCCTGGCAGGCCCACCATCGGGAAAGGACCGCGAAAATGGTCAGTTTGAAGGTCATCCCCCCCTTTGCATCGTCATGGGTTCTACGAATTCCGCCGAGGGGACCCCCGATGCCCGGGTTGACTGGCTAGCAGAGCAATTAGAGAGGCACTCAGACCTCTACTACAACAAAGCGGAACCCGAGATATCAGATGCAGATTTCGATGCATTAAGAGACGAGCTGCACCTCCTATCTCCCGATCACCCACAACTGAGCAGGGTGGGCTCAGATCCACCTCCAGGCTCTGAAAAGATCGACCACCTATTCAGAATGATGAGTCTGGACAAGGCTAATTCGGATGAAGAGGTGTCTCACTTCGTTTCCGAGACCACCGCCAGTGGCCGGCGGTTCGTTTGCCAACCGAAGCTCGATGGCTCAGCCCTCTCATTGGAATATCGTCGAGGCCGACTAATCAGAGCCGCCACCAGGGGCAATGGCAGGAGAGGGGAGGACGTGACGGCAAACGCGAGAAAGATGATGAACGTCCCAGAGAAACTCGGATGGGACGGAGACTGTCACGTGAGAGGAGAGGTAGTAATGCCTCTGCAAGTATTCAGAGAGAAATACTCAGAGGTTGCGCCTAATCCGAGGAATCTAGCCGCAGGAGCACTTAGGCAGAAGTATGCCGATGCAGGCAAGGGAAGCCCGAGAGACTTGAAGTTCCTTGCCTACGGTGTTGAGTTCCCGAGCGACAAGGACCGCCATCCAGACAGTCCTGAGCCCCCAGTATTCAAACTCGACTCGGAGATAATCTCATGGATCGGCGAGATGGGGATTCAGGTGGCAGGAAACCATGTGGTTTCAGGTGACGACGACACCACCACCACAGAATCCATACTGGCAGTGACAAGGGAGTGGCTCGAGACGAGAGACTCTGCAGACTGGGAAATAGATGGGGTCGTGATCAAACTAGACAGGCTGGATAAGCGCAGCCTCCTGGGCGAAACCGCACATCACCCTCGGTGGGCACTGGCATGGAAATTCCCTGCCGAGGAGGCGGTAACGGTGCTGATGGACGTCTTCTGGCAGACCGGGAGGACGGGTAACGTCACCCCGGTTTCGCGCGTAGCACCAGTGGTAGTTTCAGGAGTTACCGTTGAGAATACGACACTCCACAACAAGGGCGAGGTTGAGAGACTCGGGATAATGATTGGGGACAAGGTGAGAGTGGTTAGAAGGGGGGACGTAATACCAAAAATCACTGAGGTCATTGGACCGGCCCACGACAGCGACCTCATTGGCAGGTCCCATTCAGATGGAATCCCTTTCTCAGAACCACTACCTTCCAGGCGCAAGATTCCAGTTCCCGAAAGATGCCCAAGATGTTCCAGTGACCTAACTATCGATGGGGCATTCATCAGATGTACCAATATAGACTGCCCATCGAGACTAGAGAGAGCAATACTGTACTGGTGCAGGAAGCTGGGCATGGATGGGATAGGCGAGAAGCTCGCAGAGCAACTTTGCTCATCGGGGCTTGTCACGAGTTTGGGGGACCTATATCGGTTGGAGGACAGGAAGCAGGAGCTAATCTCACTAGAGAGAATGGCCGAGAAGTCAGCCAGCAACGTCCTCGAGGAATTGAACTCCACCAGAGCCATGACCTTCAGCAACTTCGTCTCAGCACTTGGACTACCTAGAATCGGTCCCGAGATAGCAACTCTTGTCTGTGCGGAGGTGAAGACTCTCGAAGAGCTGATACAGATGACCGAAGAAAGACAGGCGGCCATCCAGAGACTGGTTTCCATAGACAGGGTAGGAGAGACCGTGGCCAACCTTCTGCTGGACGGTATTTCCGATAGGAAAGAGTCGATAATCGACCTTTATGCGCAGGTGGAAATCGTCGAAGGAGAGCAGATATCCGTCGATGGCTCCCTTTCCGGCTCTTCCTTCTGCATTACAGGCACTCTGAGCAGACCAAGAAAGGAGATTGCTCTTTCGATAAAGTCAGAGGGAGGCAAAGTCGTCTCGTCCGTCTCAGGGAACCTAGACTTCCTAGTCGCAGGAGAGTCATCGGGATCAAAGTTTGACAAGGCCAACAGGCTTGGCGTCCGGATCATATCGGAATCGGAGTTGGACGAGATGCTGGGGGGTTCAATACTGGAGGAGCTGCCCGAAGAGAGGCAGTCTACACTCGGCGAGTTTTGATCATCCGTACATCCCAGTAGAAGCACCGCTACTCTCCTGTGGGGGATTCAGGTGCACAGCCATCATCTCACGTATCTGCCCCTCTATCCTCTGAGCCTCCTCCATTAGGGGTTCTGGATCCAGATGGACTGCAGGTAGAAGTCCGTCTAGGCACGCGATTATTCCCGCTGCTGCACGGGCATCGGGAATCGTCCCTTGGCCAATCTCTCCATCTGACTCTGCTAGTATCGCCAGTGCGTCAATCCCTCTTCTCCTACACTCTCCCATCATCACTCCGGTCATGCCCCCCACTACTCCTTGTTTCAGAAGAGGAACGCCGATTCCCTTGAGCACGTCGTGGGTAGAATCCGTGGATCCTAGCCCCAGAATCGAATCCGTCCCCGGATCTTCGTCGAAAATACTGTGCAGACTCTCTATTCCGTGTGCGAATGAATCGACCATTATAGTAGAACTCACTCCCGAGTCCTCTATCCAGTCGATTATTCCAGATGATAATGGAAGATTGAGCTCAGATGGGATATGTATCTCCGATGCGATAAGTACCACCTTATCGCACTTCTCCATGTTGCATATGGGCTCTCCAGCATAGAATCTCAGCGGAGGCAGGGGCTTGCCATCTTGGACCAAGCACATCGGGGGGAGGTTTGGATGCCTGACGCCCCCGACGAGCTCTAAATCCAGCTTTTCCACCATGAAGTGTGCAACTATGCTGCTAACGAATCCTACTGACGGGAAACAACTAACCAGAAGAGCACCAGAAGCGTTCACGTCATCGCCGACCTCGACCAGAGGAGCCCCTTGCATGAATCTAGAAACCGCTCAATGGTGTTAATCGTTGTTACCGACCCGACTCGATTCCGAGGATAGTGGCGAGATGGGAGGAACAACGTACGACTTCCAGATATCTCCGTCCTCATGGAACAGGTTTGAGGAATGTCCTAGGAAATACTGGCTTTCCAGACAGAGGCTCCCTCGAAAAGCGAGCATGGCTGCCTCAATGGGTACCGCCATACACAACTCAGTTGAGGATCTGTGCAACTTGGATTTTTCCGGTAGGGAGCATGAAGAAATTGGTTGGTTCCATTATTCCTGTAGAGAGACTCTGCAGAAGAGGTGGGAGGAAGAAAGGAGATTATTCTCGGAGACTCCTAGACATCCTCGATGGAAGGATGAGTCATTCTCAGTAGCGCTCGACGGACTGTCCGGGGCTATCTCCATACTTTTCGACAAGGCGATGCTTCCATTGGAGGAACTATCATCGGTCACCGTAAAGACATGGAAGCAGGTTCAGGATATTGTCGTCGCAACCGAAGCAAACCTGGAGTCCAAATGTGGACGATTGATAGGGCGACTAGATCTTCTTATCAAGGATCTTGAGGATGAGGATAATGGTGGATTAATCGTTGCTGATTTGAAGACAGGAAAGCCACCGGAAAACGAACTTAGCGAGAAGGTAAGCAGGCAACTACTATTCTACAGAGATATAATGAAGGAGAATGTAACTGAAAATCAGGACCTTCGGGCGGAGGGTTGGTACTCTTCCAACAATACAGTTTACCGAGCCGAAGGACCGCCAATCTTGGAAGACGCCATAGGGGCATGGGAGATGATGAAACTGACTGAAACCCCATTCCAGGCCACTCCTAGCGAAGATGCCTGTTCATTCTGCGAGTGGAAGGCATGGTGTCCCGGATGGTGGGAAGCGAAGTACGAGGGAGAGCTCAGCCACGGAGGGATGTTCAGAGACGAGGTAGTGAGGCTGGTCAGGCTTGACCAGGAATCGGGCGCGGCTCTTTTCGAGCGAACGACTCCTGTAGGGGGCGATGGAGAACTGAGGGGGTCTGAACACCGCTTCGGGGCGCTCCTTAAGGGGAGATGTCTGGAAAAGATACGACAAATGGATCAGGCAGAACTAGACGGATACCTATTCCTGGGCAGTATCATGTTCGGTGGTAAGACCGCACGAATGGGGGACTGGTCGGAGATTCTCCCTTGGTCTCCTCTACTCCGGTCTGTGAGAAATTGAGTCCAAAACGCCTCGGGGGTCTCCCTCGAACCTTTCAGGAAAGTTTACCATGAATTTCCAAAGAAGGAGTAGGGTAGCCCCAGCATCCGCATCTGCGCTATGGGATCTCTCAAGTGATATCCCGAAGCGTTCGCAAAGAACGCCTAACCTGTGCCCTCCCGGGATATCCAGGGTCCTTGCTAACTCAAGAGTGTCCACCAAGGCTAGCGGAGAGGGCGCCTTTCTCCCAATTCGTATGCATTCCATTTCAAGGAACCTCCAGTCGAATGCTACGACATTATGGCCTACAATTATCGAACCTTCAATCATCTCGCAGACAGAGTCCAGGTGCGCACCGAAACTTTCCGCATCTATGACATCCTCGTCGAATATGCCATGTACGTTACTAGACTCGACGGGAATCCTACACCCTGGGTTAACTAGCGATTGCATACTAAGTTTCGAGCCATCAGAATCACTGCCAACCAGTGCGAACTGCACCACTCTATCCTGCCTAGGATTGAACCCAGTGGTTTCCAAATCGAATCCAAGGACCCTGAACCCCTCAAGAAAATTAGAGACCACGATTCCCCGCTGCCGGCACCATCCATGAACCCTACCAAAGCCATTCTAGGTGGTCTGCCGTCCAACATGCATATGAGTGACCTTCCATTTCTGGTAGTATGACGGGACGTAGGCAAAGAATCACGATGCTTCTCGGGATCCTGATGATTTCCCATTCTCTGGCCGGATGCGGAGGAATAGGTCCAGGCAGCCCAAATGCGGCTCTAACATCAGACAGAGCCACCGTAAACACGGGTGAGACGATAAATTTCGATGCACGCACCTCGACCACTCCCAATCCGACGATTATCGACGAATTCAGATGGAACTTCGGTGATGGCGAGAAGAAGACAACAAAGCAGGGCGTCATCAGTCATGCGTTCGCAAAGGCCGGGAACTTCGAAGTGACAGTTGAGGTTTTCAATGACAATGGAGACTCAGACTCAGCCAGCATCCTAGTTTTCGTAAATGCGATACCAGAAATCATCCTCAACATTCCAGACTTCGTCAAGACCGGACAAGAGGCTAGACTCGACGCCAGTGACTCTTTCGATCCCGAGGGAGGAGGGGTGGAGATTGTGTGGGACTTCGATGCGAACACCGATTCAGATGGAGACAGCGACCCTCTAAATGACGTCGATGCAAGCGGCCCAGTGACTAGGATTACAGTTACCGAAGCCGGGAATATCACTGGGGCCGTAACGGTCTCAGACGATAGCGGAGGGAAGAATATCACGCTTTGGACCCTCAGAGTCGTCTCTCGTACGTTCAGGATTGTTTGGGAAGAAGTATTCGTCGACTACGACTGGTCAGGCTACCTAGAGCAGGGCGAGACTCATGAGATTCAGTTCCAACCCGGGGAAGGAGCCAGGCTAATCGATGTGTCCGCAACCCTCTCCCTAACTCGAGATATCCTCCCAATCACTTGGCCTGAGGACAATTTCACCCTAGAGGTAGACATCCCTTCCTCCGGATGGTCCTACACCGTTATCACAACTCAGGATAATATTACAGAGAACTCATCTGCAATAATCGAGAGGACTGAAATGAATCCTTCTCCAGAATCCGATTACACAGTTTTCGCAGACTCCAAGGAAGAACTGGAGCAGTCGCTTCTCGGAGATCCCTATGGAAGATTTGGACAGGGAAACTGGTTCTGGAGGATTACCGCACTGGAATGCGATCCCGATACTCCTGTAGATGGAGTGGATCCAGACCAAGGTAACGATTGGACTCTTCAGGCTCAATTTGTCGTATTGGTCCTGAGGGTAAGTGAAGTAAGCGTCTGACGACATCGAGCGAAGACCTTTGAACCCCCAGTCACTGGGATTATCGTGGCAAAGTCGTTCGAGATCACGAAGGTTTCCATTCGAGAACGCCTAGTAGTAGATGCCAAGGTGGGCATGAAGGACCCCCAGGACTACGACTTCTCCCCCAGAGCGAACCTCTCAGGCACCACTCTGAGCATAGTCAACGAGTCAGGGGAGCCCTCATCTACTTTTGAGCTGGACGAGGAGCAGGTCATAACTGCCGAGAGGGACAGGATGCTAGAACTGAGAGTCAAGTTCAACGTACAGGGCATGCATGGTGTTCTTACTCACAGAACACCACAGCCGATGACAGGCCCGAAGTCGAAGAAGCTAGCCGAGCCAAGTTGGAAGACCATCCTGCCTCTGTCAATGTGACCTCGCACCGTCGGGATTAAGCCGGGTCCTACAGTCCAACACACGCTGGACCCATAGTGTAGCCTGGATATCACATGAGCTTGCGGAGCTTGTAACCCGTGTTCGAATCGCGGTGGGTCCGCCACCTAGTAGACGAGGAAGAAGGGCGACCGGTTCAATAGTGAGCGTACTGGGGGCGGTCCTAGGACCCATAGTGTAGCCTGGATATCACTCTAGCCTCCGGAGCTGGAAACCCGTGTTCGAATCGCGGTGGGTCCGCCATCTGTACACTTTCCATTTCCATAACACCCTTCAACCATGGCTTCCTGTGAGCACCATGGCCTTCATCTCACAGAGACGTATCGACTTCCCGATGGTAGACCTGGCTAAGATAGTGTACTACCCTCGTTTCTGGGACCTGGCGCATAGGTTCTACGAGGAGTCCTGGGAATTCACCTGCGGCATGCATTACAACGAAATCCTCTCCGAGAAGAAAATTGCATTCCCACTAGTCCACAGCGAGGCGAAGTTCCTCCATCCTATTTCCTACGGTGATGCCGTGGAGTGTACAATCACGGTGCCCAGAATCGGGGAAACCTCCATCACATGGCACTACGAGTTCAGGAACCAGCACGGCACACTCTGCTGGACGGCCAACCAAGTCACTGTCTGCACAGACATGAACGACGTAAAGAGTAAGATGGCTGTCCCCGATTGGATGAGAGACTGCCTAGCTAAGATCGAATCCTCATGACTACTCTCTAGGCCACTTCTTCGATAGTGCCTTACTAAGCGACTCGTCCATCGTCGCATCCCACCAGTTAGCCCCTCTCCAGACAGCATACTTCCCCCTTATTCCTCTCATATCCGCTCCATCCAGCCTCGCTCCTTGGAGGTTGGATAGGCCAAGTCTGGCCTTAACCATCCTAGCCCCTCTAAGATCAGCGCCATCCAGTGCCGCCTTCATCAGGTTAGCGCCCTTGAGTGACGCATTCCTTAGATCAGCACCCGAAAGGTCTGCACCCTCTAGGTCGGACCTATCTAGAATCGCCCTCCTTAGGTTGGCACCGGATAAGTCAGCTCCTCGCAAGTCCTCCCCAACATGCGATGTGAATGACCAGTCTTTGCTATCGCCTTCTGTCACATCCTCACCTCTTTAGAGACAACTGGTCAAGATGGTCCCTTCCTGCTTCGGTAAGAACCACGAACGCATTCTTCCTTGGTCTTCTTCGCGGATACTCCAAGAAAGATCCAGATCCACCCTGACCACCCTCAAGCATTCTCCCTATGTACAATGATATGTTCCACTTTTTCACCGATCTCTTAGTCCACTTGCCGGTCTCTACAACTAGCCTCCTTATTTCCCTAGGAGGGGTATTTCCCTCTTTCTCAACCGACCTCATGTATTGTATCGCAGCCAGAATAATATCAGACTTATTCTCGATTCCGCACGAGTCCAGTAGTCTGGCGAAAGAAGTCCCTCTATCCGGAAAGCCACTGGACCCGATTGCCTCAAGAGTCATCTCCATGGCCTCCTGCCTGGCGATTCTCACACGCGAGAGAGTCGACGACCATGTATCCTGACTGGTAACCTTCAGCCATCTATCGCTTGCCTCTTTGGTGTAGTCAGCCAGATTGATGTCTTGTGAACCTAGTCTTAGAAAGAGCCCCCCTAGCCTTTTCGAGTCCTTTGCAGGCATGGTTAGCCCTGTACGATGTCACTTATCAGGTTATTTTTTCTATTATTTCTTTAACATCTCAGGGACTGGTAAGTAGCCGTGAAATTCAAAGAGCATCAGCATAACGAAACCCTGTGAGCGGGGAATCTGGCGACGGTTATCCACTGGTTTTGCACTCAGAGGCCGACCCCTCCAAATTGGGTGGTACCGCAGTATGCGGCTTCTCAACTGTGGGCTCTGTCGGAGTCATTGCGACATCTCACCTCATCAGCTCACTGAAGCTTAGCCCGATGGGCACTGTTCTTCATCCTCAATTTCCTGCAGTAGCGCTGATTCACGATTCCGTGCCTAAGCACCCTGTGAGAGTATACCAGGGAGATGGAATTGGTGTTTTCACATCAGAAATCCAATTCACCAGCGAACACGACGTCTACTTTGCCAATACTGTTCTCGAGTGGTTCACCAAAGGTGGCTTTGACAGACTGATTGTAATCGATGGAGTCGTTAGCAATGAATTGGGGATTAAGGAGGACAGCGAACTTTGGGGGGTATCCTCAACCTCGGTAGGTCGCGAACAACTTGACAATTCGAGCATCCAGAGGATCCAGCAAGGAGTAGTTACTGGAATAGCAGGATATCTCATCGCTGAGGGAGAAAGGAGAGGCTTAGACGTCACGGCACTACTTGCCGAGTGTAACCCCATGTACCCTGATGCAAGAGCAGCCATCATTGCAGTCGAGGGCCTCAGTGAGTTGGTAGGGGTAGAGGTCCCCGTCGAGGGTCTGCTAGAGGATGCGAGGAATATCGAAGAAAAGGTTAGGGAAGCGTTCGAGAAAGCTCAGTCCAACGCTCTTCCTGCTCCCGACTCAGATGACGATGAAGACGACGTACCAATGTACTGATCAATAGAATGGATTGGTACCAGCATCGTGATCTGTCATATCGACAACTGCCGTTATTTCCGGAACCCCCTCAGTAATCATGACCTCTATCCCTTCCTTCAGAGTTACATCCACCATGCCACAGCCCTGGCAACCACCTCCAAAGGAGATCATTGCCTTCCCATCATCCACACCCACGAGATCAACGTGACCACCGTGAGCCGCGACTAGCGGATTCACCTTGCTTTCTATTACCTCTGCAACGGATATGGAGACTTCATCTATCCAGAGAGGATTTGGATTTTCGAAACTAAATCCCCCACCCATTAGCGTCTCCTTGTAGTCCAGAATAGTTCCGTCCAGATAGGGAGCGCTCCTAGAACCAACGAAGACTACGAGACCGTCAACTTCTGTTTCGATGTCATCATCCGATGCATCATCACTTGATATGAGTTGCAAGTCATACTGGAAGCCCTTCGGGCCTCTTCCAAGTATCACGATCTTGAGTGCCACATCGTCGTCATCCGCCTGTTCGGCGAACTTGTCCAGCATCTCCCTGGCCTTCTCGGTAATCTGTAGCATTGTTTGTTGCAGGAAACCCTCATTCTTCAACCTGTTCTTCTTTCAGACAAACTATTC
>CEVE01044703.1_pt1 | contig 13549 bp, 10 predicted proteins | sample 356431 | NCBI WGS metagenome assembly CEVE01 (sample SAMEA2622764, study PRJEB7988) | marine metagenome | isolation source: saline water (ENVO:00002010), including
GGTATTATTACTTTGTTTACCTTTTATTCTTTTTGAAACATTCCTTTTATCATTTTCTTTAAAGTATACTCCTATACCTGCTTTCGCTGTTGGTTTTCCATTATTACTACATGCACCGTCTGTAAAGACTATAATTTCGTCATCTTTTAACATTATTTTTCCATGGTTAATGTAATATTCTGCTTCTTCTTTTGTTTCAAATTCTAAGAAATCAATATTTAGATCACCCCCATCATTACTGTAAATTCTCCCGATACATTCTTTATCAATTACTAAAAAACTCATGTTTAATAATTTAAAATATTATAATCTTTTTAATCAAATTTAAATTATTAATATAATATTATGATTCAATCAAAATCAATCATTATTGGAATCGCCATAACAATTATTCTAATCAAATTATGTAAGTATTACCTTTTTGAATCTGAACTCTTATCATCTTTGGTTTATATAACCGTTTTTTCTTTTTTATATGAGATGATAAGTAAGTTTATGAATAAAGGTAAAAAAAAGGGAAAAATCATTCTCGAAGGATATTCATCAGATAGTGAGTTTGAAGCATCTGATTCATTCAAAGGGCGTAAACATGGATATGTTTTCAAAAAAGGTGGACAAGGTTTGGGGTATTACTTGGATAAATAAATTTTAGCTTAAACGTGTTACAATACCAGAAAATAATCCAAGTGAATTAGCGAACATATCACCATATAAACTAGCAGAGATTGGTATATTATGGTCATCGTGCATGTATTTTTCAAAATGTTCAAATAAATAACCTATTGTAGTTGAAAGATACCAATAATTAGGAGCATAGTAACCAAGGAAAAAATACATAATAAAGTGAATAACTTCCCATATAATTCCTTTAAATAATGGAATATATCCTATTGCCTTTAAAAGACCTCCTGAGTTAAAGTCCTGTGGTCCTTTTCTTGTTCCGTCCTCTTTATTATCAGGGTTAAATATTCTTGGTATAACAATAGATGAGATCCCCACACTACAAACAAAATAGATTAAGATTAAGTTCTTTAATTGTTTATCCATATTAAGAATATATAATATTTAAATGTTCAAAACTGTAAAATAATAATATTTTTATTTAATAAATGGAAGACGAATGGTCTTATTTGTTATTTGATACATTAATAAATAAAATATTAAATGGAAAACAATCAGTTCAAGAACCAATTCAATTATACAATCTATCACACACAAAGACGAATAATATTTCGTTTCTAAATCATTTATTGATGTATGAAAATATAGGGAGTGATAATCTCTTAGAATGTTTATTGGGGATCTACAATCAATTTTTAGAGAAGATCGAAGAATTAAAGGGGAATAAGAACATTGAAAATATGATAAATATGGTTGGCGATGAATGGTACAATGAGGGTGGTTGTGATTGTGGTTGTCAATTACCAATTGATGATAGTTTTTTACAGAATTATCAAGATGCGTTTCGAGGGAAAGAAAAATTAGGTGGTATCTGTCGCGATTGTATTAATAATTCACATCTAAAACAAGAAATACCCTATGAATCATTTATAAGGAAAGAATCTCCAAATGACCGTATATTGGATAGTGGTATTCTATTATCGAAAAATGTATTAAAAAACCTTCAACATAATTTGGAGGAAACTGAAAAATTGATTGATTTCTTTAAGAATTTTAATACTTCTTTTTATATTGATCTTGCCATAAAACATAAACCATTGTATTTTCAATTAAATGGTGTAAGAGATGAATCAATACCTGATAATATACATCTTATATTTTCCAATTTCCTAAATATCCATAACTTACTCCATAAACAGGTTATCCAACATCATAATTTATTAAAAGGAATGATTTCACAAGTTCAGGGTGATTCAGATAGTGTAAATCAAAGAAAAAGGGAAATTGAACTTGCCAATTCAATACTTGAACAAAAAAGGATTATTAAAGATCTTCCATTTAATGTGGGGGACAGTGTCCTTTACAAAGGAGGTGAAATCGTAAAGGTATATGATATTGATAGAAATGTTGCTGAAGATGAAGAACCAATCATTTATATTGAATTTGAAAATGGTGGGAAGAGAGATACACCCGCTATGAATTTATCATTAATACCACATGAAGAAGAAGAAGATAATATAATTTCTTCCGTCGACGATGAATATGAACACTTTTTATATGGTGGTGATGGAACTATAAAAGATATTAGCGGTGCTGAGAAAATTTCTCAGAAATTAAAAAGTTCATTTTTTTAAAAAACAAATTACTACCAATAATATTATAAGTAATATAATCAAATTAAAATTGTCATCTTCTTTTTTATTTTCGAATGGTTCGACTACCTCTTCATTTTCTCCACAATTTAATTCTGCTTTATAAATAATTCTACAATTATCGGCATTATCAACACCCCTTACATTAATATCTTTAGGAGTCATAAAACAAGTTGAAAAGTAGTCATCACGATTATATACATTTCCACATTCTCCTTCAACTATAATGCCGGGCAAATTCATTTTTTGGTAACCCCCGCTGTATTTACTTCCTTGCGTGACCTCGCCAAAGCCCGTATTACGACAACCTTTAATATCTTCCTGTTGATTTATATTACCTAGTCCTATTTCAAGTATATTTGTATCCCCTTCTTTAACAATTGTATCATCTATTTCAAAATAAAGGGCATTTTGTTCTATAGTGTTTGAAAATATCCCTCCCATATTATAATATCTATATAGATATTATAATGACAGTTTAAAGTAAATAATACTTTCATATATATTTGGAAAAACATAATCAATAAAGTTTTCTTTGTCTTCTAAATCGGGATTAATTAGGACTGTGGTCCACCCGAATTGTTTTGCTGTTTTAAGATTATCTTTTAAATCATCGAAAAAAATAATTTGTCTTATATTTTTATTTATTTTCCGTATGTCTTGTTTTATTTCATTGTTTACAAAACGAAATGATCTACTGTCTGGTTTCATATAAGGTATTACATCTCTTGCGAAAATCATATCTACTTGTAATTTAATGTTATCTACGATTGCTTTTCCATGACCAAATGTTCCATTTGTATAAATATACTTCTTTAGATTTTTGAATTCTGATAATAGATCCCTTAAAGTTGTATTACTATTAGCACTGTAATAATCATTACCTTCCTTAGTGTGTAATACTATAGTATCATCTATATCAAATACAAAAACGTCCATTATTATATAATATATTTAATTTTAACTAATAATTAAATACTATTTAAAAAAATATCAACAACTTATATTGATATGGACAACAAAATGGACTCTGACCCTCTACTTTCAGAAGATACAAAGCGCTATGTTATCTTCCCTATTAAGAGAGATGATGTATGGAAAATGTATAAGAAATCCGAAGCAAATTTTTGGACGACAGAAGAATTAGATTTATCGAAAGATTTAAAAGATTTTAATGAGTTAAATGATAAAGAGAAATATTTTATTGAAAACATCCTTGCATTTTTTGCTGCGAGCGACGGTATTGTAAATGAAAATCTTGTTGAGAGATTTTGTAAAGAGGTCCAACTATTAGAGGCTAAGTTTTTTTATGGTTTTCAGATTGCTATGGAAAACATACATAGCGAAACATATTCCCTCCTAATTGATACATATGTAAAGGACATTACGAAAAAGAATAAACTATTTAATGCGATTGAAACAATCCCAAGTGTTCGAAAGAAGGCAGACTGGGCACTTAAATGGATTAATGATGAAAAATCAACATTTGGGACACGTGTTATTGCTTTTGCGGCTGTTGAAGGTATTTTCTTTTCCGGATCTTTTTGTTCCATTTTTTGGTTAAAGAAAAGAGGACTAATGCCCGGTTTATGTTTTGCAAATGAATTAATTAGTAGAGATGAAGGACTACATACTGAATTTGCGGTTCTAATGTATTCAATGCTAAATGAGAAACCTTCGAAGGAAGTTATTTTAGAGATTATTAAAGAAGCAGTTGTATTAGAAAAGGAATTTATTACTGAATCCCTCCCATGTAACCTTATTGGGATGAATATGGATCTTATGAAACAATATATTGAATATGTTTCAGATAGATTACTTTTAATGCTTGGTTTAGAAAAAGAATACAATGCTTCAAATCCATTTCCATGGATGGAATTAATTTCTGTTCAAGGAAAGACGAATTTCTTTGAAAAGAGAGTTGGAGAATATTCAAATAAAGCAGGAACAGAAACAGAAAATAATGTATTCGAATTAGATGATGATTTTTAGATTATTTCTTACTATTTTTTATAAAACGATCAATATTTGACTTCGATTTTGAAGAAGTTTGTTTTTTCTTATTTTCATTAATTTGTATCTTATATTCCCTTGTTTCTTCATTATATTTTAAAATTTTTATATTTTCAATTAATGCATCTTCTTTATTATAAGATATATCTGAAGATTTATTTAATCTCCCAGATGTACATGTAGTGATTAGTAATTTTTTTAAAGTTTCTGATTCTTCTTCTGTTAAGTCCCTTTTACTTTTTTCGGCATCTACAAATAATTTAATTCGATTTATTTTCATACCATTATCTAGTTTATTCCATGGTTGTTTTAGACACGTAGTTTTTTCTTTATTTAGCATTTTTTTAATTTTTTCATCACTTTCATGTGAAAGACCTGTTTTACGGTTACCTGAACTTCGATTTTCTATATCCCTCAATTGGATTGGTTTTTTATGCACTCTAACAACACTCTCATCTTCTTCTTCTTTACCTTCTTCTTTTTCATTCAAGACAACTTTTAGATCCATTATATTAAATATTATATAAAGGATTATCCTTAAATATAATGGTTTTTTAAATATTTATTAATTATATAATGGGTAAAGGAAGTATCCAAATGACAAAAGAAGAAGAAGAAAGTATTCAATTAATTCATGGTGTTTTAGACAATGTTAGACCACCGGTTCTCGATTTTAAGGTAATTGATGAAACAGATGATTATAAAGAATACATTATAAAAACAAAAAAGTATTCAAAAGAAAAGTCGGGGGAAAATCCATTCACAAATTATTTAGATTCATTTATATTTTGCGGTGATACGTTAAAAATAAAAGTTCCAAAAGAGAACTATATGATAAAAGATGGAAAAAAGAAATTTGCCTATGCGATAGGTATGTTTCCAAATCCTAAAAATGGAAAGGCAGCATATTTAGATGGATGTATTCTTGCAGCATTAGGATTGAAAAGGCAAAATACAAATGCGGATGTCGTTTGTTTCATAACACATGACATAAAAAAGAAAGATAAAAAGAAATTAGAAGTTGTATTTGATAAAGTAATATATGTCCCCTATATTTCACCTTATGATATGGGTGGGAAGGATGACCTCAAAACTATTATGATGGATCCCGAAATATTTAAGAATTGTCCAAATTATACTAAAAATCACCCTTATGTTCACGTTTTCTTTAAGTTACACATATTCAATCCCGATCTATTCCCTTATGAAAAGGTATGTTTTGTTGATTCAGATTTAGTTCCATTAAATTACTATGATTCACTTTTCATGTTAGATACTCCCGCCGGTTTTGTAGAATATAGAAAGCGTATCCCTTACTTGGAATCTTATAATTGGGATCGATGTGATTTCCTTACTCATGGAGAAAATATTCCCAAAGAACTAACTGATATAGATAAAAAGACTGGGGCAGATGTAAATGCTGGATTACTATTAGTTAAACCAGATAAAAAAGAATATAATGCAATGATAAAGGAGATAACATCCCCTGCTAAGAAATGGATTGGTCCGAATAAACTCCATAAAGGATTTTATACGTTTGATTTTTCAGAACCAAGTGGAAGATCCTTTATCAAAGATTCATATTGTTATCCGGAACAAAATTATTTAACAAAACGATTTTCTGGAAAATGGAAATTTATTGAATTTGCGTTTCAAAGTTGGAGTCGTGATCCATGTAATTCCTTTGGTATACATATGGCAGCATTTAATCCTAAACCTTGGTTTAAGCAACCAGCGGGAACAAAAGTATCAATTAATAAGAAATATAATCCGTATTCTGATGAATGGGATGTTAAGAAAATAAGAATACCAATTGCTATTAAAGAAAATACTAAATCATCGTATGAAAATATATCATATTCTTATGAGATATTTAATGAAGTTATTATTTGGGGTTTAATGAATTACCCTAAATTAAATAATTTCTTTGGGAAAGATATAGAAATACACGGGACAAAAGTATCGTTTGATAGAGATGTATTTCAAAAAATAAATAGAAAAGATCAATTCTTTAGGTTAGAAGATATTAATAGAGGAACTAATGTCTATAAGAAATTATCTCATACGCAAAAACTGATATGTAATTTAATTAACGATTATGATAAATTCAAGAACAAGAAATATACGCCAATTTGCAAAAAGAAAAAATCAAAAAGTAAACCTAATTATGAAATCATAGATTACAGTAAAAAAACGGGTGGAGGTAAGAAGAATAAAAAGAAAAAGACAAGGAGAAAATCTAGAAAGAAGACAAGGAGAAAAACTCAAAAAAAGAAGCAAGTAAAAACGAATTGCATCCTTTATTATTTTACAATGGAGGGTTGTCCTTATTGTAATGACTTTAATCCTCAATGGGAAAAGGTAATTAAAGAATTTCCAAATATCACTATGAAAAAGGTTGAACGAAATGAAAACCCTCAATTGGTAAAGAAATTTAATGTTAATTCATATCCAACAATTGCTTTATCAAAAGGTCGGAAATTTGTAGAGTTTGATGGAGATAGAGGTGACTTAAATATGTTTCATTCATTCTTTAAAAAAAATGGTATTAGAACTGTGTGAATGTCGAACATGAAGGACAATATATTGCCAAATTATTAACATGATTAATACCTCCAAATTCTAATGGTTTTATATAATTTACTTTACAAGAATAAATATCTTTTTGCAATACGGGATTTTGACATGCCATACAACGCCAACCCTGTCTCATTGCTAAATTATTTTTTAAACCTACCATTTGATTCTCTTTATAAAAAGAATGGTTGATATCATACAATGGTTTTTCCTCTGCTTCTTTCATATTTTTTACAACTTTATAAACAAATAATTTTTGATGATTTAAGAGGTAACATATTACTAAGTATATTGAACAGAAAACTACAAAATAAATATGCATCTTAGTCGTATATTTCTCGGGGTATTTTTTAAATAAACAATAATATACTCCGATGATTGATATTAATAAAATTACTGATTTAATCATATATTAATAATACATATTATATAATAAAAAATGTATTTGGTTTATATTTTAAAATCAGAAAATTATTCCTATATTGGAATGACGAATGATTTTTTTAAAAGGTGGAAACAACATAATCGCATATTAAAGGGTGGGGCAAGGTATACATCAAAAAGAGAGTATTGGACACCGGTTTGTATTATTGATGGTTTTAAAACAAAATGTGAAGCAATGCAGTGTGAATGGAAATTAAAAAGGGTTCGAGGTATTCGGAATAGAATTTTAAATTTAGTAAAGATACTTAAAAATGAAGAAAAATGGACAAAAAATAGTCCATTGATAAAAAATCAAAAATTATATATGTATACAACTGATTTCTATAAACCATTATTTGAAAGTATTCAAACAAGAGAACTTGTGTGGTTTTAATGAAATATTATATAATATATATTATATATATAATGGTTGATGGTATTAAACCTGGTTATGATAAATTATTATTAGTTGATGATATTTTGGATACCCTTAATTTATTAAGTGATGATTTATTTGAAGTAAAAAGGGACGATAAAGGCGTTGATATGTTTTATAGAACTATAAAGGCTATTAAAATGGACTACGGAGAAGGGGGTTATAGTCGCTCAAGTACCGTTGGACTAGAAGATGCAGAAGCGGCCCAAAAGTCTGCCGCGGCCAGCGGAAGCGAAGCAAAATTAGTAAAGGCACGATGTAGATATAACTTCTTAATGAAGAAAAGGAAAAATGAACTCGTATTAAGTTTAAGGGAATTAGATGATTTAAATATAAATATAGAAGGGGTTGATTCTGGATCTGAAACTTCCTCCAGTGAAATTAGTAGTGTTTCTTTAGAAGAGTTAAGGAGTGAATTATTGGAGACTTCTAAAGAGAATAGTAAAAATGACCCTGGAGATACAACTAGTATTCCCGATGAAACAGAAAGTCAATTAGTATCGTTTTTAGGAGAATTAGAAAACGCACGACAAGGACCTATTATTGATATAATCAAAATTTCAAATGTTGGTGAAAAAGACTCATTTGAGGAAGGTATCGATTATAATCTAGATTGCGTAGATGAACAGATTAACGAAAAGTTGAAAACGCAAACCCCAAAATGTTCTGATTTTGTTAAAGGTATCTTTTCTAAAATTCAAAAAGAACAAGAAGAAAAGGTTTTTAATAAATTAAGAGATGGTCTAAATAAATTTAAAAAATTAATATTAGAAGAGGACTTTTTACAAATATTAGATAAAAAGGTAGATATATTAATTGGAGTAAAAACATTTTTAGAAAATCAGTGTTCGTTTAGAAGAGGTTCTTGGCGAACAGGTAGTGATGGTTCTGGTTTAAATTTATTAAAAGGATTTATTCAACAAGAAAACGCAAAAATAGATGAACACTTGGATCAAATAAAAAAAGCAATTGAAGAACATAATTCTTTATATGGAGATACATTAGACCTTAAAAACATTCAAGAGGTGGGGGTCCCGCAAGATGCCGAGTATATCGAAGTATTAAAAAAAACTACTGATGATTTAACGGCATTGGGTCAAGAAATGGAAGAATTTCAAACTCTTATTCATGGTGAAGGTGAAGAATCTAAAAATGAACTAATTCAGATTATTTATCATTTAATAAATGACGACGAAGATAAACAAAAAAAAGCATTGGAGAAAATTATAGAATCTATTGTAGTTGCTATATCTCAAAAATCTATAGAAAAATTTCAGAGTAATGAATCCCTTGATCAGGTATTTACTGGTATTTTAGATAATATATTTTCAAATTTAAAAGAAAATTTCAAGAAATATTGTTATCCCAAAATATCATACTTTAATTTTAGATTAATGGAGGTTATGAATATTATTTCACCAGATCAACGCCGTCATATAGTAGAATATATTAATGAATATCAATCATTGTCAGATAATTTATATGGATTGGATGGAATATTTGACATTATCAATGCTAATGATAATAAAAAAATAAATATAGAAGAAATCTATACTATCGCAAATAATGTAAATACTTCTAATTTAGGGAATTCCCGCCCTGAACAAAAGAAAGAAATATTTAAGGCGGAGAAGGAGACAAATTTTTTTGAAATAAGTAAAAGAGCAATTAATTATTATAAACATTTTGTATGTGACGTTGGTAATTATATACCTATTTGGAAAGAGATAGAAGCATTAAACAAACAACAACAACTTCTTTTAACTAAACAAAATGATCTAAGGTTTAAGAGGGAAGAGAAAACACGGGGTATACTTGGGAAAAAAGGAGATAAGGGGTCTACTATTAGAAGTGAGATTGATGAACTTAAAATAGAAGTAAGAGAGCTTAAGAAAGATATATCAAAAAAAATGAAATTGATCAAAAAATCACTCCCTACATCAGATTCAACTGTATTTTATAAAAAAATGATTGGATATTTTAAAGAATATGAAATAGAAGCAAAGAAGACATTAATAAGTATTCTATTGATGCTTGAAATTAATGATGTTGCCCCTGCTTTAAATGAGTCGATCAAGAAAGTTATTGGAGAAGAGAATTGGAGCGGACTCTTTAAAGATGGTCATGAAATAAAAGGTATGAAAATGTCCAAAGTAAAAACATTAAATAATCATGGAGAGGATGACTTTTCATTTTCCCTACCTGAATTTATAACGGATCGAAGAAATAAGTCAAGGAACTCTATTATAGCACGCTTTAGCAAACTGAATAAAAAATTAGATGAAATTAAGACTTCTATAATGACATATGGTAAAAATGATAATTACAGGAATTATAATTTGTATAAATATATTTTGGAAGAAGGTGACCATAAAGGGAAATTAGAAAGACTACCTGCAGCACCGAAATATACGAACGAAAAAGGGGTCAAAGCAGACTGGAATGTTGACTGTAGTAATCCATTTCAAAAGGGAGGAGGATTTGGAGATTGGTTAATTAGAAAAAATAAGAATAACTTAAAAAAAGGTACCAACTGGATGCCCGGTCTTGGTTATAAAGGAGCCCTTACGGGTGACTTTAAGGTAGATTGTTCTATTAAAAAAACTACTCTTAATTTTATTACTGAAAAAAGGGAAAAACTAAAAGAGTATTTAGAGAAAGTGGAAAAAATGGCAAGTGGTCTAGAATACTTTATGGGTAATTATAATGAAGGGCATTCATCTGCAGTCCAAGGGGACACGGAATACTTCAAACTTTCTAAATTGTGTAGTGACTGGGAAGAATTCTTCATGGGGAAGGATGGATTTTGTGCTCAAATTACCGATAAGAAACTTAAAGGTGATTTTACAAAATGTGGTTATGCGTGGGGTGTTCGTAAATTAGACCATGTGATTACTCACTGCGAGGATTCGAATATTATGAAGGAGGTGAGTTGGTCACGGACGAAAACGGTGTGGCGCGCCTTAACTATAGGGATTAAGCAGTTTATAGGTAAAGCAGTAGTGAAACTTTTAGTTAAAACGCCCTATCGATTGTGTACTTTTATACTTTCTTTCCCTTTTTTAGCATTACTATTTATTAAGAGGGGTGCTAGTAAACCGTTTGAAGTTCTAGATAAATTAATGTTCCACTATTTAGGATTCTTCAAGGGATCAATGGCTATGAAAAGGATGATTTCTGAATCTTGGAGAATTATTAAGAAAATTATAAGTCCATTTACCGGGGGTATAAGTAGTTTCTTCCGATGGATAACTGGAGGGAAGAAGAAAAAATCAAATAAGATATTAGAAAATGTTAACGAAATGGGGAAATCATCATTTAGTGAAATTGATCCGACGAATCAAAGAGGGGATAGTGATGGGGGTTCTGATGATCGTGGTGGGCATATAAATAGATCTCCAGATAATTATAATAAAGCAACCAGTTCATTAACTACAACGAATATATACGGATTACCAGATATATCTCCTCCTAAAGTTTTGGGACAGTATATGAATACAGTTAAAAATGAAAAAGATTTTAAAACCTCCTTTACAAATATTCTCGGTATTCTTAAATATTTATTAAGTTTTACGGACGATGAAGAAACACATCAAATGATTGGAGATTTATGGTCATTATTAAATGAAAATAGTATCTACGGTCTACTGAGAATAACAAAAAAAGAAAAAATAAGGAGACTTGATATAGTAATTAACGGGAGAAAGACATTCAATAAAATTCTAGATAGAATAGTCAGTTTAAGGGATGGTGTCACTCTCGTCGATGATATGGATGGTGGTGCTCCCCTCATGTTGACTGATAGAGAATTATCGACGGAGACTGAAGGGAGTTCTAAAAAAGAACCAGCAGATCAACAAGTCAGAATTTGGAAGAAATATTACAAACAACTAGTTGAACAAGCAATGTTCCTTAAAAGTGATTATTCAAAACAAGTTAAAAAAGAAGAGGCACTTTCCGCTAAAAAGAAGAGTGTTTTTGGTGATTTTGGACTTAAAAATCTTGGTATTAAGGCATTAAATGATGCTGGATATCAAAATGCAGAAGAATATCGTGAATTACAATTGTTAAAGGATGAAGGGACAGCACACAAAAAATTATTTAGTTTATTCAAAGGTAAAAATAGAGTTCAAGAGATAAAATTTGTTAGTGAAACATTATCTTCTATGGGTATAGGGGATTTAGATGAAATATATAATACCTATGAAGGTGAAGATAGTTTTATAAATGCATTCATTAAGCAGAGTCAGGGGTATCCAGGTGGTGCTGAAGGGGGGAAACCATACAATGCTAAACTTTTAAAATTACATAAATTGTCAAAACAGTCTGTTGTGAGAAGTAAGAAATTCGAAACTGATATGGATGATGCCGCCGCCAGCGTTAAAGCATCTTTATCAGGTGTTACAGGTAGTATTAGAAAGGGTTTTAATAAGAAATCTCAAAAACTTAAAAAGAATAAAGCAGATATAAATAAAAAATTACAAGAAGTAGAAGAAGATAATCAAAAAATAGAAGCAGCAGGTGAAGCAGATGATGTAGTTGCTGCTAAAAAATTAGAAAATGAAAAAATGATTAAAGAACTTAAAAAACAAAGGGCAGAAATTGATAAAAAACAGGCAGAATTAGAAAAAGGTCGTAAAGAGGTTGAAGAGATGCAAGAAGATGGTATAGGTTTACAACAGCGGTTATTAACTGCAAAAAATAAACTCGAAGAATTAGAATCATCAGGACCCTCTGACGGAGGGGATGAAGAATATAATGAGCAGGTTCAGTCCCTTAAAGATGAAATCGCTGAAATAGAAGGTAAAATAAATAAAAATAAAGGGGAAGTAAATAAAACAGTTTCTGAAGTAGGTGCTCAAGTTGATTTAGAAAGTGAAGAATCCGATATTTCAGATGTTTCAGAACCCGATGAAGAAGAAGAAGAAGATGATGGAAAAGAAGAAGAAGATGATGGAAAAGAAGAAGATGATGGAAAAGAAGAAGATGATGGAAAAGAAGAAGATAAACCTTCACCCGAAACCCCATCGAAAAATGTTACATGGGATAAAAAGAAAGACGACGTAATGTTTATCGATGGTGTGAAAGATAAATTATCTACGGTTCTAAAAGATAATGATAAATTTAAAAGGTTATATGAAGATTTAAAATCTCTTAAAGAATTTCAATTACCTCGATTAAAGGAGGATGTAAGGAAACTAAAGAAGAGAGAAAGAGTATTTAATTACCAGAGAAAAGTGAATGATGAAATAAAAACATATCACGAAGAGGTTTCAAAATTAATTACTGATTTAATGTGGTTAAAAGGTGGTTTTCAAAGTAATTTTGAAGATACAAGAGAAATTATTGTAAATCAGGATTATAAAAATGATGGGGATAATTCTGAGAATTCGATTGCCATAGTTAAGGAACATATGGATGAAGCAGATAAATACAGGAAAGAAGTAGAAGAAATGATTTTTGAAATGGAGAACATAATATCAAAATTAGATAATAGATATGGTATAGGTAAGGGTTCTAAGAGTAAAGATGTAAGGTATTATGAAGAAACATTAAAGCGTTTAAAGAGTATGACAGATTATGATTCTTCGGGATATATTAATGCTTGTAAACAAATTAATAGATTTACTCCTTATAATAAGGAATTATCAGGATATGATGATATATCAAAAGAAATTGAGGCATCACAGAAAAAATGCAAGGAAATTGCTAAGAAAAAAGAAGAAGATTATAAAAAGGAAAAAGAACAGTCTAAAAAAGAAAAAGATAAGGAAAAAGAACTACAATCTATGAAAAAACAATTAGAAGATGCCCAGAAACAAGCACA
>CEVE01059241.1_pt1 | contig 13541 bp, 16 predicted proteins | sample 356431 | NCBI WGS metagenome assembly CEVE01 (sample SAMEA2622764, study PRJEB7988) | marine metagenome | isolation source: saline water (ENVO:00002010), including
TCCACCGCCGCCGCCTGGACATAAAGGTCGTTATCTTCCAAAAAAAACCAACGAGGGATTTTCAGGATCAAACAATCAAAAACATGAAAAACAATACAATAATTTAGTAAACAATAAATTAGTAAGAGATTTTGGGTTGTATGGTGGTAAAAAAAAGAAAATCTCTCGTAAAAATAATCGTAGAAAATCTCGTAAATCTAGTAAAAAATTAAAGGTACGTAAAACATATAAACGTCGTTAAACGTATAAAAGATAACCTGAAAATGTAATCAAATGAAAAAATTTAAACACTTTAAAAATACCACCCCAATACATATCACATAAAAGTATGTAACACTTTTTTGTGCTATTTATTTAAAATTAAAGTTTTCATTCATTATCTCCCTTTTTGAAAGTGGTGTTCTTTTTTTCACATTAAACTTATTGGCAGAGGGAATCGTTTTGTTGTTAAACACAAAGTCGTCATTGTCTTCATGTAGTTCAGGTAAAACACGCACTAATGGTTTATCAACAACAAGTAAAAGACGCTCGTTTTGAAGCAGTCTTCGATATTCCTGAATCGAGAGATTACCATAAAATTTGTCTAACGTGTAATGTGGATTGGGTGCAGGTTTAATATTTTTATCATAATTATAAATTTTACAATACAAATGATTTAACATGTGATAACGTTCAAACTGAATTGCTGAATCAACATGTTCACTAAATAAGTAGGCCGTGGCACATTCGGGGCTACAAAAACATCCGTAGCATTGATAAGATCCATTTAATTCAAGTTTAGGAATATATATAGGTGGATTATCAAAATCACAAGTGCACCAGAAACACGCGGAACGTTTATCCGATATGTTATTTGTGTGAAGATTCGCTGCAAGTTTACGCAGTTTCTTCCATATATTCTTTGTATCGCTACAAGTCTTCTTCTCCTCTTCTTCATTGTCTTCTTCATTGTCTTGTTCATCCAAATCTTTTGAATCGTCCTGTTTGATTATATGCATGTTTAAGTCATGCCCCTTCTTCGTGTGTTCAAACTGAAAAGTTTCAACATGCTCTACTTCCGGATCATATTTGATAGAAGAAATAAAATTGTTATTTCCAAGTTCGGATACTGAACATTTCAAGTGTAATATAATGTTTGGTTCTGGAACTTTAACTCCCTCTTGAGGTGATGTAACTTGAATTATTTTACCACCTTTAGGTTTCCGTCCTCTTTTTTTGGGCGTTTTTTGCTCGACCGTTTTTGTTTCATCAACTTCACTTTTGACCTTGGCTTTTCGACCTCGTTTTTTGGGTGCACTTACTTCTTCCATTTTCATATTTTTAATAAAGGTAATTTAAATAGTTTTGTTAAACATTTTTTTTAGCAATTTTCATGTTTAACAATATTGTATTCTTCATAACATTTTCTACATAGTGGTCTATACATATCATTTCCTATCAATTCTTGAACATTGACGTCTGTATTACGGTGGGTAAATATGGCATCATTTTGTTTACAACCGCCACACAAAGAGTGTAATTTTGTCACTCTATCACAAAATGGAATTAATGTAAGCCAATCACCAAAGACCTCTCGTTTATAATCACCATCAAGACCGCATATGAATACTTGTTTATTATACACTTGAACCGCACATTTTACCCATTGAACAACATCTTTGAAAAACTGACATTCATTGATTAATATGACTTGAGAATTATCAAACGCATGCGTTGTGTTACCATTTACAATATCGCATACTTCGTCAAGTCTAACGCAGGTGTTACAAGGTATATTTACAAGATCATGACTACATATTGTATTATCCTCGCCGTTATTATAACGAATGTCGTGTTTATAGTTTATCGCAAGGACAGGGACTTCAAAAAACTTATAGCGTTTATATAGTTTTACCAATTCAGATGTTTTTCCAGACCACATGGGACCAATGAATAATTCTAAATATCCTACACTGTTCAAAGTATTCATTTCTTTTAACGCATTATTTTTCTTTAAAACCATTTTTAATTATTAGATTTAATAAAAAACTTTAATCACCTTAATAATGTAAAGAATACCACAGTATAGTGTAGTATACTATCTTATGAAGAATCAAAACATTCCATGGGTTGAAAAATATCGCCCGACAAATTTTGATGACATTGTTCTTGATAAGAACAACAAGATAATACTTCAATCAATAATAAGAACCAACTATTTTCCAAACTTACTTTTGTATGGACCACCGGGCACCGGAAAGACGACAACAATTATCAATTTAGTTGATACGTTTCAAAAAAAACATGGTGAACAAAACAAAGGACTCGTTATCCATCTTAACGCATCTGATGAGCGTGGAATAGATATTATTCGAAACCAAATAAACCAATTTGTCACATCAAAGGCACTATTTACAAATGGAACGAAATTAGTAATTCTTGATGAAGTCGATTACATGACTAAAAACGCTCAACAGGCACTCAAAAATCTACTTAGGGGAATAGATGGAAACGTGCGGTTTTGCCTTATATGCAATTATATAACCCGCATTGACGAATCACTTCAAAATGAATTTATGCGTCTGCGTTTCAATCAGCTTCCCGAAGAGCTTATTATTAAATTCCTGATGAAAATTACTACGAAAGAAAATCTTACTTTGTCAGTCGATACTATTAAATCAATTCAAAAACTCTATAAATCAGATATACGAAGTATGATAAATTTTATGCAATCGAATCAAAATACACTGGAAGATCAAAAAGTTCTTGACACTGAAGTTTGGAATAACTACACAAAAGTGTTGTGTGGAGAACATTTTTTGCAAGAAGCACCATCTTTGCTTGATCATATAAGCAACGATTACAATATTGAAATAAAACATTTGATAAAACACTATCTGAACTATATCATCAGATATAAGTCAGAATATATATCACCAGACTTCATGAAGTTTGTTGAATTCATAATGCATTTACAAGACCCAAACATACAACATCTTAAAATGTATTCAATAATTAGTTTGCATAATTTTTTTTCCACGTGATTCTCCTAATCGCAGTAATAAGCGTTTATTCCAGCTATTCGGCGGCGATGATTTGTTTGGATCAAAGAAATTCCTCGTTACGTTATACTCAAAAAATGGTAAATTTTGAGGATTAGGATTTTGTGCGGGAATCGCGAGTGGGTCTGATCTCTCATATGTGATACTTGGAGATGTGTTATTCATCCTTTAAATTACATTAAGAAAATAATTGAAATAGATTAACTTAAAGAGACAAATAACAAATAATTTAGATGGTTGAACTTGACGACATTAATACTGCTTGGAAAGACTTCTGTGCAGGAGATTATAAAGATGATTCCATGAAATGGAACATAATTGACAAGCACGATGATGTAATACAAATGAACAACGAAGTGTTTATTCCCAACGGATATAATAATATACAAGGACTAGGAACAAATATTGGCGACAATGTTGATAACAGTAATAGTATTGACAGTAATAACAATCGCAGTAATAACAATCACAGTAATAACAACAATTCCAGTAATAACAACAATCCCAGTAATAACAACAATCCCAGTAATAACAATCGCAGTAATAATACTCATATTAATAATCCTAAATGTGGTGCGCTTTACATTTCAACAAAAACCAAAATTTCATACCTCTCACATAAAATAATGTTGGAAGATATATTCTGGAAGGTACCGGTCATTTCATATCATCTACCATTAGAAGGTGTAATAAAGAAACAGATGAAATTTAACTCGCTAAGCGAAACAGAATTAGAAAATGTGCGTTCACATATTAAAGATACATCTAATGAACAAAGTCGTCATATTGACGAATATGTCATCACACATTTGGTAAACCCAGAAGGTCGCACAAAATTTAAAGATGTAAGAAAAATAAGCATTGGATTATGTAAAAAGGATATCATCAGCTATCGTTGTAAGAAAAAAAGTGCGTTTTACAACTGTTTCGTTCTCATTTTAAGGATAAAATATGAAGGAACATTTAAAGAAGTTCATGTTAAAATATTCAACACTGGTAAATTGGAGATTCCTGGAATACAAAACGATGATGTTCTTGTTCAAGTACTAATATTATTGACTAATACCCTTAGACCTTTCATTCAATCCAATACACCACTTTCTTACATAAAGGGCAAATGTGAAACTGTACTCATAAACTCAAACTTCAATTGCGGTTATCTAATTAATCGTGATAAAATGTTTGATTTGTTGAAATACAAATATAAAATAAACTGTTCTTATGATCCTTGTTCATATCCTGGTATTCAATCAGAGTTCTATTATGACCCACAACTTCCAATCCAAACCGGAAGACAACCATTAAAAAATGTAGATGAATTAAAAATTACCAAAATATCATTTATGGTATTCAGAACAGGCAGCGTTCTTATTGTTGGTAAATGCACCGAGTCAGTTCTTGATGAAATTTATTGTTTCGTAAAAACATTACTCGAAAATGAATATGAAAACATTGGAGATGGAATAATTCCCGATGACAATATTCAATGTGACAAAGTTGATTTAAAAAAACGAAAAGTTCGAAAACGAACTATAATTGTAACCAACACAACGTCTTAATTAGGTCTTATCACAAAGTTATGAAAATAACCAATTCACGTAGCGAAGCACACTCACGTTTTCTAGCATATTATCGTGGTCCTCATTAAAAAAACGACTTTGTAACAATTCTGTTGTAATTGGCTTGTCCTTTATTTTTCGCGCAAATATTTCTAAAAATGGTATCCGTTCGCTGCCCAACTTGTTTAATTTTTCATCAAGTTGTTCAACAATTATTAAAGATTGTTCATATTCTAACTCTTTATCGGTCAAAGACAAATTCAAAAGATGCTGGACAAATTTGTTAATTTTAATATCTACGTTTTTAATCAGATTAATTTGGATAATATTATTATCTTTTATAATATCGTATAAACATCTGTTATAAATACCTATTAATCTCTCTACGTTTTTCAATATTGTTTTTCTTGTATCACATACTTCCGTTGATGAGCCATTAGATTTATCATTTTTATCGCATTGTGTTCGTGCTTTTGAGTATTCATTTTCTATTTCATATATGGTTTTCTTATAAACAAACAATGATGCGTCTTTTGAGTTAAGCTGTAAGAAACTATGTGTTTCATCTCCAATTTGATCAATAAACTCGACGTAATAATAAAATGCCTTTTGACAATGATGATAAGTCAACTCCAAATTATTTGTATGAAGCAATAAAATTTTGAATACATGGGAGATAGTTTCGATACCTTTACATAATATATACATATGATAGTCAACATTGCCTATCGAAATAGACTCAACACACTGAATCAAATATTCTTCAATGATTCCTTTATACTTCACGAATATTTCCGATGTTGAATACTTCAAATGTGATTTGTAATTCTCTGAATTGTGAAACGAAATACTCATTTTTGTTATATATATAAATAAGTATTTAAAGCATTAAAGGTGGATATTATATAAAAATGACCGAAGAGTCCCATTATCCGTCGCCGAGTCCGACATGTTTACAGCACAGTGCCAAGCTTGCAATCGTCGATGATAAACCAATTATGTTGGACTACTGGTCTGATTCACATGATAAAAAAGTATTAATTGGTGTACGTGAGGAAGGAGGAGAGAAATTACTCGTAAAGAGTGAAGATGAATACACCTCACCCATCTCAAAAATTTATAAGGTAGATACTGAATATATTATTGTAACTGAAAATTCTTTATATATTGTGTCTTCAAACATCGAAACAAAACGTATTTCATGATTTTTCATTTACAATATATTTTAATGTGAAACAAATTACCTATTATTCAACATAATTTTTTTGTTAAAAAAAGAAAAATCATTATTATTCGATTTTTCTTTTTTTTATTTCGTTTTTTATTTTTTTCAAGTATTTTTGGATTTTTCGAATTACGAACTCTTAAAACTTGCGTGACTAGCATATTGTTGGCACAATTTAATGTATCCCTTTCCATATATGGAATAGTTTCTTTCTATCCATATTTTAGCATATCTCTTTAATGCACCCGTAATTACAGGTAATGCCCACAATTCCCTTATTGTTCTTGCTATAATAATATTACACAAAGGACGATAGACGAAAGTCATAAAACCTCTTGCAGATCCTAACGATATTTTCGATACTTCTTCTTCGACAATACGTTCTAATGTAATTTTCCAGTTTTCATTACGTCGAAGCATTTCAAATGTTATGGACACTTTGCACTTACGAACAGTATTTATTAAATGTTGCAAATTATTTCGTGCGCTTTTTTTATCAGAATGTCTTGGCATTACGCTATGGAACATACAAACATCCATGGTTTTTATAACATTATTAAGTTCTTTGTTCGTTTCATAAGTGTTCATATCACTACATAGATGGTCACAAAACCATCCGTTCATTAGTTCGTGCTTTGCGTATTCCTTTCCAATTTCAACACTTTGATATGATGGTTCTTGTAACGACATGATTGGAAGATTCTTTGCTTGATTGTTTGTTTGTTAATATCGTTTTAAGAGAGAAATATGAATCAATTTTTAATACCCGTTTCATAAATGTTGTTCGATGCTGCTTATTTGCTCTTTCGTTAATCTCTCTGGAAACGTAACCGTAAACTCAATTATAAGGTTTCCTTTGTGTCCATCGCGTTTCATTCCTAAGCCTTGTATAACCTTCTTATATCCAGGTGAAATAACGTTTCCGTTGTGATTATCAACCTTAAATATTCGCTCGTCTAAATAATCCAAGTCAAATGTAAATCCACACAACGCCTCTTTCAAAGTTATTACTTTTTGGTATACCAAATCTAATCCGCGCCGAACAAGGTCAGTATTATTTGAAACTTTGATAAATATTTTTATATGACCCTTATTGGTCTCACTCAACACATTCCCTTTATCACGTAACACAATAATTTCATTTTCATCAATACCTTCTGGAACCGACACATATATCGTCTCCGATTCTTTTTGCTTTATGGAACCTTCACATACCCATCTTTCTATTTCAACAGGTACTTTACATCCTGTAAATGCTTGCGCAAGTGTAATGTTAATTGTTTTGATGATTGGCGTAGGTCGCTGCATTGCTTCATGAAAATTCATTTTTCCATTTCCATCCATGTGAAAGAACTGTGTTTGCATACCTGGAACCTCACCACCAAACGGTGGCGGCATATTGTTTCTGAAAAAATCAAATATATCTTGCGGGTTCACTGGTATTCCATCAGCAGGAAAGTGTATTCCACCACTTCCACCACGATCATACAATTTGCGGTTTTCTTCATCGCCTAATACATTATATGCTTCGCTTATTGCTTGAAACTTTGCCTTGGTATCTTCATTCGTGCGGTCAGGATGCGTGAGAAGCGACAGGCGTCTATACGCCTTTTTAATAGCATCTCCACTTGCTCCTGGTTCTACCTCTAGGGTGGCATAGTAACCTTGCGGATCTGACATAACGATAATAATTATTCAATAGATAAACTTAAATACTTATTTACGAATAAAGACAACGAAAACGCAATATGGAATTGCCTTTTATTTACAAGTATCAACCACTATTTCTAAAAGATTTTGAAATTGACGAGGAACTGATTGTTCTTATTCGTACACTCATATCGATGGATAGTCTCAATGTGCTTTTCGTAGGTGATGGAGGATGCGGTAAATCGTCGCTAATATCAGCAATCATAAGAGAATATTACAATGGAAACATTAACAACGAAGATATTCTCTCCATTAACAGTCTCAAAGACCAAGGAATATCCTATTATCGTTCGGAAGTCAAAACATTCTGCCAAACATCTTGTTCGGTATTGGGTAAAAAGAAAATAATTATTCTTGATGATCTTGATATTATAAACGAACAAAGTCAGCAGGTGTTTCGTAATTGTATTGACAAATATAGCGATAACGTTCATTTCATCGCATCGTGCTTGAATACACAGAAGGTAATCGAAAGTCTTCAGTCGAGGATGACTATCATAAGAATAAAGGCGTTGAAAACAGAAAATCTTGCCAAGATCGCAAAACGAATTTGCAAAATCGAAAACATTACTATCGACCCCGACGCGGAAGAGTTCATCCTTTCTATATGTAACAATTCGGTTCGGATTCTTATTAATTATCTTGAAAAGTTAAAATTGCTTGCTTGTCATGTCACACTTGAAGTGACGACAACCGTGTGTACAAACATCGCTTTTCAAGAGTTTGCCGTCTTCACAAATCTTTGTAAAGAAAAAAAACTTGTGGAGGCAATAACACTAATGTATCGTTTATTTGACAAAGGATATTCTGTCATGGATATTCTTGATAATTATTTTCTATTTTCCAAAACAACACCACTTCTTTCTGAAGATGAAAAATATGCTGTTATCATAATCATTTGCAAATACATAACAGCATTTCATAACATTCACGAAGATGAAATTGAACTCGCCCTCTTTACAAACAATATAATCTCGGTATTTTAATGTTACTTACCATTTTCAACACAAGTGTATATGATATATTTATCTCACTTGTGCTTCATTCATGGAACGTTTATTAAAATTTCGAGATTTATTTGTATATTAATTAAAACTTACCACTTCGATTCGATTTTTGCCCCTTTCGCGTGGGTAACTGCTGGCTCTTATCGCTTGTGCGTCACGGCTTGATAAACATTCCGGACGTGCCTTTTGCGTTCTGCATCCGGGTCCGTTTAATTCTTTCTTTATTATTATTCGCTATTACTTCATTGTTCTTGCTTTCACATACAAAAGCAATATTGTTTTGATACGTAGCGAAATGCTTCATAATTTCATTCATAGCGGTTTCCTCTTCTTTTTGTTGTCTAAGCAACGCGGCACGTCGGCGTCGACTTGCGGCATTGTTCATAATGATATCACTCATCTTTATTGTGCTTTCTTTATTTTCGCTTAAGTTGTTTACCCTAAGAGAAAATATGCTTTTGTTATTTCAATTTTTTAGATTTTTTTCATGATCCATAAATGCTATACTATTTACACGATTCGCTTGTTGCAATGACTAGATATTTCCCGATTATCGTGTCGCTGGTTAAAGCTTGTCCTGTCGATAAACGTGCAAACCACTGATATTTCGAACGACGTAAAATTTCCTCATCAGGTATATAGATACCAATCGCATCGATCTCTATATCCACATATGAATTTCCCATCAATTGTTCTAATGTTAAAATACTTCCATTAATATCCCGAGCACCAAGAAGTTTTCCGGGTATCAATTCAATTTCACCACTTTCTATCTTACTCATACACCATTCTGAATCGTCTCCCACAAAACTACTCTCCGAGGTATAGTCAGTAGAATTCAAACGTTCTAAGTAGCGAATGTAATCGGACATTGTTGAACTGTCCTTCTTACATCCCATAAAAAAAGTGCTTGGATAAGCAATATTTGGGTTTCTTGACGGACCCCTCACACCACTATTCATTAATTCACCTACAAACATGCCACCTTTTTCTTTAATTCCTGCATCATATACATCGCGGAAATTTTTCAAACAAATCATCGAACCAGGCACCAACATTCCACCGAACGTCTTCAGCAGTCGTGCCATTGCCAAACGACGAATGTTGCTTTTAATAGGATCGGCAAGTGAATCCAAATCAATCGTCCAATCTGGAACTATCTTCATAAATGAGCTGTCGTCAATCATACAAATGTTAAAGTCATCTCCACATTTGTCTATAATTGACTTAATTGTCAACAGTTTGTAAGGTTGATTCATAGTTCGGGTATTTCGTGAACCAAAACTTGCCCAATGATTCGCGTTTATCTCATAGTTGGTGTGAATCCACATAATCGGCTTATTTGTTTGTGCTAAAGATTGGTCATCTTTATTTAGAAGATATTCACTCACCAACTTATAATGCTTTGTATTATCATCATCCAAATAATGTAATTTGAACTTGTCGTATATTAATCCTATCGCAAGCAATATAACAAGCGTAAACATATATTTAACGTAATCCATATAATATTACTTTATATATTTTTCAACACCCAATCCGCTTGAACCCACTAATCCAAGCCTCGTTTGCACGCCTTGCAGCCTCATCCTGTTTCGCTAATTTAAATGCCCTTTGCACATCATTTTTGTTCTCGCCTTTTCTTTGCTCATCAAGATACATCCTGGACTCCTCTTCACTCATTGGTTTGTTGCTCTGAGCGTCCCGATGATGCCGTAATTCCTGCTCGTTTTTAAAAACTGGACGATTTTGTATGTCTTCCTGGGTCACTGGTACAACCGTCTCCATATGCGCCTTTCGCAGATCCTCATAACCCAAATTACTAAACAGAGCCGAGCCATAACTTTCTGGAACCTCTCCAACCAAATCACTTTGTCCATACCCTTCACCACCCATATCCGACACACCTTTCTTTACTACCATATCTCGTGCCGCACTCTTTTTTGCCTCGAACGCTGCGTGCATATTACTCTTAGTTGCAACACTTGTATCTATATCTTCATCTGATTTCAACCAGTCGCCATACCCGCCATCCGTCTCCTCGCTATGTATATAATGCTTTTCAAAAAGTTCGTTGAAAATCTTGTTGAAATTCGGCTTATTTGCTAGTTTCTTTAATAGCTGCTCTTTTGACTCGTCATCATCTTTTTCAATGACATACACTGTTGAACGCTGTGTATCGCCTCTGGTCCGAAACTTGTGTACTGAGACGATCACTTTAAAAGCGTTGCTAAAAAATATAAAATACTCCTTTGGTAAATTACACTTATCTGGATGAGTTTTCATGACCATTTTCTTCGCCTGTTTTAAATCATCAAGAGAGAAATTGTAATCTAATTTAAACAAGTTGAGAAGGTCGTGTAACTCATAATTATCTAGGTCGAGGTCAATTCCTTCACTCATTATATATTTTTCTATATAATGAATGCTTTAGATTTAATTAAACCTTCAAACAACAAATAGTTAATGTTTCACATTATATATTATTATCATCTATCAAGAATTAGTTGGTTTAATTTAATTCGTGTTCATTGTATTTCTCATATATTTCCCCTTGTTTATCACATTTATTGTAAATCCATATTTTTAACAAACCATTCACCAAAACATTTTCTTCGAACAAGGACAAGTCATTACGACAGTTTTTTATATAATCGATCATGTAGGTTTTTTTTTCAAGCAATTCCATTGCAGGAAAATAATCTGGATCTATATCCACTATTATTACACGCTCTTTTGCTATGTCAATCGCTGAATCGATTATTTTTGTTCTTAAGTATTGTGGAACATTATTCAAATAAAACATAGATGTAACAATGTCATATTCTTCTTCAATATACTTGGCATTAATGAAAGAATGTCTAAATTTTTTATTTGGAAATAATTTTTGTGCAGTTTCAATATTGTGCTTCCTAACATCAATGCCAAGTGAACCTTCCGACGATGAAGTAGAATATCCTAATCCACATCCTATATCAAGAATACGTTTGTTGTCACCCTGAGATTCAATTATCATTTCTCTTATTTTTGTTGTATCTTGAGATGCTATTATAAATGGAAAATTATTTGGACTCCAAGAATACGCTACATTCATAAATGTTGCGATTAATAAATTTCCTAATAATTTCATATACTGAAATGTGTTGATATTATCTCTATATTGCTTTATGTTATATTTTTTATTTTTCATTTTTCATTTTGCAATGCAGTAAAATAACAATCCAAAATGATTTAATAAATATGAAATACTGATGTTATATTAATATATGTGTGATGTTGAACCTTGGAAACAAAATCCACTGAATAGATGGATATATATAAAATCTAATTTATGTGATGTTCAATCTATTAAATGGTACCCATGTCCTGTTGAACCTAACTATGAAGATTTTCCCGTAATAATACGTCCTCTCATAAATTTATCTGGTATGGGGTCAGAAGTAGTCATTGCAAATACAGTTAAAGAATATAGAGATTTGTGTTGTTATGGCTATTTTGCTACACCATTTATAACTGGCGAACACACAAGTCATGATTTCCATGTAGTAAATGGTGTTGTTCAAAATGAAACCATATTCAAAGGTTATAAAAATAACGAACATGACTTTGTAGGAACGTTTTTATATTGGGAATTAGTTAGCTTAAATTGTAAACCAAAAATAACTGAAAATTTACGGTTATTGTTGAGCAAGATGAAAAATTATTCCGGTCCATTAAATATTGAATGTATCGATAACAAAATTATCGAAGCGCATCTTAGAACAGGAGATATAGATGTTATAGAACCTATTGAAAAACCACTTTATCTTGTTCCAATATGGGGTAGTATATATGATGATGATATATTACAAGTTGAAAAAATACTAAAACAACCAGGTGTTTTAAAAGTCATTAAAGATACAGATAGTTTACCAAAAACCGGAAGCATATTACAAAGAAAAGCATTAGTTATAACGAAAGAATTACCTGAAGAATTAAAACAGTCATCAACAGACTAACAAATTTTTTCTTTTTTATAACTTGGAAATGCTATTTCCCAATACCCTGTTTTTGGGACCTTTTTACTTAAAGTTTTCAACAAATATTTATACATTTTGATAACATCACTTTTGTTTTTAGTAGACTGTATGTTTTTAGCATAAATTTTCTTCGTTTGTAATTCCTTTAAGGTAATTTTCCCTTTATTAACAAGGATACAGGTGTAAAGAGATGCGATGTTTGCTTCGACAGAACCACATCTTGCATACAACTTTTTTTTCAATGGATCATAACCAATACTTCCTGATATAGCGAGAACATCATTCCATAATTTGTTACTTAAATCAATGTCAATAAAACTGTAAAAAAAATCAGTATGCTGAGAAGGACACATGTGAACTATTGATTCGTCTCTACACCAATGTTCTGTAAATACGTTGGGATATTTCTCTCCGTACAAAATAATATTTTCGTTACTTTTTGGATACCATATACAAACTCCATGTTCGTTTTTATTAATTATATCTGGTTTTCTAAAATATTCATTTGAAAATGTGTCTATGTATTTCTTTGGATTCTCATGTTTCCAGTTAAGGTTACTAGAAATGTTTACAGTTTTAACCTTTTTTCGATTAATAGGTTTACCCTGTTTCATTTTATAGTTATCATTACGTCGCGTTTGTTTGTTGTATTGCTTACCACTGTTTTTTTTAGTTATCATATTACGACCACCTTTCTTAGCGCCACCTTTCTTAGCACCACCTTTCTTAGCACCACCTTTCTTACCTCCACCTTTCTTATATTCTTCATTACCCATTATTATATACACAATATATATTTTTGATGTAAAAGCATTTGTTTTAAATAAATTACATTAATTAAATGAAAAATGATTATAATTCATTATAATATACCAATATGGATGATTCGCAAGAACAACTTAATGAATGTTTTGCTGAAATGGAAAAACTCAAAATGATGGAACACCTTGTGACAATGCCCGAAACTTCTAACGAAACAA
>CEVE01016060.1_pt1 | contig 13382 bp, 15 predicted proteins | sample 356431 | NCBI WGS metagenome assembly CEVE01 (sample SAMEA2622764, study PRJEB7988) | marine metagenome | isolation source: saline water (ENVO:00002010), including
CCATTTCCTTCTCTGAAACTTTTTATCATATTTTCTGGGCTTCCAGCATCAATAACATTTAAATTATTAAAATCAATATTTCTCTTAGAGCATGCGTATTTAAACATATATAGGGGCTGAGCTGAGTGATCAATTAAAATATCTTTCTCATTTAACAAATCCCAATTAAATGTTTCATCAATTTCATCATCAGTTCTTTGTACCAAATGAAATCCATCCATTTTATTTATTTCAGCAAAATGCACAATATCTTTTGAATAATTATTATTCCAACTTCCTGAAACAGACGATTGAGCTATATCTATTTCACCATTAGAAATTTTTTCGTAAACATTTTCATTATTTTCTGCAACTGTGTAACTACATTCAAAATCTTCAGATACTGATTTCATAAAACTCTTATCTGTTGATCCAAGTTCAACTGCAAGTAAAAGTGGAGTGTAAAAAGCAGAATGCCTTGAAGACATTACTCTAATAGGATTAATTGTGCTTTCCACTTAATATCTCCAATCCCATTTTCCATACCCCGGGTTCCCAGGTGTCTTTCCTAGTAATTGTCGAACAGATGCAATTTCACCAAGGTGGTTCCATAAATGAAATGTAAGCCTAGAAATATCAGTCCCAAGGTTAATTTTTTCAGCTTCAGGCCCATGTTTAAATTCAGCAGTATATTTATTTTTTAACTCTTCATCATCAAAATTGTTTAAAGAATTTTTAACAATATCAGTTGATAATTTCCATAAATTTAAAATTTCATCAAGATTCGGAGTTGAATGAGGTGATCCATTCATGTATTTTTTTGCTTCTTCAGGAATATCTTTATTAGAAATTTTATTTGCAATAGAAAAATTGTAGAAAGAGCAGTGGCCTAATAACCATCCAATGCAATTCAAGGGCTTGAATACCTTTTTGATTTCAATATCTGTCAAATCATTTATATATGCATCCATTTGATCAATTGATAAAAGGTAATGAGAAATAATAGTATTTTTACTCATAAATTACTCCTTAAAAATTTGCTAACATTATAATAAACAATCCTGTCGTTATTGAAAATACTAAAATTAAAAGTGAATTCTTTCTTTTTTCATTTGATAACTTTCCATTTTCTGCATTCCTGAAAATCATCGATATTGATAACATTAACGTAGAAATTGTTAAAAAAATGAAAATATTGGATAAGTAACTCATATGAATAAATTTAAAATAATTGCATTTTACGAGTTTATAGAAATTAAGAATTTATCTGAAATAAAAGAAAAATTACAACAATATGCAATTTTAAATAGGATCAAGGGAACAATATTAATTTCAAAAGAAGGTATAAATGGAACAGTTGCGGGTTCTCAAAACTCTATTGATGAATTAATTTCAAAATTAGCTTCATATGGAATAAAAAAAATTAACCCTAAGTTTTCTTATTCAGAATTTTTACCTTTTCCGAGACTGAAAGTTAGATTAAAGAAAGAAATTGTAACTTTCAGAAATAATGATCTTGACCTTGAAAAAAATAAAGGTGAATATGTTGATCCTGAAGATTGGAACAATATTTTAAATGACCCTGAAATAACTATTATTGATGTTAGAAATGATTTTGAAGTCGAAATGGGGTCATTTAAAAACTCAATAAACCCTAAAACAACAAATTTTACGGAATTTAAGGAGTATGCTGATAAAAATATAACTAACTCAAAAAAAATTGCCATGTTTTGTACTGGGGGGATAAGGTGTGAAAAAGCGAGCTCTTATCTTGTTTCACGCGGTGTTGAGAAGGTATATCAGCTAAAAGGTGGAATACTTAAATATTTAGAAAAAATAAAGATGAATGACAGTTTGTTTGAGGGTGAGTGTTTTGTTTTTGACAGAAGAGTATCTTTGATTCATGGATTAGAAGAAGGTAATTATAGAATTTGTTCTGGTTGTAGAAACCCAATTAGTGAAGAAGACAAAAAATCAAATTTTTTTGAGGAAGGTGTATCTTGCAAAAAATGTTTCAATGTAACATCTGATGCAAAAAAAATAGGGTTACGAGAAAGGCATAAACAAGTTCAAATTGCTAAAGAAAAAAAACTTGATAATCCATTTATTGATGTAAGCCATGAAGATTTTTTTGAAAGTGGTATTTAAACAAGTTTTTTTCCTTTTTCAGTAATCTTATATCCATGATAATAGGCAACCATTTTGTTATCAGATAATTCTTTTAATTGATTTTTAATAGTCATCGATGGGTTAGGAGTTTTTAGAATATTTTTAAATTTTTCTAAGCAATTTTCTACTATCTCATCCTTGTACATAAATTGTTCACTTAACAATTTTAATATAAATAATTGAATTTCTTTATTAATTTCCATAATTTATAAAAGTCTTACTTTCTTTAATTACCTCACTGTCATAAAATTTTGCAGGACAGTTGTCTTCAATAATTTTAAATGTTCTTTTTGCTCCAGGGTTCCAATATTCATCCGGCTGAGTCATCGGGTCAGGAAATTCTGGATAATAATTTCTTGGTGGCAAAGTTTTTATAGATCTAGGAGTTAGTGCAGTTACATCGTGATTATGACTAAGTAATATTGTTGTTATTGCAGTAATACAATTTTCTAATTCTTTTTCATATGATTGGTTAGAACATCCAAAAAATAAAAATATTGCCAAAAACAATAATCTTTTTTTAGTATCCATGATCACTGTATCCTTCGCCATAATCAGGCAAACTAGATTTTATTCTTTCAGTTTCATTAGTATTTAAAAAATAAAAGATTAATATACCAAAACCAACCAAAATAATTATATAAAATATTTTTTTCAATTTTATTATGCTGTAAATTTTATACTTCCAGATTCAACTCTATTTTTCCAAATTGAACCATTAGGATATATATGAGAATTAAAAAAACTATCTTTCATCTCAAGGCCCCATCCATATGATTCAGGAGCAATGTATCTTCCGTCTTTAACTTTTACTGGATTAATAAAAACATCATCTTGTAAGAAATTTAAATATTCACATACTTGATTTTCTGAATGACTTGAAACTTTAATTTGATCCCACATTGAATAATGAATAATCATGTTGCACAATCCAATGCCTCCTCCATGAGGACATACTGGAACATTAAATTTTTTTGCTAATAAAATAACAGCTAAAACATCATTTACACCGCCTAGCCTGCTGGCATCAATTTGGCAATAACCAATAGCACCTGATTTTAATAACTGTTTAAATATTACTGGAGACTGAACTTGCTCGCCTGTTGCAACTTTAATCCCAAATGGCTCTAATGCTTTAGCTATTTCAAGGTGACCTTGAACATCATCTCTTGCAGTTGGTTCTTCTATCCATGTTATATTGAACCTAGAAAGTTTTTTCATATACTCTATTGCCTCATCAACTCCTAATACTTGATTGCAATCTGTCATTAATTTTGAATCTTCTCCTATTTGCTGCCTTATAAAAGTTAATCTTTCAATATCATGATTTATATCTTGCCCGACTTTCATTTTAAAAGCATCAAAACCTTCATTTTTCATTTCACTGATAGTGTCAGAAATTTGTTGATCTGTTAATCCTAGCCATCCAGCGGTTGAATATGCTTTTGGACCTTTGTTTAGTAAATTATTTTCAAGATTTTTATGCTCAGAAGATTTTTCATTTAAAATAGAAATTGCTTCTGAAGGTGTCAATGCATCTTTTAGATATCTCCAATCTATCGATGAAGCTATTTTTTCAGGTTCTAAATCAACCAAGAGTTTCCATAGAGGTTTTTTTTCTATTTTTGCCCAACAATCCCACATTGCATTCATTATGCAACCTAATGCCATTCTGTTAACTCCATCAGCAAGCCATCTTAGTTGATGATGATCATTTATATCTTTGTATAAATTCCCAGGATTAGTTGTAAAATCTTCGAAATTATAATCCTCTAAAAGTTTTGAAATATCATTTACTCCATAAGCAATCCAGTCATTTCCTGCCCCTGAAGTAAAACAAACTGAATGACCTACAGTTCCATCATTAAGTTCAATAGAGGTATATACGCATGAATAATTAGGTTTTTTATGAAATGGGTCTGAACCTAGCAAAGTGTCTGATGTTGGAACCCTTATATCAGCAACTTCTGTTTTTACTACTTTTAATTTCATTGAGGAGTATCTTCTAATTTACTCAGTATAAACCTGCAATTGTTTACAGATTGTTCTATATCTTTACCTTGGCAAAGAATAATCATGTTTCCATAAACAAAGTAATCAAAATATTTTGCAAGATTACAAGTTGATGATGCAACCACAAGTGAATACCCCTTACCATGCCCTGAATCACCTCCACAGGTTCTCGCATCTTTAACTCCTTCTTTCCATGTTGCATCCCCTTTGGTTAAAATCGCATCTTTTCCAATTCTTTCTTCAACCCACTGAACACCAATACTTAATGCTTTTTCTTGATTTTCATAAAATCTTAATTCGTAATCAATAGATTCTTTGGATTTTGGAATTTTTAGAAAGCCATAATAAGCTGATTTGGCTTCAGGTAAATCTTTTACTTTATAAGTTTTATTTTTTTTGAATCCCAATGAAGTTATATCTTCTAATTCAAGATTTACATTAGGATTAGAGATTTTTTCAATGTTTGCTCCCGGTAATTCGTCAGAAGCAGAAGTACATGAAAAAATAAACACGACAAGAGACAACAATATAAATTTAAAAGTATATTTTTTCATTTTTTTATTCCTATAAAGATATTATATTGGAAAAATAAAATTAAATCTTTAATTCGAAACTTTAAAAAGTTTTTAAATTAAAATATATTACTTATATGGATAATAATAATCACAAAGATTCAATTGTAGAGAAAGAAAAAAAAATAGCTTTATGGTTTAGGTCAAGATTTTTTACTGGTATATTTGTTTTTCTCCCTTTGGCAGTTACATACTTTATTCTGAGCTTTGTTTTTAATTTAATCGATGGAATTTTTAGGCCTTATTTTGAAACAATTTTTGATAGGAGGTTGCCAGGATTAAGTTTTATTTTGATTTTATTTATTGTCTTGGTATTAGGAATATTGGCAAATAATACCTTTGCCAGAAATAGATTTGGATGGATCGAGTCGGTTCTAAAAAAAATTCCTCTGGTTGGTGCAACTTATACAACATCTAAAGAAATAGCAGAATCATTTAGAGGTTCAGGAAGTGGCGATTTTGGAACAGTGGTTGCTATTCAGTATCCAAGGAAAGATACATGGACTGTTGGATTTTTAACAAAGACAATTGATTTTGAAAACGATAAAAAACATGGAATTGTCTACATGCCATCAACACCAGTTCCTAATACAGGCTGGATGGTTTTAATTCCAACTGATGAAATTAGATACTTAGACATTTCTGCTGATAAAGCAATGAAATTTATTATTGGTGGAGGAATTGGTAGCCCAAGTTATATCGAATGGGTCGGAAGGGAAAAAGAATTAATCGACTAATTAAAATTCAAATTTAGTTTCAAATTCTAATTTCCCAACATAATCAGTTTCTATTTTAAATAAGGATCCTCCAAGATATGTGCCTTTAGGGACATTTGCTAGGTTGTCAGGAGTGGCAGCGGAAGTAACATAAATGTCAGATAATGAAGAGCCTCCAAACATGCAACTAGAAGTTTGATGAGCATTAATATCAATTTTTTCTACAACATTTCCTTTTTGGTCTATTCTAATAACCCCAGAACCTCCCCAAATTGCACTCCAAACATAACCTTCTGAGTCAACAGTCATTCCGTCTGGTCCACCTTCACCTGTGTGTTCATACCATTCTTCAGCATGACCAATTTCATTAGTTTCTGTATTGTAAGAATGTCTTACAATTTTACCTTTTGAAGGATCAGAGTGATAGAAATAATTAAGATCAGGTGAAAACCCCATTCCATTTGAACAACCGTGATTTTCCGAAATAATTTCAATATCTCCATTAGGAAAAAATCTATATAACTTTCCTGTTTTTTCATAACCCAAAACATTTGATGGATAGAAAGTTCCAGCTAAAAAAGATCCATCTGGAGCCGCAATACAATCGTTAAACTGTAATTTTTCTCCTTTAAAAGTACCTTGATGTATCCACCTTTTTTTTCTTTCCGATTCCCAAAGTAAAACTCCATTCCACGTACCTAATGTCAGCCCCCCGAATGAATTTTTGGAAAATCCACCAACAAAGATGCCAGTGTAAATTGTTTTATTTTCGCCAGTAGTAGGATTATATTCAAACAGTCTTCCAGATCTAATATCTGCCCAATAAAGTACTTGAGATTCATCATCCCAAAGAGGTCCTTCTCCGACATTTGCTTGTTCATCTGCAACTTTTGAAATGTTATACATGAATGTTATTTTACCAATTGACCATATTCTAGCCAACCTATTTTAATTTAAGATTTTAAGATAATATAATCTAGTTTTAATCTTATAGGAGAGAGCATGGCTGACAGAAAAAAAATAACATTACCTGTTCTAAGAAACAGAAAGAAAAACAATAAAAAGATTTCGTGGATAACTGCTTATGATTTTGCTACTGCAAGTTTTGCTGAAGAAGCAGGCATTGATATGATTTTAGTGGGTGATTCAGGTGGAATGACAATGATGGGAAAACCTTCAACAATTTCAGTAACTATGGATGAAATGATTATGTTTACTTCTTCAGTACTAAGAGGAGCCAAAACATGTTTTGTTGTTGCAGATATGCCTTTCATGTCTTATCAGGTAAGTAATGAAGAAGCAGTTAGAAATGCTGGAAGGTTAATGTCTTTAGGAAGTGATGCAGTAAAGTTAGAAGGTGGCAAAGAAATGGCTCCTAGAATAAAAGCTATCACAGATGCCGGGATTCCTGTTGTTTCTCATTTAGGTCTAACACCGCAAAGTTTATCTCAACTTGGCGGTTATAGAGTACAGGGCAGAAGCTTAACATCATTTAAGAATTTACTTCAAGATATATTAGCTGTAGAAAAAGCTGGTGCAGCTTTCCATTTATTAGAATGCGTTCCTGAAGAGGTAACTGCTGAGATTTATAAGCATGTAAAAAACCCTCTTTACGGAATTGGTTCTGGTAGAAATGTTGATGGGCAATTAGTTATATCTCATGATATGCTCGGACTCTTTGTAGGTGATGTGGACCCAAAATTTGTTAAAAAATATGCAAATCTATCTGAAATCATTAAAGATACTTTTACTAGTTACATTGATGACATAAATAATAATGAGTTTCCTAAAGAAGAACATTTATATTCAATTGATGGGGAAGATCTTAAAAAGATACAAGATTATAGTAATAGTTTTAAAGATAATTGAATTTCGAGTTTTCAAACCCAATTAGGGTAAATGAGCTTTTTAGACCAATACTTCAGGAATTATCTTTTGAAGAAAATATTGAATTCGAAAAACTAAAAATTAAGGTCATTGAAGCAATGAATAAAGTTAGTCAAAGTCAATATGGAATTAAAAATAATATTGATTTAACTGATCAAGTGAACACTAAAATTGAAGAATCTTTAAATTTATTATTTATGAATAATCTAATCATTCTGAAGAATAAATCTTATTCTTTATCTGAAAAAACTAAATTGCATATTCAGAGCTTAAATCCTATTAAAATAAATGGATTTAGTGGAGATATTGAATATATAATGGATTTTCTTCCATAAGTATTTTAATAGATTAAAATACTTATGTAGAATACAAAATATAACAATTTAGGGGGAGTGGTGAAATGGCAGACACGCATGCCTTAGGAGCATGTGCCGCAAGGCGTGAAGGTTCGACTCCTTTCTCCCCCACCAACTATGAATAAAAACCGAGTAAGAAATTTTTCAATAATTGCCCATATCGATCATGGTAAGTCAACGCTTGCAGATAGATTAATTGATATTTCTCAAGGAAAGTCGCTAGGCACAACAGAAGAGCAACTGTTAGATACTATGGATCTTGAGAAAGAAAGAGGTATAACTATAAAGGCTCAGGCAATAAGATTAGGTTATAAGCATAACAGTGAAGAATATCAACTCAATTTAATAGATACGCCTGGACATGTTGATTTTAATTATGAAGTTTCGAGGTCACTAGCAGCTTGTGAAGGAGCTCTTCTTCTTGTTGATTGCACTCAAGGAATTCAAGCCCAAACACTCGCAAATGTTTATTTAGCTATAAATGAAGATGTAACAATTATACCTGTATTGAATAAAATCGATTCTCCTAATGCTCAAATTGAAAGAGTTACAAATGAAATAAATTCAATGTTAGGTTATACAGAGAGTGAAATATTTAAAGTTTCAGCTAAAACTGGTGAGGGGGTAGAAGATTTGATAAAGGAAATTATTAAAACAATACCTCCGCCTATTGGTGACGAGAAAAATTCATTACAAGCACTTGTTTTTGATTCAAAATATGATCAATTTAAAGGTGTAATTTCTTATGTAAAAATTGTAAATGGGGAATTAAATAAAGGCGAGAAAATTATTTCAATGGGTTCAGGTAAAACTTTTGAAGCACTGGAAACAGGAATTTTTTCACCTACACTTAAAGAAATGCAAAAACTTTCTTTAGGAGAAGTTGGATATATTGCAACTGGCTTAAAGAATTTATCAGATTGCAGGGTGGGTGAAACAATAACATTAAAAGATGACCCTTCTCTAAAGCCATTAAAGGGCTACGAATCAGCAAAACCTATGGTATATAGTGGCCTCTATCCAACAGATGGAGACGAATACCCTTTTCTTAGAGATGCTTTAGGTAAGCTACAACTTAATGACGCTTCATTTGTTTTTGAACCGGAGAGTTCAGGCGCATTAGGTTTCGGTTTTAGGTGCGGTTTTTTAGGACTACTACACATGGACATCATTCAAGAAAGGCTTGAAAGAGAATACGATATTGATTTAATTGTCACTGCCCCAACAGTTAAATATACCGTTGAGACCTTATCTGGATCTAAATTGGAAGTAGACGACCCATCTAAATGGCCAGAAGATGAAAAAATCAATAAAGTTTTTGAACCATTTGTTGATATGTCTATTGTGTGCCCATCTAGCTTCATAGGCCCAGTAATTGATCTAGTTGTTAAAAAAAGAGGAGAATATAAAAAAATGGACTGGCTACAAGGAGCTGAAGATAAAACTGATAAATTATCTCAAAGAGTACTGTTGGAATTTAATATGCCCTTGGCAGAAATCTTAACTGATTTTCATAGTCAGCTTAAATCTGCAACTAAAGGTTATGCATCAATGGATTACAATATTACCGAGCCAAAAGACGGAAAACTAGTTAAATTACAAGTTTTGGTAAATCAAGAAAAAGTCGATGCCCTTTCAATGATTGTTCATTCTGAAAATTCTCAAATAGTTGGCAGGCAACTCGTTTCAAAATTAAAAGAACTTATACCGAGACAAATGTTTGATATTCCAATTCAAGCAGCTGTTGGGAGCAAGATTATTTCGAGAGAGACTGTAAAAGCCCTTAGAAAAAATGTTACTGCAAAATGTTATGGCGGAGACATATCAAGAAAAAGAAAGCTTTTACAAAAACAGGCTGAAGGCAAAAAGAGAATGAAAAGACTTGGGTCAGTAGAAGTTCCCCAAGAAGCATTCATGGCAGTGTTAAAAAATGAAGCAAAGTAGAAAGAAACCAAAATTAGGCCAACACTTTTTAAAAGACGAAAATGTTAAAAAATGTATTTTAGATACTGTAAAAAATTTGAAAGTCAAAAATATTATTGAGATTGGGCCAGGAGAAGGTTCAATAACTGACAGCCTTATTGATATTAGTAATAATTATTTAGGAATAGAGCTTGACCAATTTTTATTCAATAAATTGTCATTAAAGTATAAAAATTATTTTAATGTAAATTTTATAAATGAGGACGCTGCTTTATTTAATACAGACAATTTAAGATCTTTTTTTGAAAGCCAGTATATATTAGTAGGAAACTTGCCTTATTATTCATCAAATAAAATTGTAAGAAATTTTATATCTTCCGAGTTTAAGCCCAAAAATTTAATTGTAATGGTTCAAAAAGAAGTAGCAGATAGTTATTTATGTCAACCACCTAAAATGAAATTTTTATCAAATTGTATTCAGATTTATTCAAATCCTGAATTAATACTTAATGTAGATCCTGAATCCTTTGACCCAATGCCAAATGTAAAATCTTCAGTTATTAACTTAATTTTAAAGCCAGTTAAAAATATACCTAAAACACCTGAAAAGGTAATTAATACAATAAAAATTGGTTTCGATTCACCAAGAAAAAAAATTAGAAACTCTTTTACAGGAATAGAAAGAGATAAAATTGAAAAAATTTTACTTGATTTAAATCTAGATTTAAATCTTAGGCCAGGAAATTTAACTTTAAAAAATTGGGAACAAATTCACTATAGTATTAATAATGAAAATTAAATCTTACGCAAAATTAAATTTGACACTTGAAATATTAGGAAAAAACTCATCTAATATGCATGAAATTTCTGGAATTTTTCAGAATATTAATTTATTCGATGAAATTGAAATTTTAGAGTCAAATTTTGATAGTGTGCATACATTTAATTTCGACATAACTCAAGAGGATAATTTGGCTTATAAAGCTTTAAAGTTAATGAAGAAAGAATTAAGTATTAATAATTTTTTCAAAGTTAATATACATAAAAATATTCCTATAAGCTCTGGATTAGGTGGAGGTTCGTCAAATGCTGCAGCAATAATTTTTGCATTGAATAGAATTATGAATTTGAACTTAACTATTACTGATATGGTTTCAATTTCAAAAAAGTTAGGCAGTGATATCCCTTTTTTCTTTACTGGAGGAACTTGTTATGTAACTGGTGTTGGCGAAAATGTAGAAAAATTAAACCGAATTTTTATTGATAAGATAAATCTTAATACAATTAATTTAGATATAAGAAATAAGACAAAAAAAATGTACGGATTTATTGAAGAAAAAAACTTTTCAAATGGAGATAAAACTGATGAATTAAAAAAAATAATTATGTCATCAAGTAAAATAATGCCATCTCATCTTTACAACGTTTTTTTTGATATTGCTAAAATAAAATTTAATGAAGTAAGTATCCAATCACTTAAAATGACAGAATTATTCAATAATTGTTCACTTTCAGGAGCCGGAATGACTTTATTCTCTATTTCAGAAAATAATTTTAATTATAAAAATTACAAAGCTGTTGACATGGGTTTTGAAGTTGCTATTTAGCGCTCTAATTATATCTATATTTTTTTCATCTGTTCTGTCTGGGTACTTAGCTATGATTTTAACTAAAAATTCTTCATACATTTTTCATGTACTTATGAAAAAAAAGATATCACCAGTAACTTTTTATTTATGGTCAGTACTAATTATTAATATTTCTTCTTTGATAATTTTATTTATCTTTGGAATTTTATATTTGTATTTAAATGAAAATTTTTTAAATCCAAATATAATATATTTTTTAATTACTTTTTTATTTAACATTTTAGTAATTTTTCTAATATTAATAATTAAAGGAAATATAAATAAACATTTTATTTATTCAGTAATTTTTTTTGCTATTAATAGTTCAGTTATATATCCTCTGCTATTAACCAGAATAATTAACTAACTTTTAAAGCAATTTTAATTAAACCTTCAGAGTTTTTATCATACATATCAAATGCTTCTTGAACGTTTTTCCAATCCATAACATGGGTCTTAAGCGTACCAGGATCCAAAACCCCCCTTTTCTTCATTTCAATCATTTCCCCAATTTCTTTAAGTGGTGTTTCTGTTCCTGCTATAAGTGTTGATTCAATAATACAATTTTTTGATAAAAAGTTATTTTGATTAAATGGTATTAGGTCATCTTGAGTAAGGCCAAAAAGTATAATTTTCCCTTTTTTTCTAACAACTTCAATGCAGTCATTTAAACCACTTGAAGACCCAGAAGCCTCAACAACAATGTCAGCCATTTGACCATTCGTAATTTCTGATATTTTTTCTAAAATATTTTCATTGGATGCGTTTATGATATGAGTTGAACCAAACTTTTTTGAAAAATCTAACCTGAATTGGTTATAGTCAACACATATAATTGATTTTGCACCCTGCATTGAGGCAATCATTGTGAAAGATAAGCCTATTCCTCCTTGACCTAATATAGCTATATTTTTACCAACAGGATTACCCCATTTTTTGGAAGCATACAATACAGTCCCACTATGTTGGCACATTACCCAATCTTCATAATCACCATAATCTGGAAGATGTAAAAATCTATCTTCAGAAAGTGTTAAATATTCTTGCAGGCCGTTGTCACTTGTAGGGACAGCCAAAACCCTATCGCCTTCTTTAAAAAATTTGGATTTAGATCTGTATATTTCTCCCACTACTTCGTGGCACGGGAGACCATCTCTCAGAGGGTAACTTTCATTTTTCCATTTTTTATTAAATTCTCTTCTAATATCAGTTCCACACACTGAAACCACTTTTACCTTTAATAGACATTCACCCTCATTAGGTTCAACAATATCTGAATTTGAAAATTCAAATTTTTTAAAATCTATTAGTCTTGCTACTTTCATAAAAATAAAATTAATTTTTAGGCTACAATATCTAAACGAATATAAACAGTCAAATGATAAAAAAAGAGATTAAAGAATTATTGTATAAACTTTCTCCTTCTGGCTATATTGTTTCATTAGACCTTGAAACAACCGGTATTGATAAATCAAAGGATAAAATTATCGAAATTGGAGCGGTTAAGTATGATATTAAAAATGGCTCAAAGGAATATTTTTCTCAGTTAATTAATCCTGTTGTTCAAATAAGTGAATTCATTGAAGATCTTACAGGTATTTCAAATAATGATGTAGAAAATATGCCCATAATAGATGAAATTAAGAATGAATTTGAAGAATTTTACTGTGATTATGAAAATAACCAGCATTTAATAATCGCACATAACGCAAATTTCGATATTGGATTTTTAAAAAGTAATGGGTTTAACTTCAATAATAATATTATTGATACATATGATTTAGCTTACACATTGATAGATAAAGGTGATTATAATTTAGAATCATTAGCATCTTTTTTTAATATAGATGTAGAAAATTTTCATAGAGCCAAGGATGATTCTGATGCTACTATCGAAATTTTTTTTAAGCTAATTGATTTACAAATTGGGCTTGGGGAATTAAATAAAGATTTTTATCAAAAATTTTCTAAATATAATATCGAATCTTTTAAATATTTTGCACCAATCGAGATTTCAAAACATTTAACAAATCTTGAATTTAATAAAAATCAAAACAATGTTGAAAGTGAAATTGATAAGTTAGAACTTTCCAGCTTTCCAAAAAATGTTCGAGAGTTTTTTACTGAAAAAGAGGTAGG